>Ga0207683_10000351_pt1 | contig 42117 bp, 39 predicted proteins | sample KBSM73metaG_FD_184333 | JGI IMG/M metagenome (GOLD analysis project Ga0207683, IMG submission 184333) | Miscanthus rhizosphere microbial communities from Kellogg Biological Station, Michigan, USA - KBS M7-3 metaG (SPAdes) (version 2) | ecosystem: Host-associated > Plants > Roots > Rhizosphere >... | reverse complement strand
CGTTCCGAGGCCGCTGAGACCCTGAATAGTTTCTGCACGTCGGGGAGCTAGGTTTGAACCGAACAGCCCTGTGGCGGCGGAAATCTGACAGGGGTTATCCATGTGGCCAAGCAGTCGCGCGTGTTAACGTAACGCCAAGGATCGGCGTCCGCGCCGGTACACTCGACGATCCCGAGATCGGCAGGCCCGGCATGACCATCTGGATTTCGAGCGCACCGAGCTGGGCCGTATTCGATCCAAATATCCCAACAGTCCCTGTCACCCGATGAGCGGGCTGGAAAAATCTCGACCTTTAAACCTTCGTCAAGAACTCCTTGCGAATGAGGTCGGCAGCGCCTGACGTGGACACCGTCGTGTCGCGAGGGGTGGCCACGAGTCGGTCGGCCGCATCGCCTAGAAGGGCCAATGCGTCTTCGCGTTTAAGCGTTCCCTTCTTCTCAAGCCGTTGTATTAAGCTAAGCACCACCGCCGCACTCGCCAAGCCAAGTTCGTTTGCGCTTCTGCCGTGGAACATGATTCACCTTCCCATTCTCATTGCTCGTCGCGATGATACCTTGAGTCATGACGCTGCGGCGTCTCGGCTGAATCAACGAATTCTTCGCCCTTCTTGGCAAGGTGCAGCTTATTGCGCCGGAGCGCAGCGTGGCAGCGAGAAGGTGCAAGTCGGCACCCCTTCTTTTCGCATCTTCTCCGCTTTCGCTGGATCTTTCTCGCCCTGCCACTGATAGGGGCTGCGCACGTCCTTATGTGCGAAGGTCACCCTCACGAGCTTGTGATTCTCGAAGATGAGGCTTGCCGAACAGGTCCAGTTCTTGTCGTCTTTCTTTTTGAATTTGCTGAAGATGCTCTTCGATTCCCTTTCCTCAGATTTTTTCTCTTCGACTTTCCGCTTTTCGGCAGGCACCGGGCCGACGCCAGAATAGTGATAGGTAAGCGTCTCTTTTTCGGCGCCGCTCTTGAAACGCGAATGCGGCTCGCCGGCGCAGGCGATGATCTGAGCCTCAGTCATGCCAAGATATGGCGCACCGGGGTCGCGAGCCGCGGCAACGCCGCTCGCACAAAGACTGACGATGCCTGCTGCGAATGCAAGCCTGACAAGACGCCCAGTAAGGGAGCGCATCCGAATCCTGCTCTCGCCCGAGCTTGAATCCAGCCCCTGGCTTATAACCAGGAGGTTGTAGGGGCCGACCCGGCTAAAAATCAGCGTGCACCGCCGCACCGACGATTCAAGGGCAAGCGAGGGGCAACGACAAAGCGCGCGGTCTCACATTTAAGCGATTATCCAATTAAGCCACGCTGAAGGCCATCAAAGAGTTAAGGCTGAGGACTTTTTTGAGCGTTCCGGGCAGCGTCGGCGATTACGGCCGCGACCTCTTCCGGGTGAGACTCGTACACCGAGTGGCTCGCGCCCTTAATCTCCGTTGCGTGACTCTTGGCGCGCTCGTAGTACCAGCGCTCGAGATCGGGATTAATGATCTGGTCGTTCCCGGCGACGATTCCCCAGCTCGGCTTCGTTTTCCAGGCGGCAGCAGTCAGGGGCGTGTTGAACACGCTGGCCGCCGCGAGCACCTGAGAGCGCGACTCGAATTCCGCCTCCTCGGCAGATCGGGGGCGAACAGTTTGGGAAAGTCCGCCGGATCCAGATAAGTAAAGTTGTCCGGCGTTTTCTTGATTGCGCCTTCCGTCTTGGCGAGGACGCTTGGCGTCTTCGCGCCGAGCTCGCCTTCGTCTTCTCCGACATCGGGGGCGTTCGCGGCGACGTACACCAGGCCCACGACGTTGGGATGGACGCCGGCTTCCGTTATGATGGAACCGCCGTAGCTGTGGCCAACCAGAATTGTGGGCCCGTCCTGAAGGTCGAGAATCCGCTTCGTTGCGGTCACATCGTCGGCAAACGACGTTTCGGGCTCCTGCACCACGGTGACATGGAAGCCTTGTTTTGTGAGGATCTCATAGACGGGCTTCCATCCCGATGCGTCCACCCAGGCGCCGTGCACCAGCACGATGTTCTTGATGGGATCGGCGCTCACCGCTGTCGACGAGACTAGGGCAAGTGCGACCGCGGCAGCTAGGAACGCTTTCATGTCAACGCCTCAAGCTCTGATGTGATGCTGAAGGTGAGCACGAGGTAGGCCTCCAGCGCTTGCTCGACGCAACATTACCTCGTGGAGAAATGACTCGCTGCCACGCTTCATGCTCGGATGAAAGCGAGAAGGTCCGGATTAATGACGTCGGCATGAATGGTCAGCATGCCGTGAGGATAACCCGGATAGACCTTCAGGGTGCCGTTCTTTAGCAGTTTGACCGACAAACGCCCCGAGTCATCGATCGGCACAACCTGGTCGTCGTCACCCTGAAGAACGAGCGTCGGGACACTGATTGCCTTCAAGTCTTCGGTCTGATCAGTCTCCGAGAAGGCTTTGATGCCGTCATAATGCGCTTTGGCACCGCCGGTCATGCCTTGCCGCCACCAGTTCTGGATCACCGGCTGGGAGACCTTCGCATTCGGGCGATTGAAGCCGTAAAAGGGGCCAGAGGCGACGTCGAGGTAAAACTGTGCTCGGTTTCCGGCGAGGGCAGCCCGCCAGCCGTCGAAGACCTCTATGGGAGTGCCGCCGGGGTTGTCCTTAGTCTTCACCATGAGCGGTGGAACGGCACTGACAAGTACCGCCTTAGCAACTCGGCCCTGCGGCTGCCCGTATCTGGCAACATATCGGGCGACTTCACCCCCTCCGGTGGAATGGCCGACGTGAACGGCGTTCTTCAGATTAAGATGCTCACACACGGCAGACGCGTCCGCCGCGTAATGGTCCATGTCGTGCCCTTCGCTGACCTGACTCGAGCGCCCATGGCCGCGCCGGTCGTGGGCAACAACGCGGTAGGCCTTGCCGAGGAAATATAGCAGCTGTGCGTCCCAGTCATCCGAGCTCAACGGCCAACCGTGATGAAAGACAATGGGCTGCGCGTCTTTGGGACCCCAATCCTTGTAGAAGATCTCCACTCCGTCCTTAGTAGTGATGGTACCCACGTCTTCGCTCCTTTCGATGCTACTCCTGCCGGGAATTTCTACCCGCCGCCGCAAGACCAACTTCTGCCGCTGTAGCGAGTCGTAGATCGGGGCTAACTCGGGATGTCCGAAACATCTTCCAAAGAATCAACGGTGAAACCGCAGCGTTCCGACGAAGGTTCGCCAGTGTCGACCCCCGCGCTTGAAGCCGAGCATTTGTCGCGCGCCGTCGTCGGGAAAGTCATAACCAACAATATCAGCGTCCAAGTGCATGTCGGCGAAATTCTTGCCGTGGTTGGTCCAAGCGGATCGGGTAAATCGTCCTTCCTCCGCCTGCTGAACCGGCTCGACGAGCCGACGAACGGCGTCGTACGGCTCCGCGGTCAAGATTACCGCGAGCTTGTCCCGGAAGAGTTACGGCGTCGTGTCGGCATGGTCATGCAGTCTGCATACCTCTTTCCCGGAACTGTGGCCGAGAACATCAAATACGGACCTAGTCAGCAAGGCTCAAGCCTTCCTGTCGAGCAGATTGCTGCTCTCCTCCAGCGCGTCGGATTGTCAGGATATCAGAAGCGAGATGTGAGCAACCTGTCCGGAGGGGAGGCCCAGCGCGTGTCGATCGCCCGCACGCTCGCGAACGCTCCGGAGGTTCTCCTCCTGGATGAGCCCACCTCGGCGCTCGATGAAGAGTCGGCCCGAGAGGTCGAGGATCTCCTGCTTGATATAATTCGCGAGCGACAGATGACATGCGTGATCGTCACCCATAACAACGCTCAAGCTGGCCGTCTCGCCGATCGCACCATGATCATCGAAGACGGCAAGCCGGTCGCGGTTGGTCCTACCAGTGAGGTGCTAAAGAATGGCTGAGTTGCTCAATAGCTTGGATCGCAACGTCGTCTTGGGCATGGCCCAGGCGGCTGCCGCCATCGCCCTTTGCTTCGGCGTCGTAATGCTATGTCGCCGGTTCGCGGTCCATGTCGAGCGGGAGACTGTCATCTCACTGGCCCGCGGCTTGGTGCAGATGGTGGCCGTCGGCGTAGTCCTAGCGCTGCTCTTGCACGGAAATCTGCTGATCGCCTCTCTAATTCTGCTCGCCATGGCCTGCGCCGCCGCCGTCACCGCCTCGCGGCGTGCGCCGGAGATCAAGAACCCGCTGCTCGTCTGCTTCTACGCAATCGCTGCGGGATCAAGCGTCGTGATCGCCGTCCTGCTCGCCACCAAGACTCTTACCACCGACCTCGTGGTTCTCGTGCCGGTGGGCAGCATGATCATCGCCAACGCCATGAATGCCTGCGCGCAGGCCATGGAGCGGTTCAAGGCGGACGTAACTGACCATGTCGGTTTGATCGAAACGGGTCTGGCGCTCGGCGCCGAACCTACCGCTACGGTCGCGCCCTATGTGCAGACCGCCGTCTATGCGAGCCTGCTTCCCCGCCTCGACATGCTGAAGTCGCTCGGCTTCGTCTGGATCCCGGGAGTCATGGCCGGCATGCTGGTGTCCGGCGCGAGTCCTATCTATGCCGGTATCTTTCAGTTCATCGTGGTCGCCATGATTTTGGCAGCATCGGGCATCGCCGGACTCGTGGCCACCTTGCTCATGCGAGCGCGAGTTTTCTCAACCGCCGCGCAATTGACGCTCCGTCCGGGTATTTCAGAATCCCAGCATCCCCGCGAAACGAATTTGGCAGTCTAGCCCTTTACGTCTGGTGAGTACGTCACGCAGGTGACGGCCAGACAAGGCGGACATTGCGGCGTACGACGGAAAAAGAATTTCTGCGTATCGCCTCGTTGCGAACGGCGTCTTCAGCGGATTGACTCTGGAGCGTTTCATCGCCGGGGTTTCGAGGCGTGAGGTGACTTTTGGTCCCCGACTCGCTGTAGCAGCGAAGGAAGGGCTCGACCTCTTTTGGACCCCGTCGGCCGCAGGCATGGGCAGAGGCTTCATCGGGTCGAGCTGCACACTTTGAAATTCTCGGGACCTTCGGCTACCGCGCGGGCGACTCGAGCGATCGCTTTCTCGACGAGCAGTGATCGGGCATCGCCAAGCCGTTCGATGCTTGCCTTCAGGGACGTTGAAACATCAGCCTCGGTTTTCTCTTTATTGGTATGGTCGATCCAAGAGAGCACGATGGTCGGTCAGTCATTTCTCAACGATGTCAATCGTCAGTTTGATGCCGCCGCGCGATTCGTTCCCATGCAGGACGGTCTGGCGGAGAAGATAAGAGTTTGCAACGCCACCTACGTTACGCGCTTCGGCGTCCGCCTTCGGGGCCGAATGGAGACATTTGTTGGCTGGCGCGCTGTGCACAGCACGCATGTCACCCCGGCAAAAGGGGGTATTCGCTATTCGCCAAATGCTGACCAGGAAGAGATCGAGGCGCTCGCTGCACTGATGACGTACAAGTGCGCTTTGATGGGCCTCCCCTTTGGGGGTTCTAAGGGTGGACTGCGCATCGATCCATTAAATTGGGAGCGCCAGGAACTCGAGCGGATCACGCGACGGTTTACGCAAGAGTTGGCTAGGCACAATTTCCTTAGCCCAGGTCAGAATGTTTCCGCGCCCGACATGGGCACCAACGAAACGATCATGGCGTGGATCGCGGACGAATATCGACGCTGGTCTCCCAACGACATCAATGCGCTTGCCTGCGTGACCGGCAAACCGCTTGCCGCCGGCGGCATTGAAGGGCGCGTTGAGGCGACAGGGCGGGGTGTACAGTATGCGCTGCACGAATTCTTTCGCCACGAGAAAGATCTCGCGAGGGCGGGGCTTGCCCCCCTATTGGCGGGAAAACAGTTGATCATTCAAGGCTTGGGCAATGTAGGCTATCACGCAGGAAAATTCTTAAGCGAGGAGGACGGTTGCCGCGTGGTCGGTGTGATCGAGCGGGATGGGGCGGTGTGGTCGAACGACGGCCTGCCCATCGAGCAACTCAAGCAGCACCTTTTGAAAACGGGCGGAGTCAAAGGGTTTGTAGGGGCGGAGTTCGTCGCCGATGGCGCTTCGATCCTCGTGCGTGAGTGCGACATCCTCATTCCCGCTGCGATCGAGCGCGTGATCCATGAAGGCAACGCTGTGCAGGTTCGCGCCAAGCTGATCGTCGAGGCTGCCAATGGTCCGACGACATTTGAGGCCGATGCGATCCTGCGGGATCGCGGAATCATTGTTCTACCTGATCTCTACGTCAACGCTGGCGGCGTGGTGGTGAGCTACTTCGAGTGGGTCAAAAACCTGACGCACATTCCCTTTGGTCTGATGGAACGGCGCCATCACGAGGCAAGCCACAAGATCCTGGCGCGCTCGCTGGAAACCATGACGGGCGCTAGCTTCCCCTTGGAGACCGCCAGTTCGTTCCTCAAGGGCGCAAGGGAGATTGATCTAGTTCGTTCTGGGCTCGACGATATCATGCGGTCAGCCTACGGGCAGATCAGTGCCATCTGGAACGGTAGGTCAGGGATACCGGACCTGAGGTCCGCAGCCTACTCGATCGCCATCAGTCGGTGCGCGGATGCCTACAGTGCCATTGGCATTTAGCAAATCTTGAGGCAGGGCGAAGCGCTCAAAACCGACGGAAAAAAAGGCTTCACCATCATCGATGTGACGCCCGACAAAATGAGGTTCACACTTGTTCCTGTGGCGTCTGTCGCAGCCGGTAGAGGACATCGACACCATGCAGCCCGTGCTGCTCTACGAGCTGCCGCGTAAAGCATGATCACGTCCACACATGGCACTAAACAGACCTTTGAGCGAGCTCGCTTCACGTCCGCTATTGGGGGGGAAAGCGGACATCCCTAATCCACGCTTTGGTGTCCGCTAATGACCCATTTCGGACATTCGCCCTTTGCAGGACGAGATGCGTAACCGCGCATCGCACGCGCGAAGTCGGCCTTCATCAAGCAACGCATAAGGTGGAGTAGACTGGACATAAGTCTGCTCTCGATTTCGCGGTAATTTTCTCGGAGAATAGGGCACGTTGCAGATGGGACCGCGTGTGATAGGTGGGCGACCATGACAAGCGCAACCGAGCCACTGGGAAACATTGCGCGGGCTATGCGCGGGATGTTGGCACCGCCCTAATCCAATCGACTTGGCCTAATGGCACAAAATGACCGATGACGAAATAAGGGAAGCGCTGAGACTGGACTTTGAGCAAACCGCCGACTGGCGGCGCTCCAAAGCTGCCGAGTACCCAGAGGACAGTCGAAACCTGGAGGCGGCTGCACTGCTCGACAAACTGGCCGCATCGGTCGAGACCGTCGCACCCGACCTTCTTGCTGCTTATGGCTCCCTTCGGGACGACTACATGGACTCCGAGCAGCACAGCGAAATGTTCCGGCAGATCGGTTTCCACTCGTGGCCCGAAACGGCCGAGGACTTTGTTAGGGCGTGCATCGCCGATAGGGCAACGGGAACGTAAAGATTAGGGGGTGCCGATCATCCTTCATAGCTTGAGTGGATGCGCACAAGCTGACGCGAGGACAACAGATGGCGACGTGGACACCGGACCCCACCTTCTACCCATCGCCTCGCTTGGCGACCCAAGCGCCCCCAGAGAAGCTGGCCTACGTAGCGAGCTTCGATCCGACTCGAAAACGTCCCGACGCCATGGCGGTAGTTGACTTGGATCCCGAGTCCGCAGGTTACGGACGGATCGTTGAACAAACGGATCTAGTTTGCTCGACCAAAGGAACCCTTCCAAACCCGATTTTCGCGGCGAAGCATGGCCGCTGAGCCCATGAGGCTTGCCCGCGACAGGGGAAGCAGCTTTGTGCCTCTGCCCTGCATGTTGCCCCGCCCTTCGCTCTGGTCTTTAGCCTTACTACTGAGTTGACGTAAGCCTTTGTTTTGATTGGTGGGCGGTGACAGGCTCGAACTGCCGACCTCCTGGGTGTAAACCAGGCGCTCTTCCAGCTGAGCTAACCGCCCGAGGTCACTACAAACAATAAGGCGAAGCCCCGCGAGTTGCGAGGCTCCGCCTCAGAAATTCGTCGGATCAGGGCCTAGCTGTTGCAGGCCTCTTTGAGCGCCTTGCCCGCGCGGAATTTCGGCACGCGCGAAGCTGGAATCTGCACCTCGGCGCCGGTGCGCGGATTACGCCCGGTTGAGGCCTTCCGCTGCGCCACCTGGAAGTTACCGAAGCCAACGATGCGGACCGTATCGCCGCCGCGTAAGGCCCTCTCGATCTGCTTGAAGGTCGCGTCTACGGCCTTCTCTGCTTTGTCCTTTGGCAGTTCCGTATCCTTCGCCACCTCGGCGACCAGCTCTGCTTTGTTCACGGGTCTCCATCCTTTCGCTCGGCCCCAATCGCAGGGGGTTTCGCCCTCGAGGCCGTCTTGGGCTACGCTCCGATTCACAAACAAGTGGGTAATGACTGGCGCAAAAGCCCTGGAAAATCAACAAAAATGGTCCGACTCTATGTATAGAGCCGGACCACCGAAATGAGGCGAATAATAGGCAAAAAGTGCCGATTTACGCCGTTTAATGAGCAGTAACGCCTGGAAGGCCTTCGTCGTTGGGCGGGACGACCTGGGCCTGCTCTTCGGCTTCCTCCTCCCACACGATCGGCTGGGGAGGACGAGTGAAGGCGATCTTCAGCACCTCCTCCATGCGCGATACTGTGCGGATATCGAGGGCATTTTTCAACTCGTCCGGTATCTCCGTGAGATCCTTGGCGTTTTCGTCAGGGATGATCACCGTCTTGATGCCGGCGCGGAGCGCCGCAAGGAGCTTCTCCTTAAGCCCGCCAATGGGGAGCACCCGGCCTCTAAGCGTGATCTCGCCGGTCATGGCGACCTCGCGCTTTACCGGAATACCGGTCATGAGCGAGACGATGGCCGTCACCATGGCGACACCGGCAGACGGGCCATCCTTTGGCGTTGCACCTTCCGGCACGTGAACGTGGATGTCGCGCTTCTCGAACAAAGGCGGCTCAATGCCGAAATCGACGGCTCGCGAGCGCACATAAGCGTTGGCGGCCTGGATCGACTCTTTCATGACGTCGCGCAAGTTGCCGGTCACGGTCATCTTGCCCTTGCCCGGCATCATCACCCCTTCCACGGTGAGCAGCTCACCGCCGACCTCGGTCCAGGCAAGGCCCGTGACCACGCCAACCTGGTCTTCGAGCTCGGCCTCGCCGTACCGGAATTTCGGTACGCCGAGATAGTCTTCGAGGTTCTTGGTCGTGACCTTGATCGACTTCTTCTTGCTGGTGAGAAGTTCCTTGACGGATTTCCGCGCGATCTTGGCGATCTCGCGCTCGAGATTGCGAACGCCAGCCTCGCGCGTGTAACGCCGGATAATCTCTTTCAGCGCATCTGCCTCGAGGCTCCACTCCTCGGCCTCTAGGCCGTGCGCCTTGGTCTGGGCGGGGATGAGGTGACGCCGCGCGATCTCCATCTTCTCGTCCTCGGTGTAGCCCGCAATGCGGATGATCTCCATGCGGTCCATCAAGGCCGGCGGAATATTGAGCGTGTTCGCCGTGGTGACGAACATCACGTTCGACAGGTCGTAATCCACCTCGAGATAGTGATCGTTGAACGTGTGGTTTTGCTCAGGGTCGAGCACTTCGAGCAGGGCCGAAGCCGGATCGCCGCGGAAATCGGCGCCCATCTTGTCGACCTCGTCGAGCAGGAACAGCGGGTTGATCTTCTTCGCCTTCCGCATCGACTGGATCACCTTGCCAGGCATCGAGCCGATATAGGTGCGGCGGTGGCCCCTGATCTCGGCCTCGTCTCTCACGCCGCCAAGGCTCATGCGTACGAACTCGCGGCCCGTGGCGCGGGCCATGGATTTGCCTAGCGAGGTCTTGCCGACGCCAGGAGGACCGACCAGGCAAAGGATCGGGCCTTTCAGCATATTGGTCCGGTTCTGCACTGCCAGATATTCGACGATGCGGTCCTTGACCCTCTCGAGCCCGTAATGGTCCTCGTCGAGGATCTTCTGCGCCTCGTCGAGATCGCGCTTGATCTTGCCCTTGACGCCCCACGGGATGGTCAGGAGCCAGTCGAGATAGTTGCGGACAACGGTCGCCTCGGCCGACATCGGGCTCATCTGGCGGAGCTTCTTCAGCTCCCCTAGCGCCTTCTCGCGGGCCTCGCGCGAGAGCTTGGTCTTTTCGATCTTCTGCTCGATCTCGGCAAGGTCGTCGCGGCCTTCCTCGCTGTCGCCGAGCTCCTTCTGGATCGCCTTCATCTGCTCGTTCAGGTAGTACTCGCGCTGCGTCTTCTCCATCTGACGCTTGACGCGGCTCCTGATCTTGCGCTCGACCTGCAGCACCGAGATCTCGCTCTCCATCAGCGTGAAGACGCGCTCCAACCGCTCGGAGACCGAGGTGATCTCGAGGATCTGCTGCTTCTCGGCAATCTTGATGGCGAGATGCGAGGCGATGGTGTCCGAGAGCTTGGAATAGTCCTCGATCTGGCTCGCAGTGCCGAGCACCTCGGGCGAGATTTTCTTGTTGAGCTTCACGTAGCTCTCGAACTGGGACACGACGGAGCGCGACAGCGCCTCGATCTCGTCCTCAGCGCCAAGAGTTTCTTCGACGCGCTCGATCTCAGCCTCGAAATAGCTCTCGTTCTCGGTGTAGCGCTTGATCGCGGCCCGGCGTGTGCCTTCGACCAACACCTTCACGGTGCCGTCGGGCAGCTTCAACAGCTGAAGCACCGAGGCGAGCGTGCCCATGGCATAAATGCCATCGGTCGTGGGCTCGTCATCGCTCGCGTTCTTCTGCGCGACAAGCAGGATTTGCTTGTCCGAGCGCATCACTTCTTCAAGCGCGGCGATCGACTTCTCGCGTCCCACGAACAGAGGCACGATCATGTACGGGAATACGACAATGTCGCGCAGCGGCAGGACCGGATAGAACTCCGGAGCGCCTTCTTTGGTGGTGGACGGCTTTGGTTCGGTCATTGCAGTTCCGTCGCTTTCTTTCCAGGCGGAACCGTCGAGGCGCTCCGCCGTTCTATATTTCGCCCTCCCTTAAGAACCGCATCGTCACCGACTAACGCGGTGAGATGCCGTGGCGGCTCTGTGGCATGTTAACCCGCCAGCTATCGTAGGTGGCGACCTAGGAGGTTGCCGTCAAGTGGCACTTTTAACAGGGTCGCCGCCGATTTCCTGCCATTCTGAGGAGGATTCGCCCCTACCTTCAAGCAGGAATCAGGCCATTCCGCGTCACGCGCTCGTTCCGAGTTCCTCGTGGCGGTCGGAATAGATGCGCAGTGGCCGCGCCTTGCCCTCGACCACCTCCGAGCTGATTACTACCTCTTCGACGCCGCGAAGCGATGGAAGCTCGAACATTGTATCGAGCAGGATGCCCTCCATGATTGAGCGGAGGCCCCTTGCACCCGTTTTACGGTCAATCGCCTTCTTGGCGATGGTCCGCATCGCCTCCTCGGCGAAGGTGAGCTGCACATCCTCCATCTCGAACAGACGCTGATACTGCCTCACCAAGGCATTCTTCGGTTCGGTCAGGATGCGCATCAAGGCCTCCTCGTCGAGGTCGTCCAGCGTCGCGATCACGGGAACGCGTCCGATAAACTCTGGGATCAGCCCGAATTTGAGCAGGTCCTCGGGCTCGACCTCTTTCAGAATGTCGCCGGTGCGCCGCTCATCGACCGACTCGACCTTGGCGCCGAAGCCAATAGAGGTCGACCGGCCGCGCGCCGAGATGATCTTCTCGAGGCCGGCGAACGCGCCGCCGCAAACGAACAGGATATTGGTGGTGTCAACCTGGAGGAACTCCTGCTGCGGATGCTTGCGGCCGCCCTGCGGGGGCACCGAAGCGATCGTCCCTTCCATAATCTTGAGCAGCGCCTGCTGCACGCCTTCGCCCGACACGTCGCGGGTGATCGACGGATTGTCGGATTTGCGGCTGATCTTGTCGACTTCGTCGATGTAGACGATGCCGCGCTGTGCCCGCTCGACATTGTAGTCGGCAGCCTGGAGCAGCTTCAGAATGATGTTTTCGACGTCCTCGCCAACATAACCCGCTTCGGTCAGCGTGGTGGCGTCGGCCATGGTGAAGGGCACGTCGAGGATGCGGGCGAGCGTTTGCGCAAGCAGAGTCTTGCCGCAGCCCGTCGGCCCGATCAGCAGTATGTTCGACTTGGCGAGCTCGACGTCTGAGTTTTTACTCGAGTGGTTGAGCCGCTTGTAATGGTTGTGTACGGCAACCGACAGCACGCGCTTGGCGTAATCCTGTCCGATCACGTAGTCGTCGAGGACGGCGCAAATCTCCATGGGGGTCGGCACGCCGTCGCGCGACTTCACCAGCGAGCTCTTGTTCTCCTCGCGGATGATGTCCATGCAAAGCTCGACGCATTCATCGCAGATGAACACCGTCGGCCCGGCGATCAGCTTACGCACCTCGTGCTGACTCTTGCCGCAAAAAGAGCAGTAGAGGGTATTCTTGGAGTCGGTTCCGCTCACCTTGCTCATCAGCTCATCCAGTCCTCAAACTCTATCCGGCGCTTGAGCGAACTTAAGCCTTGGCGCCATTGTCTTTCTTGTCGCCTCGCAAGTGTGAGCCCCCTTTCCTCGGCACAGTCTGCCCGAAGGGCAATCTGAGCATGCTATGGCGGCACTGATCAAGGATTGATTAATCCCGCACCTTGCTTCGGGTTCAAATAACACCATTCTCCGCCGCCACTTGAGGCGACGCGCCTACTCACGCGACTGACCAGGAATTCGTCGATTGGCCCCGAAGGCCGCCCGGCTCACAAATCTAGCCGCCGATTCTCCGACCTACGATACCGGGGAGAGCTTTTCCACTTTTTCTTCCAGCGGATGCCGCTTGGTGATGACCTCGTCCACGAGCCCGAACGCCCGGGCGTCCTCCGCCGACATGAAGTAATCACGGTCGAGCGTCTTGTCGATGGTCTGATAGTCCTGACCGGTATGGCGGACATAGACTTCATTCAGGCGCCGCTTCATTTTGATGATGTCCTCGGCGTGGCGCTCGATGTCGCTCGCCTGACCTTGGAAGCCGCCAGAGGGCTGGTGCAGCAGAATGCGCGCGTTAGGCAGCGCGTAGCGCATACCCTTCTCGCCGGCGCAGAGCAGGAGCGAGCCCATTGAGGCAGCCTGACCGATGCAGAGCGTGGCGACGGCAGGCCGGATGAACTGCATCGTGTCGTAGATCGCCATTCCCGAGGTCACGATCCCGCCCGGCGAATTGATGTACATGGAGATCTCTTTCTTGGGGTTCTCGGCCTCGAGAAAGAGAAGCTGCGCGGTGATGAGCGAGGCGACCTGGTCCTCGATTGGACCCGTGACGAAAATGATGCGCTCCTTAAGCAGTCGCGAATAGATGTCATAGGCCCGCTCGCCCCGGTTGGTCTGCTCGACCACCATGGGCACGAGGGTGTTCAAGAAGGTGTCTGCCGGGTTTTTCATTGGAGGTTCCAGAAGGCTGATTGGCCCCGCGGGCTGCCCACAAATCTTGGGACTGCCCCACTACATATGGGGTCGCTGACGAAAGCGGAAGAGGCCGGTGCCCTCCTCCTTACATTACTCATGTTTTGTGGGCATGCCCGTGATGGTGGTCATGCTAGTGATCGTGATCATGCCCATGATGGTGGTCATGATCATGGTCGTGGTGGTGATGGTGGGCGTGGTGGTGGTCCTCGTCAGGATCGGCGTAAAGCTCTTCCGGTGTCACCGTCTTCTCGGTCACCTTGGCGAGCTCGAGAATGTAATCGACCACCTTGTCCTCGAAGATCGGCGCCCTGAACTCGGCGAGAAGCTCGGGGTTGTTGCGGTAATAGTCGTAGACTTTGCGCTCCTGGCCCGGGAACTGCCGCACGCGCTCGAGCAGGGCGCGGCTCACCTCGTCGTCGGTGACGGCGATCTGATTGCGAGTGCCGATCTCTGACAGGATCAGCCCAAGTCGCACACGCCGTGCGGCGATATCGCGGTATTCCTCGCGCGCCTTATCCTCGGTCGTGCCTTCGTCGGCGAAGCTGCGCTTCGAGCGCTCGAGATCGGCCATCACCTGCGCCCAGATTGCCTGAAACTCATTGTCAACGAGAGTCGGAGGAAGCTCGAAGCTGTAGCCTTCATTGAGCGCATCGAGGAGCGCCCGTTTCAACTTGAGGCGTGAGGCCTGCGCGCGATCTTGTTCCAGACGCTGCTTGACGGTGTCACGGAGCTTCTCGACTGACTCGATGCCCAGGCCCTTGGCGAAGTCCTCATCGAGCGGCGGCGTCTCGGCCGCAGCCACCTCTTTGATCTTGACCTCGAAGCGCGCGGCCTTTCCGGCCAGCTTCTTCTCGGGGTAGTTCGCCGGGAAGGTCGCTTCGACCTCGCGTTCTTCGCCAGCCTTGGCGCCGGCAAGCCCCTCCTCGAATCCCGGAATGAAATTGCCGCTGCCGAGCACGATTGGGGCATTCTCGGTGCTGCCGCCCTCGAAGGCTTCGCCGTTAATCTTGCCCACGAAGTCGACCGTCAAGCGATCGCCGTTCTCGGCTGCGTTGTCCTTCGGCTTGTAGCGGAGATTGGCGGCGCGCAAGCGATCGATCGCCTGCTCGATGTCGTTGTCGGTCACAGGTGCGACCGACTTCTCGAGTTTGATCTTAGAGAAGTCGCTCACCTCGAATTGCGGCAGCACCTCGAAAGAGAGCGTGTAGGCGAGATCGCCAGCGCCAGAGAAGATCTTGTCGATCTCTGCCTCATCTTCGGGCAGCCCGACCTTGGGTTGGAAGGCCGGACGCTCCTCGCGCTGCGATAGAGCCTCACGGCTCGTCTCGGCCACCGCCTGCTGCACCACCTCGGCCATCACCGACTTGCCGAACACTTTACGCAAATGCTCCTTCGGCACGTGGCCCGGCCTGAAACCCTTAAGCCGTGCCCTGCCCTTGAGCTCGTCGAGGCGGGCCGAAAGGCGGCGCTGTAACTCTTCGGCGCCGACGACCACCTTCAACTGGCGGCGTAACCCTTCAGCAGTCGTTTCCGTGACGTTCATACGCCTCTATCCATCGTCTGTCAGAGCGCCTTGACGGCGCTCAATAATACAAGTCCATCCAACGAAGTTGGTTGGTGCGGGCGGAGGGAGTTGAACCCCCACGGCCGAAGCCACCAGAACCTAAATCTGGCGTGTCTACCAGTTTCACCACGCCCGCTTTGGGTCGCGCCCAGCCCTCGACCTCGCGGTCTATAACATCCGGACTCCGCGCCTGCCAGCCTCCTTGCAATGCGCGCCGCTCTGCTACCGGGCCGGTTCCTCTACAGGCTCCCGTTGCTCTCGTCTATGATCGCGCCCAGCCAAGGATGCTAAACGGAGGCTTCGATGCGCGCCCTGCCATCTCTCCTGGCCTTCCTCGCTGCGCTCGCCCTGCGTCTAAACGTCTATGGAGCCCAAGCCGCGGAAGATGCAAGCCGCGTCGGCGTCGTCGACAAGGTTGAGAACGAGGCGCAAGTCATCTCGGCCTCAGGTGCCGTCACTGCCACAGTCGGCGCGCCCGTGCATCTGAAGGACGAGCTGCGCACGGGCGCCAATGCGCGGCTTCAAGTTACGTTCCTCGACGAAACTCAGCTTACTCTCGGCGAACATGCGAGCGTCGTGATCGACCGCTATGTCTACGATCCGGATCGCGGCATCGGCGAGACCGTGCTGCAAGCGACTAAGGGCGCTTTTCGCTTCGCAACCGGCCGCATCAAGGAGATGAAAGACAGCAACATCGCGGTATCCACGCCGTTCGCGGATATCGCCGTGCGCGGCACCGAATTCTGGGGCGGACCGCTGGACAAATATGGGGTTCTGCTGCTCAAAGGGAAAGTCACGGTCTCGAACCAGGCAGGGAGCGTCATGTTGGGTGAACCTGGACAGGGTACCGATATTCCCTCGGCGCTCGACCCGCCCGGCGCTCCCACTACGTGGCCCGCCGGGAAGGTCGCCCGCGCCATTGCGACCGTCGCCCTGCACTGATGGGGAATGAAAAGCCGATAAGACCGGTTTTCCAAGGATGCTGGTGTCTTGCGGCGGCCTATCGCGCTCATTAGGTTGCCGGGTCAGACATTACTGCATGCGAAGGCCCGCCAGTGCGTCCCCGCAACGGCATTATCGAGGCGATCGGCAACACGCCGCTGATCAAGCTCAAGCGCGCGTCCGAGGAGACCGGTTGCTTGATCCTCGGCAAAGCCGAGTTCATGAACCCGGGCCAGTCGGTCAAGGATCGCGCTGCCCTCTTCATCATTCGCGATGCGCTGAATTCGGGCAGGCTCCAACCCGGTGGCACTGTGGTAGAGGGTACCGCCGGCAATACCGGCATTGGGCTCGCTCTGGTGGGTAACGCGCTGGGGCTTAGGACCGTGATCGTCATTCCGGAGACCCAGTCTGCCGAGAAGAAGGACATGCTGCGGCTTGCCGGCGCTGAGCTTATCGAGGTGCCGGCCGTCCCGTACAAGGACCCCAACAACTACGTGAAATATTCGGGCCGCCTCGCCGAGGAACTCGCATCGTCCGAGCCTGATGGCGCGATCTGGGCCAACCAGTTCGACAACGTGGCGAATCGCCAAGGTCATGTCGAGACGACGGCACAGGAAATCTGGAATGACCTGGACGGCAAAGTCGACGGCTTTATCTGTGCAGTCGGAACCGGCGGAACCCTCGCTGGCGTCTCGATGGGGCTCAAGGAGCACAATCCCGGCGTCGTGATCGGACTCGCCGATCCGATGGGCGCCGCCCTCTACAACTATTACAAGCACGGCGTGCTGAGGGCCGAAGGGAGCTCGATCACCGAAGGGATCGGTCAGGGACGGATTACCGCCAATCTTGAAGGCGCCAAGATCGACGAGTCCTACCAGATACCCGACGCGGAGGCGCTGCCCATCATCTTCGACCTGTTGAGCGAGGAAGGGCTTTGCCTCGGCGGATCGAGCGGCATCAACGTCGCAGGTGCCATCCGTCTTGCCCGCGACCTCGGGCCCGGTCATACCCTCGTCACGGTTCTCGCCGATTACGGCACCCGCTACCAGAGTCGGTTGTTCAACCCCAAATTCTTGCGTGAGAAAGGCCTGCCGGTCCCCGCTTGGCTCGACCAGGGACAGGCGGCGGCTCCTAAAGTGTTTGTCTGAGCAAAGTGGAGATTTGCTTTGTCGCAAGCGAAGACCTGGCTGATCGAGACCGACGAGCTCGCCGGTGAACTCGGCACTCCCGACCTCGTGATCATCGACGCCTCCTGGTACATGCCAGGCGAAGGCAAGGATGCGCGGACCGAATATCTGGAGGAACACATTCCCGGCGCTCTGTTCTTCGATATCGACGACATCGCCGATACCAAGAGCACGCTGCCGCACATGCTGCCGCCGCCCGAAAAGTTTTCGTCGCGTATGCGCAGCATGGGTATCGGCGACGGCTCGCGCATCGTGGTCTACGATTCGCGCGGTCTCTACAGCGCCGCACGCGTCTGGTGGACCTTCCGTGTCATGGGCGTCGACGACGTGAGCGTGCTCAACGGCGGCCTGCCGAAATGGAAACGAGAGGGCAGGTCCGTGGAGAGCGGCCCGCCGTCTAACCGCACGGCCCGGCATTTCACGGCACGTCGCAATCTTGATCTCGTGCGTGACCTTTCGGACATGAAGGCGTTGCTGCGGGATAACTCGGCTCAAATCATCGATGCCCGCGCGCCAGAGCGGTTTGCCGGACAGGCCCCCGAGCCACGGCCGGGGCTCCGCTCTGGTCATATTCCTGGCTCCCAAAATGTGCCGTTCGGCAAGCTCCTCAATCAGGATGGCACGCTCAAGTCACCGTCCGAATTGCAAAGGCTGTTCGAGCAGGCCGGCATCGATCTCAATAAGCCCGTGGTGACGAGTTGCGGCTCTGGTATTACGGCGAGCGTGCTTGCGCTCGGCCTTGCCGAGATCGGCCATCGCCGAACCTCTGTCTATGACGGGTCATGGTCGGAGTGGGGTGCCGACCAAAGCCTCCCCATTGAAACCGGTCAGTAACCCAGCGGCGCTCGGCCAGCTCGGGCTCTAGATGAGCAAACGGACCAGGAAGCAGAAAGATGAGACGAGGCTCGCTCATGCAGGCCGCGATCCCTCACGGCAGCATGGCTTCGTCAACACGCCGATCTATCGCGGCTCGACGGTAATCTTCCCCACAGCCGCGGCTCTTGAAGCGAACGATCAGGACTTCACTTACGGCCGGCTCGGCACGCCCACCGTGAGGGCCCTGGAGGAAGCGATTGCCGAAATCGAAGGTGGTCACCGCACGCTGCTTGCTCCTTCGGGGCTCTCGGCGATCGCCGCATCGCTACTCGCATTTGTGCGTGCTGGCGACGAGGTGCTTGTGGTTGATAGCGTGTATCGGCCTGCGCGCCGCTTCTGCGACAATCTACTGAAACGGCTCGACGTCACGCCGATCTACTACGATCCGCTGATCGCGGAAGGGATCGGCCGCCTGATTACAAAGAAGACGCGCGTCGTGTTCACCGAGTCGCCCGGCTCGCAGACCTTCGAAGTGCAGGACCTTCCCGCCATCTCCAAGGTCGCACATGCTGCGGGCGCAGTGGTCATTCTGGACAACACTTGGGCAACTCCCCTCTACTTCAAACCGTTTGCCCACGGTGCCGACGTCTCAATCCAGGCCGCAACCAAATATATCGGCGGCCATGCCGACATCATGCTTGGTTCGATCACCACGACGGAGAAGACCTCTGCCGCTGTGGCCAAGACACACGAGGATCTTGGCCTTTGTGTCGGGCCCGAGGACGTCTATCTCGGCCTGCGCGGTTTGCGCAGCCTCGGCGTGAGGCTGACGCATCATCAGAAATCAGCTTTCGAGCTCGCACGGTGGCTTAGCGAGAGACCCGAGGTGGCGCGGGTGATTTACCCCGCCCTGCCCGGGGATCCCGGACACGCGCTGTGGAAGCGCGACTTCACCGGCGCATCAGGACTCTTTTCTATTGTCCTGAAACCCGTCTCGCACGAGCGCCTTGCAGCGATGCTCGATGACCTCAGCCTCTTCGGCATGGGGTATTCCTGGGGCGGGTTCGAGAGTCTCATTCTTCCCTTCGACCCGAGCGACTACCGGACCGCCACCAATTGGAAGGCAGAAGGGCCGGCTCTTCGCTTGCATGTCGGGCTTGAGGACGTCGAGGATCTAAAAGCCGACCTCGATGCCGGCTTCGGGCGGCTCGCGGCACGAGCCTGACGCTTACAATTACACAAGGATGCAGTGATGGATTTGAAACTCCGCGGCAAGCGGGCTCTGGTCACGGGATCGACCGCAGGAATTGGCTTTGCCACCGCCCAAGGGCTCGCCAGGGAGCGCGCCGAGGTGATCGTAAACGGACGCACCGAGCAGAAAGTGGCGGAGGCCGTTCAGCGCATCAGCTCGGAGGTCGGCTCGCGTGCAATCGGCATTGCCGCTGATCTCTCCAGCGCCGAGGGCGTGGCGCGGCTCGTCGCTCAGGCTGGGCGCGTCGATATTCTCGTGAACAATGTGGGCATCTTCTGGCCGGTTCCCTTCCTCGAGATAAGCGACCAGGATTGGTTTCACATCTTCGAAGTCAACGTAATGAGCGGCGTGCGGCTCTCGCGCGAGCTTTTGCCAGCAATGCTGAAGCGCAATTGGGGCCGCATCATTTTTGTCTCCAGTGAGTCAGGGCTGCAAATCCCGTCCGAGATGGTTCATTACGGCGTGACCAAGACGGCACAGCTTGCACTGTCCCGCGGCATCGCCGAGACCGTCGCGGGTACCGGAGTCACCGTGAATTCGGTCCTGCCGGGGCCGACCAGGTCGGAAGGCGCAGTAGATTTCCTCGGCAAGGTCGCGGCCGAACACAACACCGATATCGCCGCGGTCGAGGAGGAATTCATCCGGACCATGCGGCCAACCTCCCTGATCCGCCGCTTTGCGGAGTCGGAGGAGGTCGCAAACCTGGTGGTGTTTCTCTGCGGCGAAGGGGCCTCGGCAATTACCGGCGCTTCACTGCGAGCCGATGGCGGCGTGGTGCGCAGCATCGCCTGAGGCGACCCGCTGCTTGGCGCTGAGAAAAAGCAAGGCGCGCTAATCCAACCTGTAGGCGACGAGCGAGTTGTCGAGCATCATTGGGATCAGCAGCATCTTCTTGCCAGGCAGATAACTGAGGTCGGCGCTGCCCTGATTGAGGTCGATCAGTTCATCCACTTTGCCTTTGGCATCGACGCGGTAGAGCGCGCCTTGTGCCCAGTCGGTGACGAGATAGACACCGGGTTGAATCGCCTGGAGACCATCGAGGTTGCCGATCAGTTCGCCTTTGCCAACCTTGCTCACTTTCTGATCGTCGAGCGACACAGCCAAGAGGGTCCCGAGCTCCTTCTTCTGTCCCTGGCTCTGGACTTTTCCCAAAGAGGCGACGATGAGGGTCTTGCCCTGTATGAGCAGCCCATTGGGGCCGTTCAACGCGTCGTTGGCGAGCCACGGCTCGAAGCTCCCGTCCTTGAGGCGCCAGATCGTGTTCATCGGCGTATCCGAGACGTAGACAGTTCCGTCGTCGTCGACCACCACGTCGTTGAGGAAGACCGCGCCCTTGGCGTCGTAGCGCTTGAGGATTTCTCCCGAGGCTGCGTTGATCTCGATGAGTTGGTCAACATCGGCGGCGTAGAGCGTGCGATCATGCAGGGCGAGCCCGGTCGGCGAGTTCAAGCCCTTGACCCATTGCCGCTCGAGCATCTTCCCGTCGGCGGTTAACCTCGAGATGAAACCGTTGCCATCCTTCTGCATGACGGCTCCGTTGATGTTGCTGACATAAATGACTCCCGTCGCTGGATCCTCGACCACCGATTCCGGTTGGGCTAGGCCCTTGGTCTCCCACAGGAGCTTCGGAGCGGATGCCGCGGTGCTAAAGGCGATCAGAGTTGCAGTGAGTGCGACGACGACGGGGCGCATGGTCCTCCTCGCCAAGTGGTTTGGCTTGGGCCTAGGAAGTGGCGGTCCCGCAAGGATTCGAACCTTGAACCCTCTGCTTAGAAGGCAGATGCTCTATCCCTTGAGCTACGGGACCACGCAAGAATTGCCCGACTATAGCTGAAACTCGTGTCAGTGCGTCCAACGGTCGGGCCTGCCGAACTTGAAATTCTCGGCGTAGGACTTCGGTCTCACTTCCGTCTCGCGCGGCTCCTCCAGGCGAAAGGGAATGCCCTGACGCGTGGCGTAGGCGATCGCCTCGTCCTTGCTGGCAAAGCTAATACGGACTTGCGGGCGGGTATCTGCCGAGCTGGTCCAGCCCATCAGGGGTTCGATCGTTCGGGGCCGATCCGGCACGTATTCCAGGACCCACTCGCGCGACGCGGCATTGCCTTGCTGCATCGCCGTCCTGGCAGGCTTAAAGATGCGCGCCGACATGCGCCCTCCCATAGAGTCAGACTAGGCGATGGTCGGGGCAGCAAGATTCGAACTTGCGACCCCCTGCTCCCAAAGCAGGTGCGCTACCAGACTGCGCTATGCCCCGATCAGATCGCCGGCACATGGCTGTAACACGCAGCCGGAAGCTGCAAGCCATGCCGACACATACATAATTCGCCACAGCGCGGGTGGCTAGCCTCCACACGCTCATTTGCAGCCCTTCGACCGACGCTGTGAGCAAAGCGCTAACGCCGCGCACCCGGGTTGACGAGGCCAGGATAGATCACCTTGTCGCCACGCTTGAGGCCAATCTTGTCTGCCTCTCCCGCATTCAACTCGAGAACACCCACGACGTCGCCGTCTGATGGAATCGTGGTCGTTGAGAACGGTTCGGTGTTGCTCTCGATGCGATGCACCGTCCCTTCGGCAGAGATGAAGACCATGTCGAGTGGAATGAACGTGTTCTTCATCCACATCGTCGCCGGTTGCGGCGGATCGTAGATGAACAGCATACCCGCATTCTCTGGAAGCGAGCGGCGAAACATCAATCCGAGCGCGCGCTCTTGATCGGTGGTCGCCACCTCGATGTTGAAGTTGTGATCCCCTCTCGCGGTCTTGAGCACGAGCGTTCCCGTGCCAGCGGCCATGCCGCCGTGCCACGGCACGAGAAGCCCAAACATAATCAAACCGGCAGCGGCCATGCGGCCGAGCCGTTCGAGAACGTTGATCGTCAGTGAGAGGATGGTCCCTGGGCGCCGTCGGGTTTCAATTCCGCAGCCATTAGCCCCTTCGGTCCGCGACCATAGCGGACCAGCACCGACTGGCCCGGTCTCAGCTCGGTAAAACCGCAGCGCCGGAGTGTCTCCATATGCACGAAAATGTCGAGAGTCTGCGAGCCCCGGGTCAAAAAACCAAAGCCACGCAAGCGGTTGAACCATTTTACTGTGGCCCGCTCCCAGTCGCTTTCCGGCACCACCACGACATGGGTCCGCTGCGGCAATTGCGAGGGATGGATCGCGGTCGAATCGTCCATGGCGCGGATGCGGAACGCCTGCAGGCCCTTCGGCCGGCGCAGCACCTCGCACACCACGCGCGCGCCCTCGTAGGCAGTCTGAAAGCCGTCGCGCCGTAGACACGTCACATGCAAGAGAACGTCTGGAAGATCTTCGTCTGGGACGATGAAGCCATAGCCCTTTGACGCGTCGAACCACTTGATCGAACCCGACACTTCGAAGACATCAACAGTGACTTCCTCGTCGCGTTGGATATGGCTCTCTAAATGTGGCGGTTCTTTCGCCCCCATGCCGCATTCCCCCGCTTCACTTCTAACGCAGCCGAGCGACGCCGCAAAACGAATCGGCTGAAAAACACTCATTGGGAACATAGCATCGCCGTAACCCGAGGCCAGTGGAATTTTCCGAAGCGTCAGCTCTAATCCACAATTCAGCGACGACTTCGTCGTTGATCGGTTGAACGCAGCGCAAGCATCTGAGCCGGAAAGCAAATCTCCAACATCACGCGCGAACACCGCGCGCAGCACACGAACATTCACAAATCGTCTTGCGACAGCGCAAATGTCTCTGCTGTCGAGAGAAATTTCGTGTCAAGTGCCGATATGTCGTATGGAGCAACGCGCTGTGGACGCCGTGCAATAATGAAGCTCTAATCGACATGTTCGATTGGCAAAAAGCATCGCCTAAGCGGCGCTTGCCAGCGCCGACCGCCTGGCGCTAAGGCGTGTTCTTCGCCTTCGGACCAGCGCAAGGAGACGACATCAGATGAAGTATCTGCACACGATGGTGCGCATCTCCGACGTCGACAAGTCGCTCGACTTCTATTGCAACAAGCTCGGCTTGAAGGAAGTGCGTCGGATGGATAATTCGCAAGGCCGCTTCACCCTCTACTATCTCGCCGCACCTGGCGACGAAGATGCCCAGCTCGAGCTGACTTATAATTGGGACCCCGAGCCGTATGGCGAGGGACGTCACTTCGGGCACCTCGCTTACGAGGTCGACGACATTTATGCGACCTGCGAGCGCCTGATGAAGAATGGCGTGATCATCAACCGGCCGCCGCGCGACGGTTACATGGCCTTTATCCGCTCGCCCGACAATATCTCTATCGAGTTGTTACAAAAGGGAAAACCGAAGCCGAAACAGGAGCCTTGGGCCTCGATGCCGAACACCGGCAAGTGGTAGCTACGGGGCAGGCAAGTGGTACCCCCTAGGGGAATTGAACCCCTGTTTTCAGGTTGAAAACCTGACGTCCTGACCATTAGACGAAGGGGGCGTACCGGGTGAGCCCGTCATATAGAAAGCTTTGATGGGCGTCGCAACAATCCCGGCTAGAACGTGTTCCCGCGAGGGTCGGCGGCATCCTCGATCATCAACTCGATGCTTTCTTTTCCCTGCCAGCTCGTGCGGCGGAGATGGCCCGCGACGTGAAGCGGCAACCCCTCGCCTTTGAGTAGCAGCTTGCCGAGCGCGGTACCGGCAATGCGGAAGGCGCAGGCTTCGATGCGTGCGCCATCGGAGGCCTGGAGCGTGCAACGTACATGCGCGTCCTTCTTAATGCTCCGAACGCGGCTCAAGCGATGGGCGGGGAAGACGAAGCGCGGCTCCGGATGGCCTGGACCATAGGGTCCGGCGCGATCAAGCAGAGCCATCAGCTCGATTGTCGCACCGCCCGCAGACAGCGCGCCGTCGATCGCGAGCTCGCGGATTGATGTCGCTCGCGCCACCGGCATTGCTAGACGCTGAAGCAGGAAGGTCTCGAGCATTTCCTGCTTGCTCCGCTCGAGCTTGAACCCAGCAGCCATGGCGTGGCCACCGCCTTTGAGCAGCAAACCTTCGTGCACGGAAGCTCTGACCACCGCGCCGAGATCCACCGAGGCGATCGAACGTGCCGACCCAGTGGCCGTGCCATCAGACTCAAGTGTGGCAACGAAGGTCGGACGGCGGAAGCGCTCGGCGACACGCCCGGCAATCAGTCCGAGCAAGCCCCTGTGCCAGCCTTCAGCGGCAAGGAAGAGCAGCGGCCGGTTAGGATGGCTAACAAGCGAGATCTCGGCATGGGCGAAGGCGTCTTCCAGCATGCGTTCTTCCACTGCCCGCCGCTCGGCGTTGAGGGCTTCAAGCCTTTCCGCAATTGCGCGCGCCTCAATCTCATCGTCCAAGGCGAGCAGTTTTGCGCCGAGGCTCGATGCGCCGATCCTGCCGCCGGCATTGATGCGCGGGCCCAGGATGAAGCCTAACGTGTAGCAGGTCGGCGCCTCGTCGATGCGAGCCGCGTCGGCCAAGGCGCGCAAGCCATGATTGTGCCGTAGCCGCAAGACCTTGAGCCCTTGCGCCACGAAGGCGCGGTTCGCGTCCTTGAGCGGCACGACGTCGCACACCGTGGCGAGCGCAACGAGATCGAGTAGGCCAAGCAGATCGGGCTCGGCTCGGTCGCGATAGTAGCCCGCGTGGCGAAGTACCCGCGTGGTCGCGACCAGGAACAGGAACACGACCCCCGCCGCGGCGAGATGGCCCTGGCCTGAAAGGTCGTCCTGCCGGTTTGGATTGAGCACGGCAAAGGCAGGCGGGAGCGCCTCGTCGGCCTGATGATGATCGATGACGATGATTTCTGCGCCGCCTGCGTTGGCGGCAGTAATGGCAGCCTCTCCAGTGGTGCCGCAATCGACGGTGAGGATGAGGCGAGCTCCGTCCTTGACAAGTCCGGCCAGCGCGGCAGGTGACGGGCCATACCCCTCGGTGAGCCGGTCCGGGATATATGTCGACACGTCTTGACCATGGGCGCGCGAGTAGCGCTCGATCAGAGCGACCGACGCCGCACCATCGACGTCGTAGTCGCCAAAAACGGCAATCGCCTCTCTATCCCGGATAGCGGCAGCAAATCGTTCCGCCGCTTTGTCCATGTCTTGTAGCCGCGTCGGATCAGGTAGAAGCGAGCGGAGCGTGGGGTCAAGATAGCGAAGGACCGTATGGGACTCTGCGCCGCGCGCGGCGAGGACGCGACCCAAGAGCTCTGGCAAGCCGTGAGCTTGGGAGATGGCAGTAGCGGCAAGGTCCCGGCCAACATCGAGCCGCTCGACCCACCTATAGCCACGCGCGGACTGCTCCACGCCGAGCAATGCCCGCGCGCTCCCGGCATCGGCGGTTATGTATTTGAAGGCTGCCGTCACGCCGCGCCGTCCATTCCGTTACGTTCTGCAACGGTATCTGATTCGCGGATGGTGCTGCCGGCTTAGTCGAACTTGCTGAGGTCCGGGTGCTCGGTCTTCATCCAGCGCACGGTGTGGGTCGAGGCCCGCATCACCACCGTGTGGGTGAACACCGCTTCGCGCGTGAAACGCACGCCTTCGAGCAAAGAGCCGTCGGTGATGCCTGTCGCGGCGAAGGAAAGATCGCCCATGACCATGTCGCGCATCGAATATTTGCGGCCAAGGTCGTGGATACCCGCGGCGCGTGCCCTTGCGCGGTGCTGCTCGCTTGCTGCGATGAGCCGCCCTTGTATTTGCCCGCCGATGCAGGCGAGCGCCGCGGCGGCAAGCACCCCTTCGGGCGCACCGCCAACCCCCATGTAAACGTCGATACCGGTTTCGAGCGGCTCGGTCACGTGGATCACGCCGGCAATGTCGCCGTCGCCGATCAATCGGAGCGCTGCGCCCGCCGCACGAACCTCCTCGATGAGTTTCCCGTGACGCGGCCGATCGAGTATGCAGACCGTGATCTCGCTCACCGGCACGCCCTTAGCTTCCGCGAGCGCCTTTAGGTTGTCGGTTGGCGAAGCGTCGAGATCCACCAATCCTTCCGGGAAACCCGGGCCGATGGCGATCTTGTCCATGTAGATGGTCGGCACCTTGAGGAGGCTGCCGCGCTCGGCAAGAGCCAGCACCGAGAGTGCGTTCGGGAGCGCCTTGGCGCACAGCGTTGAGCCTTCAACGGGATCGACAGCGAGGTCGACTTTCAGTGCGGAGTTCTCGCCGGCCCCGACCGTCTCGCCGATATAGAGGAGCGGGGTCTCGTTCTCCTCCCCCTCGCCCACTACCACCACGCCTTCAATGGGGAGCCGCGCGAGCTCGCGGTACATGGCGGCGGCGGCGGCCTCGTCGGCAGCGGCCTCATTACCGCGGCCCCGCCATAGTGCGGCAGCCACGGCCGTTGCCTCCGTGACACGAACGATATCGAGCGCCAAAGCGCGATCGATCTCGGTCTTGGCGTGAGCCTTCGACACGGGCGTTCTCCCTCCCCTCACGCGATCTTTCACCGTCGCCCGTAGGGGTACCTATTCAGTATCACAGTTTTTCGATGCGGATCATCTGCGGCTTTGCGTCAACATGACCGTCGCGCTCGATGGCGGCGAGGGCTTTGCGGATCGCCGCCTCAGTGGTCTGATGGGTGATCATGACCACGTTGGCCGAGGAGCCTTCATGCCGGCGGTTAAGGCCGGGCAGCTCGGCGCTCGGTCGCCGCTGCACGATACTTTCGATCGAGATCCCCTGCTCCGCCATGCGGCTTGCGATCGCGGCGAACGCACCGGTGCGGTCGTAGACCGAGAGCCTGATGTAGTAGCCGCCTGCATGCGCGCGCATCTGCGCCCTCTTATAGGGCTTGAGGTTCTTCGCCTTGGTCCCAAACGGCGGCAGGATATGACGGCGGGCAATATCGATCAGATCGCTCGTCACCGACGAGGCCGTCGGTCCGCCGCCCGCCCCCGGCCCGACCAGCGTGACGTCGCCAACGAAATCGCCGTCGATCGCCACGCAGTTCAACACGCCGTCGACCTCGGCGATGGCCGTATCCCTAGGCACCATGGTCGGATGCACGCGCTGCTCGATGCCGCTGTCAGTGCGCAGCGCAACGCCAAGCAATTTGATGCGGTAGCCAAGATCTCCAGCGGCTTCGATGTCGGCAGGCGTGATGTTCTCGATGCCCTCGACATAGACCGACTCGAAGCTGATGCGCGTGCCGAAGGCGAGACTGGTTAGAAGCGAAAGCTTATGCGCGGTATCGAACCCGCCAATATCGAAGGTCGGATCGGCCTCGGCATAGCCTTGCTTCTGCGCCTCCTTCAGCACATCTGCGAAGCTTCGGCCCTCCTGCTCCATCAAGGTGAGGATGTAATTGCAGGTGCCATTGAGAATGCCGTAAACGCGCGATATGTCGTTGCCCTGCAGGCTCTCGCGGATCACCTTCACTACGGGAATTCCGCCGGCCACTGCGCCTTCGAAATTGAGCGCGACGCCGTTCTTCTCTGCCAGTGCAGCGAGATTCGTGCCGTGATGGGCGAGCAACGCTTTGTTGGCCGTGACTACGTGCTTGCCTGAGGCGAGCGCCGCCTCGACCGCTGCCTTTGCGACGCCCTCCTCTCCGCCGATCAGCTCGACGAACACGTCGATATCCGTGTCTCTCGCAAGAGCGACAGGGTCGTCAACGAAGCGGACGCGCGAGATATCACAGTCCCGGTTCTTGTGCCGATTGAGAGCCGAGACGGCGGCCACCTCGATTGGCCGGCCGGCACGAGCCGCAAGCTCGCCCTTGCGCGCTCCGATCAGCCGCAACAGGCCGGAGCCTACGGTGCCGACCCCGGCCAGCCCTACCTTCAATTCGCCATTCATAGGAAGGGATCAGAACGACCTATTCGCCTTTGAGGCAATAGGAATCACGTTGTGCAGAGACTTTGCTGATTCCGTCAGGAACTTGCGGATGTTGCGCGCAGCCTGGCGAATGCGCTGCTCGTTCTCGACGAGCGCGATGCGGACATAGCCCTCGCCGTACTCGCCAAAGCCCACGCCGGGCGATACCGCAACGCCTGCCTTCTCGAGGAGCAGTTTGGAGAACTCGAGCGAGCCGAGATGGGAAAACATCTCGGGGATCGGCGCCCAGGCGAACATGGTGGCAGGCGGCGACGGGATCGGCCAGCCGGCGCGAGTGATGGCGTCGACCAGGCAGTCGCGGCGCCGCTTATAAATGCCGCGGATCTCGTTGATGCAGTCCTGCGGCCCATTGAGCGCTGCTGCGGCCGCGACTTGGATCGGCGTGAAGGCGCCATAGTCGAGATAAGACTTCACTCGCGTGAGCGCGTGGATTAGCCGCTCGTTCCCCACGGCGAAGCCGACGCGCCAGCCCGGCATGGCGTAGGTCTTGGACAGCGTGGTGAACTCGACAGCAATGTCGATCGCGCCGGGAATCTGAAGGATCGAGGGCGGTGGTGCGCCATCGAAATAGATCTCGGCGTAAGCGAGATCTGAAAGAACGATCAGCTCATGCTTTTTGGCAAAAGCCACCACCTCACGATAAAAATCGAGGTCGGCGACCACCGCGGTCGGGTTGGCGGGATAGTTGAGAACGAGCGCAGAAGGCTTGGGCACTGAATGGCGCACCGCCTTGTCGACGGAGGCCATGAATTGGGAATCGGTACGCGCCGGCAGATGCCTGATCACGCCGCCCGACATGATAAAGCCGAACTCATGGATGGGATAAGTCGGGTTCGGCACGAGGATCACGTCGCCCGGAGCGGTGATTGCTTGCGCCACATTGGCAAAGCCTTCCTTGGAGCCGAGCGTCGCCACGACCTGGCTGTTGGGATCGAGCTTCACCCCGAAGCGGCGTGCGTAGTAGGCGGCCTGCGCTTTCCGCAAACCGTAAATGCCTTTCGACGCCGAATAGCGGTTGGTGCGCGGGTCGCGCAGAGTTTCGATCAACTTGGCTGTGATGTGGGCTGGCGTCGGCATGTCGGGATTGCCCATGCCGAAATCGATGATGTCGTCGCCGCGGGCGCGCGCCTCGGCCTTGAGCCTGTTCACCTGCTCGAAGACGTAAGGCGGCAGCCGCTTGATTCTATGAAAATCGCTGGTCACGGACGCGCGGGTCCCCACCCCGATCGGACCCCTTAAGGGGTTCTAGTTGAACCATGAAAACGCCCAGCGGGGCAAGCTCCAGCCGGAGGCGAAGCCTCTAATATGCCTGATTGGACGGAGCGGCCGGCGCCGCCGGCTTCGAAGAGACCACCGACTTCGACGTGGCCGCCGGACCTCCCGCCGCGGGCGCCGCTGTTCCGGCCGTGCCCGAATCGTCCTCCTGTACTGCCTGCTCCTGCCGCGCCTTTTCCTGCGCGAGGTCTGAGATGGCGGCGGCCTGCTCGGTTTTGGTCATGGTCTTATCGTACTCGCGCTGGAGCTCGGCGTTGGAGGCGATGGGCTTGCCATTGGTCAGCGTGTCGGCGCAAGCGCCAAGCACCAATGGAACCAGTGCGCTGAGAGTGCGTAAGGCAAATCGCGAAAGCATGCGCAGCATCACGTTAGGAGTCTGTCCTTGTTGGTTTCCCCCTGGCGATTGGCAATCGCTCGCCCTTTGTTATATTGCATAGCACAATGAGCCTTTGCGCGAAAGCCGGGGCGAGCGAGATCTTCTCCCACATGGTGGCTTCAGCAAGGTTAAACGGGGGTAAAACAAGGACAAATTGATGCAGGAAACCGACAAGAGCCCCGACAAAGCCGGGGCGCAGCAATACCGTATCGATCAGTTCGACGCACTTGCAAAGAACATGGTCCGCCTCTTCGATCAGGGGACCAAAGCCATCTCAACCCTGGCCGAACGCTCGAATGGCCAAGGTCCCTACAACATGGCTTCCGAGGCCAGCGAAGCGGCGAAGTCGCTGGGCGAGATCGCTCGTCATTGGGTCGCTGATCCCGGCAAGCTGGTTGCGGCTCAGAGTGAGCTTTTCAAAAGCTATGCCGATCTTTGGGGCCGCTCCGTCCGGCGCTTCCTCGGCGAAGAGGTCGAGCCAGTTGCCGTGCCCGAGCCGGGGGACAACCGCTTCAAGGACCCTGATTGGTCGAACGGCCAGTTCTTCGACTTCTGGAAACAGACCTATCTCATCACTTCGCGCTGGGCCGAGGATGTCACCCGCAAGACCGAGGGCGTCGACGAGAAGACGCGCAAGAAGGCGCTGTTCTATTTGAACCAGGTGCTCTCGGCGCTATCACCCTCGAACTTCCCGTTGACCAATCCCGAGGTGGTCCGCACCACGCTTGCCACCAACGCCGAGAACCTGGTCCAGGGCATGGCACATTTCGTCCAGGACCTCGAGCAGTCCAAAGATCTGCTGCGCATCAGCCAGACGGACCTTTCGGCCTTCGAGATCGGGCGTAACCTCGCTGTGACGCCTGGCAAGGTGGTGTTCCAGAACGACCTCATCCAGCTCATCCAATACGCACCGACAACCGGAGGGGTTCATGAAAAGCCACTGCTGATCGTGCCGCCATGGATCAACAAGTACTACATCCTCGATCTCGTCCCCGAGAAGTCGTTCGTCAAATGGGCGGTCGATCAGGGCTTCACCGTCTTCCTCATCTCCTGGGTGAACCCCGACGCGCGGCTCGCGCAGAAGACCTTCGAGGACTATATGCGCGAGGGCATCCTCGCCGCGGTCGACGCGGTGAACCGGCAGACCGGAGTTCGCCAGATCAACGCGCTCGGCTATTGCGTGGGCGGCACGCTTCTCGCCGCCACCCTGGCCTATATGGCCGCCAAGGGCGACGACAGAATCGCCTCGACAACCTTCCTTGCCGCGCAGGTCGATTTCAGCGAGGCCGGCGACCTTCTCGTGTTCATCGACGATTCGCAGCTCAAATCGCTCGAAGAGATGATGGCCGAGCATGGCTATCTTGACGGCTCGCGCATGGCGGCCGTGTTCAACATGCTGCGTCCGCGCGATCTGATCTGGCCTTACGTCGTCAACAACTACCTGCTCGGCAAGAAGCCCTTCCCGTTCGATCTTCTGTTCTGGAATGCCGACTCAACGCGCCTGCCAGCCGCCAATCACGCCTTCTACTTGCGCGAGTTCTATCATTTGAACCGCCTGAGCAGAGGCGAGATGGAGCTCGGCGGCGTAAAGCTCGATCTCGGGAAGGTGAAGATCCCGGTCTACGAGTTGTTCACCAAGGAAGACCACATCGCGCCTGCGCTGTCGGTCTTCCGCGGCAGCAAGCTGTTCGGAGGACCGGTGCGCCTGACCATGGCGGGTTCAGGCCATATCGCCGGTGTGGTCAATCCTCCGGAGAAAAAGAAATACCAATTCTGGTCAGGGGGCGCGGCCGGGACCCTCAAGGAGTGGATCGCGCAAGCCAAGCAGATACCAGGTTCGTGGTGGCCCGATTGGGGAGCGTGGCTTGCCTCCTACTCTGGGGAGAAGATCCCTGCCCGTGATCCTTCGGCGGGACCGCTCAAGCCGATCGAGGACGCGCCCGGATCGTATGTAAAGAGCCAGGACGTCGGCACGTAAAGTCACCCGGAGTACGGCACCACGTTCCTCGGCCAATACATCCATATTTACTAAGGCCGACGTCAGCTTCGGAGACGGCGTTGGCCGCAAGGCCTTCACGCGCGTTAGCCGGTTGCTATCTTACGGGAATAGCGGGAGCTGCTTCAGCCCGGTTGTCTCCCCGAAGCCGAACATCAGATTGAAGTTCTGCAAGGCCTGACCCGCCGAGCCCTTCACCAGATTGTCGATGGCAGACACCACGATGGCGCGGCCGGAGAGGCGATCGGCGAACACGCCGATATGGCAGAAATTCGAGCCGCGCACATGCTGCGTCGCCGGGGTCACGCCCCCCTCCACCACGCGCACGAACGGCTCGGTCGCGTAGGCCTTGGCGAGTTCACCGCGAAGGTCTGAGGCGGTCGCCTTGCCGGCAAACCTGACGTAGCAGGTGCAGAGTTCGCCGCGGCTCATCGGTGCAAGATGCGGCGTGAAGTTGATGGTCACGCCCGCTCCTCTCGCAAGCGAAAGCTCCTGCTCGATCTCGGGCAGATGGCGATGGTTGCCGATGCCGTAAGGCGAGAGCCCCTCTCCTGCCTCCGAGAACAAGATGTTCTGCTTCAGCGTGCGACCGGCGCCAGAGACTCCCGACTTGGCATCGATGATGATGTCCTCGCCCGCGATGAGCTTCGCCTTGACCGGCGGCAACAGCGCCAGCAGCACCGCGGTCGGATAGCAGCCGGGACAAGCAACGATGCGCGCGGTCTTGATCTTGTCGCGGTAATGCTCGGTCAGCCCGTAGACGGCGTCTTTGAGCAGCGCCGGCGCGATGTGCTCGGCTCCGTACCACTCGGCGTAGGCCTTGGGATCGCGCAGGCGAAAATCCGCCGACATGTCGACGACCTTCAAGCGGTCAGGAAGCTTGGCGATCTCGGCATGGGCGGTGCCGTGCGGCAGCCCGCAAAAGACGACGTCGACATCGTTCCAGTTCACCTCGTCAGGGGTGACGAGCTTGGGCAGATCGAGGCTGGCGAGATGTGGGAAAACCTGAGCGAGGCTCTGCCCGGCATGTCCCTTGGCGATTAGCGCTGTGATCTTGATCCCGGGATGCAGCGTGGCGAGCCTGATCATATCGGCGCCGGTGTAGCCGGAGGCGCCGAGCACCGCGGCTCTGATTGGCTTTGTTGTAGCCATGACGAATCTCTGGAAGACGCCTCGCCCGAGAGGGGCTTAGCCTAGTCTGATGCGTTGCGGAAGTAAGGGTTGCGCTGCCCAAGTTCAAATCGACACTTGGGCGAGCGCTGACTAGCGCTTGGAGAACTGGAAGCTTCGTCGGGCTTTGCGCTTGCCGTATTTCTTGCGCTCGACCGTGCGCGCGTCGCGGGTCAGGAACCCGCCCTTCTTGAGCACGCTGCGGAGCTCCGGCTCGTAGCGGGTGAGCGCGATCGAAATGCCGTGACGAACCGCGCCGGCCTGGCCGGAGAGGCCGCCGCCGCTCACGGTGCAGACGATGTCGTATTGTCCTTCGCGCTTCGAGGTGACAAGCGGCTGCTTAAGGATCATTTGCAGGACGGGACGCGCGAAATAGGCGGCGTGGTCCTTGCCGTTGATGGTGATCTTGCCCGGGCCCCGCTTCACCCACACGCGGGCAACGGCGTCCTTGCGCTTGCCGGTGGCATAGGCGCGGCCTTGCGCGTCGACCTTCTTTTCGTAGACGCGGGCCTGAGGCGCGCCGGCGTCACCCTTTAGCGGAGCAAGGTCCTCTAAGGTCATGGTCTCGCTCATGGCTTCAGGCGCTCCTTGCATTCTTGGAGTTCAACGCGGCGACGTCGAGCTTCGTCGGGTTCTGAGCCTCGTGAGGATGTTCGGGCCCAGCATAGATGCGCAAATTGCGGAGCTGCTGACGGCCAAGCGGCCCGCGCGGGATCATCCGCTCCACTGCCTTCTGCAGCACCCGCTCGGGATGCTTGCCGTCGAGGATCTTCTCGGCGGTGCGGTCCTTGATGCCGCCGGGATAACCGGTATGCCAGTGATAGACCTTGTCGGCGCGCTTATTGCCGGTCAGCATCACGTTGCCGGCGTTGATTACGACGATGTTGTCGCCGCAATCAAGATGGGGCGTGTAGGAGGGCTTATGTTTGCCGCGAAGCCGATTTGCGATGAGGACCGCGAGCCTGCCCACCACGAGGCCCTTGGCGTCGATCAGGATCCAGGACTTCTCGATGTCCTTCGGCGTGGCTGAATAGGTCTTCATGGCGGCTGGTAGGCTCCAAAGATCGGCGCTTCTAACGGCTCGCCTTCGGAACGTCAAGCGAAGATCAAATATTACCTGAAATCCGTGAGTTGGTGCTGTGGTATAATAATACCACACGTCGCAGCCAGGGCCTCTTGTGTCTTGTTTCCCGCTGGCGTTCGCCGCTCTAGTAAAGCCTGTGCATCTCTCTGATATAACGCTCGGACCCGTGGAGATGGCTGGCGCGACATGACCAAAGTTTTGAAACAGCAAGCATTGAACGACACTATACTGCTGCGTGAGGATCGCGGCCCAGTCGTAGTGCTGATTCTGAACCGGCCTGATGTACGGAACAGCCTTTCCCTCGAAATGATCGGGGCGCTGCATGGCGAGATCCAAAAGCTCGGAGATAGCGACGCTATTCGCGCCATTGTCGTCACCGGCGCCGGTAGTGCCTTCTCGTCGGGGCACGACCTCAAGGAGATGACCGCGCATCGCAGCGATCCCGATCGTGGCCGTGCCTTCTTTGCCAAGACCATGGCCGCCTGCTCGGAGATGATGCTGTCGATCGTACGTTGCCGCAAACCCGTCATCGCCGCTGTGGACGGCATCGCCACTGCCGCCGGCTGCCAGCTGGTCGCGAGCTGCGATCTCGCCGTAGCCAGCATCAACGCGCGCTTCGCCACACCCGGCGTGAATATCGGGCTGTTTTGCTCGACGCCGATGGTGGCGCTCTCGCGCAACGTGTCGCGCAAGGCCGCCATGGAGATGCTGCTGCTCGGCGAGATGGTGGGCGCCGAGGATGCCAAGACGCTTGGCTTGGTCAACCGCGTGGTGCCCGCCGACCGCGTGGTGAACGGAGCGGTCGAGCTCGGGCGGCAGATCGCAGAGAAGCCGAAACGCACCCTCAAGATCGGCAAGGAGGCGTTCTATCGCCAGCTCGAGATGCCGCTCGAGGATGCCTACACCTACGCCTCTTCGATCATGGTCGAGAACATGCTCGATGAGGAGGCCAAGGAAGGCATCGGCGCCTTTATCGACAAGCGCGCGCCGCGCTGGCCGCGCTAAAGCTTGCGAAGCCGGCACCGCGCGCTATTTCTCTTCCGATGAATCACGACGCCTACAGCGACGCCTATATCCGGGACATCCTCGCCAATAACCGGACCATCGCCATGGTGGGTGCGAGCCCCAACACCTCGCGCCCGAGCTATTTCGCCATGAAATATCTCAAGGCTAAGGGCTTCCACGTGATCCCGGTCAATCCGGGCCAAGCCGGCAAGGAGATCCTCGGCGAGAAGGTCTACGCCGCGCTTGCTGACATCAAGCAGCCCATCGACATCGTCGACGTCTTCCGCAGTTCCAACGCTGCGCTTCCCATCGCCAAGGAGGCGATCAGGATCGGCGCCAAAGTGGTGTGGATGCAGCTTGGCGTGCGCAACGACGAGGCCGCCAAGCTTGCCGAGGAGGCGGGGTTGAAAGTGGTGATGAACCGGTGCCCCAAAATCGAGTATGGCAGGCTCTCCGGCGAGCTCAATTGGGCCGGGGTGAATTCACGTATGTTGTCGAGCAAGCGCCCTTTACTGGGAGCAAAGGGCGTGCAACATCGCGTGCTCGCCGGCAAAGCCTAGCCCGGCTCGTTGCTGTAATCGCATCGACCATCAGCCTATAAGGGGGATGACAATGTCCGCGGAGCGGAAGCCCGGCTTCGACACGCTAGCAATCCATGCCGGCGCCCGGCCGGATCCCGCGACCGGCGCACGCGCGACGCCCATCTACCAGACCACGTCCTACGTGTTCGACGACGTGGACCACGCGGCTTCTCTGTTCAATCTCGAGACCTTCGGCAACATCTACACCCGCATCACCAATCCCACCCAGGCAGTGCTGGAGGAACGCGTCGCGGCGCTCGAAGGCGGCACCGCCGGGCTTGCCGTCGCCTCGGGTCACGCGGCGCAGATGCTCGTGTTCCACACCCTTCTTCAGCCAGGCGATGAGTTCATCGCCGCGCGTCAGCTCTATGGCGGCTCGATCAACCAGTTCACCCATTCGTTCAAGAAGTGCGACTGGACCGTTCGCTGGGCCCATACCACCGATCCGCAGTCCTTCCGTGCGGCAGTCACGCCGAAAACCAAGGCGATTTTCGTCGAGTCGATTGCCAATCCCGGCGGCATCATCACCGACATCGCCGCCGTCGCGGCCGTCGCCAAGGAAGCCGGCGTTCCGCTCATCGTCGACAACACGCTGGCCACGCCCTACCTCATCCGCCCCGCCGAGCATGGCGCCGATATCATCGTGCATTCGCTGACCAAGTTCCTTGGCGGCCACGGCAACTCGATTGGTGGCGCGATCGTCGACTGCGGCACATTCGACTGGATCAAGAGCGGGCGCTATCCGACTCTATCCGCACCTTCCCCCTCCTATCACGGTGTCACCCTTGCCGAGACCTTCGGCAATTTCGCTTTTGCCATCGCGGCCCGCGTGTTCTCGCTGCGCGATCTCGGTCCGGCAATCTCACCGTTCAACGCCTTCCTTATCCTGACCGGCATCGAAACGCTTCCGCTCAGGATGCAGCGCCATTGCGACAATGCCCTGCAAGTCGCCGAATGGCTGTCGCGCCACAACAAGGTGGCGTGGGTCAACTATGCCGGTTTGCCGGGCAACCCTTATTACGAACTCGCCAAACGCTATTCGCCCAAGGGTGCCGGCGCCGTGTTCACCTTCGGGCTAAAGGGTGGGTATGAGTCCGGCATTGCGCTCGTCAGCAACGTCAAGATGTTCAGCCATCTCGCCAATATCGGTGATACGCGGAGCCTGATCATTCACCCCGCCTCGACCACCCACCGCCAGCTTACCGACGAGCAAAGGGAACGGGCGGGCGCAGGACCTGAAGTGGTGCGGCTCTCGGTCGGGCTTGAGGATCCCGCCGATATCATCGCCGATCTCGATCAGGCGCTCGCTGGCGCGTGACTCTTCTCGGGCGCGTTCACACGCGTCGTGAGCCATAAGTGATAGACGGCCGTGCAAAACACGACGACGGCCCCGGCCTGATGGGCAAGCCCGAGTGGAATCGGCACGACTAGCAACAACGTCCACACGCCGAGCACTGCCTGCAGCAAAGCCAGCAGCGCAAGCGTCAGCGCGCTGCCGATAAGTTGATACGGCGCGCGCTTTAGCGCGAGCCAGGCAAGTTGGGCGAGTGTCGAGGCGACGACCATATAGCCCAGCATGCGGTGGTCAAACTGCACGGTGAGCGGATTCTCGAAAAGGTTGAGATACCAGGGCGAGGCCTCGCCGAGACGATCAGGCACGAAGGCGCCGTTGATCAGCGGCCAGGTGTTGAAGCCAAAGCCGGCATCGAGACCAGCGACAAGGGCACCGGCAAGAAGCTGCAAGAACATCAGCAGGAGAATTGCCCCGGCAACCCATGTGGGGGCGCGTGAGCGCGGGACGTCGCGAGGCGTTTGCTCATCCTTGCCGAGCCCGAACAGAAGCCAAAGCGTATAGCCGAGGATCAGAAGCGCCGTGCCGAAATGTGCGGCGAGGCGATACTGGCTGACATCGGTGCGGTCGACCAGTCCGCTCTTCACCATGTACCAGCCGACTGCGCCCTGGAGCCCGCCGAGTAGAAACAGGCCGATCAGCCGAGGCAGATAATTCCGCGGGGTGTAGCCGGCGAGCCAGAAGCCCACGAACGGCACGAAAAAGACGACTCCGATTAACCGGCCGACGAAGCGATGCGCCCATTCCCACCAGAAGATAGTCTTGAACTCATCGAGGCTCATCCCGCGCTTGAGCTCGGTATATTCGGGGATCTTCTGATAGGCGGCGAACGCCTTCTCCCAGTCTCCGTCGGAGAGCGGCGGCACGACCCCCATGATCGGCTGCCACTCGGTGATGGAGAGGCCTGAATCGGTCAGCCGGGTGGCGCCCCCGACCAGTATCATCACTGCAATAAGGAGGGCGACGCAGCCGAGCCAGATGCGAAGGGCTCGCCTGTGCCTCGCAGGCATCGCGGTATCGTGTCGCGGCGCAGCCAAACTGGAGACTACCGTTGCGGACATGGGCGTCTGATAGCCGGCCGCCCAAGGAAACTCAATCCGCCTGCCCTGTCCCATTGCCGCAGCAATGCTCACGCCCTTATCGTGGCCTGATGCAAGCTCGCACACGCAAGCTCATCGGCACCGTGGTGCTTCTCGTCTTTCTTGGGGCCTATGCCTGGGCCGCGGTCATTATTGGTGCAGGACGCATCACTTTAGCCCCTCATTGGGTTCAGCTTCTCTATTTCGCCCTCGCCGGCCTTCTCTGGGTCATCCCAGCGGGCCTGCTAATCCGCTGGATGCAGCGACCCGACGCAAGCCCCGAAGCGGCAAAGCGCCATTGATCCATAAGGGCCAATTCGGAGCGAAAATCGCGCCTATTTACGGGCTCCGATGCATCTTCTAAAGCTCACTAGAGCCGTTCTTTCTCGACGCGGGCCCTGTGAGCTCCACGCTTCGCATTTTGCATTGCTTGCATGCGCCCATCGGCGGCCTGTTTCGCCATGTCCATGACCTCGCAATCGGTCAGACCCAGCTCGGGGCCGAGGTCGGAGTGATTTGCGATTCCCGGATCGAGGGCGACCCGGCTGCGTTCGCTCGGCTCTCCGACTACACTGCGTTAGGGCTCATCCGAATTCCCATGAGCCGGCGGTTCGGCCTCGGCGACTTGAAAACAGCCGCCAAGGTGAGGCGTCTCGCCGCCCAGCTTGGGGTTGACGTACTTCACGGTCACGGCGCCAAGGGTGGCGTCCATGCACGTCTCGCTGCGCGTAAGCTCAAACGCAAAGACGCAAAAGTGAAGGCGATCTACACGCCGCATGGCGGCAGCTTGCACTCTTCGCCGTCACGCCCGAGCGGGCGCCTCCAACTCACCGCCGAGCGGATGCTCAAGTCCTCGACCGATGGATTGGTGTTCGAAAGCACCTTCGCAGCAAAACGCTATATCGAGCTGATCGCACAACCGCGTTGTCCAGGCCGGATCGTGCCCAATGGGCTGAACCGCCACGAGTTCTACGAGCCGATGCTGTCAGACGACGCGGTCGACTTCGTTTTCATCGGCGAGCTCCGTCGTCTGAAGGGCGTGGACATCCTGCTTGAGGCTCTTGCCGCCCATCAGTCGGTATTTCCTGGCCGTGCCCTCGTCGTCGGCAGGGGCCCGGACGAACGCAGTGTCAAGCGGCTCGCCCGCAGGCTTGGCCTTAATTCGCGCGTCTCGTTCGCCGGGCAGCTCCCGGCGCGCACCGCCTTTTGCCGCGGCCGCTGCGTCGTGGTGCCGTCACGGGCCGAATCCTTTCCCTACATCGTGCTGGAGGCGGCCGGCGCTCAGATGCCGCTGATCGCCACTAATGTCGGCGACATTCCTGAGATTGTCGCGGGCACCGATATGCCGCTCATTCCTCCCGGTGATGTGGAGGCTCTGGCCACCCAATTGCGCACCTTCCTCGCGACGCCGAAGCCATTTCTCGAGCGTGCTGCGATCCTGCAGAGGCGTGTTGCCGAACGCTACACCGTGGAGAACATGACGCACGAGGTCGTCGACTTTTACATCTCCGAAGTCGGCGCCGGCGTGAGCTGAGCCGGGTTCGGGCTGACAGCTCAGGCCTTATTCGACAGGTGTCAGGATGGGCGCACCCTTGTTCTTAACGAAGACGACGAGAAACTTCGCCGGCTCCGTCTTGAATTGGAGGCTGCGCTTGATTACGCCCGCGAAGGTGACGCGCTTGTCGTGACTAAGCTCGACAGGCTTGTCAGGAGGTTGCGCATCTTGTTGACATTGGTGAGAAACTCGATGCCAAGGGCGTCTCACTGAAAGTCCTTGAGCAGGCGATTGATACGTCCACACCCACTGGCAGGCTCATGTTCAACATGCTTGGCGCCATCGCTCAGTTCGAGCGCGAGCTGATGCTAGAGCGTCAGAGAGAGGGTGTTGCCAAGGCCAAACTGGAGGGAAAGTACAAGGGTCGGGCTCCCACTGCTCGCGCTAAGGACGCAGAGGTTCGCCGGCTTCACAGTGAAAGCATCGGCCCGACTGAAATTGCAAAGCGGCTACGAATTAGCAGGGCGAGTGTTTATCGCGTGCTTGGCGCGAGTTGAGTGCCTTTGCATTGCTGTCATTGCAGATCATACAAACAGGCAAAGTGAAACCCCGACCGAAAAGGCCGGGGTTTCACTCATCCAAATTTGCGGTCAGCTAATCCCAGTGGTGATACCGCCGAGGCCTGTCATAGTCCCAGGCACCACGAGGATAGTGGCGATGACGCCAGGACCAGTCGTCTTCGTCATAGTAGTGGCGATGACGTGATCCGATATACACTCCACCGCGTCCAACCTCGACGCCAACACCGCCCGCAGAAGCGGGCTGCGGAGCGTTCGTCAGACCCAAGAGGGCAAGCCGCGGGGTTTTTCTCAGACCGAACAGCGTCGCCTGTTTGGCCGGAATTTACTTGGACGATGTACAACGCCCATCCAACCATTAACAACAAGATCAGGAAGCGATTCATGGGAGACTCTCAATCTTCCCCCGTGCTTCGCCACAACGAGTTTAGCGGCCTACTGTTCCGATTTCGAGATCTGGGCGACCGACCATGACCTCGAGGATGGCGGGGCCTGTTTTTTACGGCGCACCCCTTCGGATCGAAACTCCTCAAATTCATACCGAGTTGGATAGCTGAAATGTCGGGCCAGTCTTAAGATGGAGCATCCCCTATGAAGTCGAGTTACAGCTTAATTGCGTTGGCAGGTACGCTCACGCTGGGCGTCGTGTGTTTCAATGGTAGTGCAAATGCCCAGGCGAGTTCGGACACCTCAGACACAGTAGCTGGACAAGCCAAGTCAGGTGAGCCGAGCTCAGGGGCCGGACGTGCCCAAACTCTGAGGACCAGGGCGGAACAGGGGTGAAAGGAAGCGCACAAGGCGAAGGCGCTACCAACAAGGACACAGCCCCACGCGATACGGTGCCCAGATAATCGGCTAACGGCCGCCAAACTGCTTGAGAGAATTAGAGTCCGTCCTGACTGCTGAGAAGCCTAGTTGGCTAACATTAGGGGTGCCTGGCCCGGGGGGAACGACGCAAATGAACTTGATGCTGCCGAGCAGTCTTTCTTGTCGACACGCGAGGCTGTTATGGCCGTGTTGTGGTTTGTCCATGCTGTAGAGATGTACGGCTATCCCGCTTACCGATTCGCTGCTTCCGACCTCCTTCGCAAATTTGGAGGTGCGAGCTCATTTAAGTTTCTTGGTCGGCTGGATCAGACACCCGAACGCGCCAGACCGCACCACCGCGATCACGTGGCGAATTACGATCGTGTGCTTCTCGAATTGGCTGATGTGGAAGCACGCTCGGTGCGATGGAGATCTGGATTCTATGAAGTGCAACATAGCCGCAAAGAGGTCATTGATATCTTAGGCGAGCCAAACCTTCCCGCGGACGATGCCGTGACTGGACACAACAGAGATAGGACATTCGGCTGAACCGACGGTTCTTGAGTGCAGGTCGCTGCTCCGCACTTTCCAAGCCCCGACATCTGTCCCCCCATCTGATTGTTAAAAGTGTTGTGAATATTTTTGTCAACGCTCAGGAACGAGGTTACGCCGCTTTTGATGCAAGCAGGAAACTTTGGCCATGCATCGGCATTATGCGCTTGTGCTACACCAAGGTGTGTGAGGTTTTTCGTACCGATACTCCGGAAAAGCCTATTGTTGTGCACCTTAAAACGACACGCAAAAATCGACTAGCCACCACGTCAGAACCCCACGACCGGGCAAAAGGGAGGCTGGTGGTTATGGCTAAAGCATCTAAGCGGATAGTCCGCCGCCCATGGACTACACAGGACGAGAGGGAACTGAAGAAGCATCAAAAAGCAGAACTCCTGTTAGAGCGATTTCCAGGACGATGAGGCGCACGCCAGGCGCCTTGAGACAAAAAGCACGCCACTTGGGAATCTCAATTGGCCATCAACCTAGAAGGAGAACTCGACGGCCATGAATAAGCCGCGGCGCCGATGCCTCTCATAAGGCTCAAAGACGAGTACCTGGAACAGGAGGACGGCGTCCGTTTCTTAATGGCGGACGAACTGGGTAACACAGTGGCTTGCAAGGTAAACCATGAGGCACTGCGAGCGCAGGCCGAGCGTGTACATTTTTCCGGGTCCGATAGTGCTGTTTTCCAAGCGTATCGGGAGCTCATCGAAGAACTGGCGAGTGACGCTTTTGATGCTGAGGGACCTTTCGACAATCATGGCCGCGTGC
>Ga0207683_10000350_pt1 | contig 42128 bp, 41 predicted proteins | sample KBSM73metaG_FD_184333 | JGI IMG/M metagenome (GOLD analysis project Ga0207683, IMG submission 184333) | Miscanthus rhizosphere microbial communities from Kellogg Biological Station, Michigan, USA - KBS M7-3 metaG (SPAdes) (version 2) | ecosystem: Host-associated > Plants > Roots > Rhizosphere >... | reverse complement strand
TCGGCCAGCAGGATACCGTCGGTCATCACCTTCAGGTACGTGTCGCTCGACACTTTGTCGGTGAACCGTACTTTGTAGCCCACCGCTCGTCCGAGTTCGGTTTTCAGTTCGAATGCGACACGCGATGCCACCGTACGTGCGGCGATGCGCCGCGGCTGCGTGTGTCCAATCATGCCGCTGACGCCGCGCTTGAGTTCCAGACAGATCTTCGGCAGCTGCGTAGTCTTACCGGAGCCGGTCTCGCCACTGACGATGACGACAGGGTTGTCAGCAATAGCTCGCGCGATCTCTTGTCGACGCGCTACGACGGGCAGATCGTCGGGGTACGTAGGACGCGGAAGGTTGGCGAGCCGCCGGTCATGGTCGGCAACGGTGGCGAGAGTCATATTCGGAATGTGGCGCATGAGAAAGCGCCTGGATGCAACTCGTGATAGTGCGTAGCGTTTGCATGCGTGCGCTTACAGTGCGCGCGATGCATACACCATGATGCAGCCAATGGTGCGTACGTCATGATATGAGACGGCGCCATTTTGTTCAAACGCTGCCAGGAGTGGCTCAATTCGGGCGCATGAGTGAACATCCCCGAAGCCTTGCGATCGACGTAGGACACTCGTGTCTTTGTATGCCGTCTTCACTATAATTGGGAAACTATTAGAAGAACGACTCGACGTGCAGAGCGTATCCACCTCAGCGGTTCCAGGGAAGACTCCTGAAAATCTATGCGAAGTGCTGGTTATCGGCGGCGGTCCTGCGGGCTCGACCATCGCTGCGTTGCTCGCCGAACGCCGGCACCATGTCGTAGTGATCGAGAAGGCGACGCACCCGCGCTTTCATATCGGTGAATCACTGCTGCCTCTCAATATGCCGCTGTTCGAGCGGCTTGGCGTGGCGCATGAGATCGAGCAAATCGGCATGCCCAAATACGGCGCCGAGATGGTTTCGCCCCTGCATGGGGACCCTATCACGTTTGATTTTGCGAATGCGGTCGACAAGTCTTTTCCGCTGACTTATCAGGTGCGTCGCTCCGAGTTCGACGAAATCCTGTTTCGTAACGCTGGTCGCAAGGGCGCCGCGTTAATCGAAGGCTCGCGGGTAACCAGCGTTGACTTCAACAGCGACGGTGCATGCGTTACTGCCCGCGGCGCAGACGGTGTCGATCAACACTGGCAAACCAGATTCGTCGTCGACGCTTCCGGTCGCGACACCGTACTTGCCAACCACTTCGGCATCAAGTCTCGTAGCCGCAAGCACAGCAGCGCGGCAATCTTTGCCCATTTTTCCGGCGCAACGCGTCTACCCGGTAAAGCCGAAGGCAACATCAGCCTTTTCTGGTTCGACCATGGCTGGTTCTGGTTCATTCCATTGTCCGACGGCGCCACGAGCGTCGGCGCGGTGTGCTGGCCGTACTATATGAAATCGCGGCGCACGACGCCTGAGCAGTTCTTTCTCGACACAATCGCAAGCTGTCCAGCGCTTGCAGACAGGCTGCGGGATGCAAAGCTCTGTTCACCGGTGACAGCGACCGGAAATTATTCGTATTCGGTCAAACAGGCGAGCGGCAACAATTACCTCCTACTGGGCGACGCGTACACATTCATCGATCCTGTGTTTTCGACCGGTGTGCTTTTCGCGATGCAAAGTGCCTTCGCCGGCGCCGATGCCCTCAGCACTTGTCTGGCAGATCCAGGTCGCGCGCCGCAGGCATTGAAAACGTTCGATGCAGGCATGCGCCGCGGGCCCAGGGTTTTTTCGTGGTTCATTCATCGCATGACGACGCCCGCCCTGCGTGAGCTGTTCATGCGTCCACGTTACTTCAAGCTGCAGGAGGGCGTTCTTTCGCTGCTGGCTGGTGATATCTTCCGCGGCACGCCGATTAGCCTGAGGTTGTTTGCCTTCAAGGCGATTTACTACATGCGCAGCATGGTGGCGCCGGTCGAAACCTTCGCCGCGTGGCAGCAGCGAAGGCGTGCGATACGTGAACCGGCCGGCGGTGTTTCGTGACCCAGCTGCACAGCATCCGGAATCATTTTTGAGACTCAATTACTTATCAAAAGCGCAGTTCGAATCGCACTGCAAACAATACGGTGCCAGCGTGCTCGGAGCACTGGCGTTCGGCGCCCGGCAGCCGGTCCTGACAACGCCAGAGATGCCGTATGCCTGGATCGACATGCCCGTGGTCGAAGGCACGCCGGTATACGAAACGTGGACGAGCGAGCAATCCGTTGTGCGCGAGACTACCGGCGACATTATCAGCGCGCGCGATCCTGATTTTGTGGTTGGCTGCCTACATGTCAATGCAGACCACGATACGGAAGATGCGGCGCGGTCCGCATACAACCATATTTTTTCTTTCATTGACGGCCGCGGCTACCCGCACCTGCTGCGCGTCTGGAATTATCTGCCGCATATTAACGCCGGCGTTGCCGACCTCGACCGCTATCGGCGGTTCTGCGTTGGTCGCCATGAGGCGTTTACCGCGAACCGACGCGTCATCGGCGAAAATGCGCCGGCCGCATCGGCGCTCGGCACGCGCAGCGGACCGCTTATCATCTTCTTTCTGGCGGCCAGACAAGCCGGGCGCCGCGTGGAGAATCCGCGCCAGGTCAGCGCATACAATTATCCGCAGCAATACGGGCCGCGCAGCCCGACCTTCTCGCGCGGAATGTCAGCCAGGAGCGCCGACACGCCGATGTTGTTTATCTCCGGCACAGCGAGCATCATCGGCTACGAAACCGTGCATGCCGGCGACGTTGACGAGCAGGCGCGCGAGACGGTAGCAAATCTTTTGGCAGTCATCGGCGAAGCACGGGTCAACGCGGGCGTTTCCGCTCCGGCAAACGCTCAGCTGTGGTTTAAAGCGTACGTGCGCAAACCTCAATACATTGCAGCGATTCGTGACCGGCTCGAGCACGCCTTCGGCAGTCGCCCGCACGTGGTTTACCTGCATGCGGATATCTGCCGTCCGGACCTGCTGCTCGAAGTCGAAGGTCTACACGTTGCCGGTCTTGCATGACCGGTGTACTCGCCCGTTACCCGACGTCACGTTGCATTGAACGGTGAGTATGTCCGTCGCCTCGCGCACCCACTTGGTTGTCATCCCGAGTTACAACACCGGCCGCAGAGCGCTGGATACAGCGCGCGAAGCGAGGAAATTTTGGGAGCCGGTGTGGGTCATCGTCGATGGCAGCACCGACGGCAGTGGCGATGCGCTTGAAATCATGGCTGACAACGACCCCGGCCTGCGCGTTTTCGTGCTATCGCGCAACAGCGGCAAAGGCGCTGCAATATTGCATGGCTTGAGGGAAGCTGCTGCCGTCGGCTTCACGCACGCCCTGACCATGGACGCCGACGGGCAGCATCCGGCTGCAAAGATTGCGGAGTTGATGGCGGTGTCCAGCAAAAATCCGCATGCGATGGTACTCGGAGTGCCGGTGTTCGATGAGAGCGCGCCGAAGCTGCGCGTGCGGGGACGCAAGATATCGAACTGGTGGGCGAACCTCGAGACGCTGCATGGCAGAATCGGGGACTCGCTGTTCGGGTTTCGCGTTTATCCGATCGCACCGCTGCTGCGGATCATGGAGCGCCAGCACTGGATGCGGCGTTTTGACTTTGACGCGGAAGCGGCCGTGCGCATGTGTTGGCGTGGTATTGAACCGATCAATATTGCCGCGCCGGTCAGATATTTTCGGGCCGACGAGGGCGGGATCTCGCACTTCCGTTATTTCCGCGACAATCTATTGCTCACCTGGATGCATTTGCGCCTGCTCGCCGGATTTGTATTGCGCCTGCCCATGTTGGTCTGGCGCAAGGTGCAGCCTCTCTCGACGGCAACGATCGTTAAGGATCGGAAATGATTCAGACGGCTCACGCGCCGGATGCAACGTCGACGCAACACGATGCAGTGGTCCTCGGCGGCGGCCTCGCGGGCCTGTCGCTCGCGCTGCAGCTCAAGCAGCGTCTGCCCGCAGTGAATGTGCTCGTGCTTGAACGGCGTGCCCACCCTGTTCCCGTGGCAGCGCACAAGGTCGGCGAATCGACCGTTGAAATCGGCGCTCACTACTTCAGTACCGTACTGGGCCTTAAAGAGCATCTTCAGCACAAACAGCTCAAGAAATTCGGCTTTCGTTTTTTCTTCTCTGACCGCGAGCGGCAGCTTGCAGCCGTAACGGAATTGGGCGCAAGTACTTTCCTGCCGACGCCCGCCTACCAGTTGGATCGCGGAATTTTCGAAAATGCGCTGGCGCGTTTCGCGCACGAGCGCGGAGTTCGTTTTCTGGATCGCGCCTTAGTGCGCGACTTTACTTTGCGTGAAGACGGTGGCGCCCATGCCGTCACTTACGAGCATGAAGGCTCGACACACAACGTCAAAGCCCGCTGGCTGGTGGATGCGACCGGACGCGCCGGATTGATAAAACGCCGTCGGCATCTGGCGGTTCCGAATGAACATGATGCGAACGCTGTCTGGTTCCGAATTGCGTCTCGCATCGATGTCGATGACTGGTCGGACGACGAGTCCTGGCTCGAGCGCTGTGACCCGCCGCATCGCTGGCTTTCAACCATACATCTGGTTGGCGATGGCTACTGGGTATGGCTGATTCCGCTCGCTTCGGGTTCGCACTCGGTTGGCATCGTCGCCGATGCCGGCTTACATCCGCTCGATGGCATGAATACCTTCAACAAAGCGATGAAATGGCTCGAGCGCCATCAGCCCCGCTTATATGATGCTCTCGACGCCAAACGGGGGGAGCTGCAGGATTTTGCGTTCTTCCGCAATTTCTCCTACGGGTGCAAACAAGTATTCTCAGGCGCCGAGCACTGGGCGCTCACCGGCGAGGCCGGATTATTTCTCGATCCGTTTTATTCGCCGGGCAGCGATTTCATTGCTATCGGCAACACGTTCATCACGGAACTGATTCATCATGATGTTGACGGCGGACCGGTCGCCATGTACGCCGACGTTTATCAGAAAATCTACCTCTCGCTCTATGAATATATGCTGCCGATTTACGTCGGCCAGTACAAGCTGTTCGGCGACGCAGAGGTGATGCCGGTTAAAGTGTTGTGGGACTACACGTTCTACTGGGGCGTCATGTGCCAGTTGTTTTTTCACAACCGGCTCATTGATATCATCGCGATGGGACGTCTGCAGAAAGAGCTTGCACATACACACGATCTCAACGTCGCCATGCAGTTGTTTCTGCGCGCATGGAGCAACGTCAGCAAGCGGCGCAATCCGCCGCAGATGCTCGACCAGGCGAAGCTCGGCTGGTTTGCAGAGCTCAATCGCGGGCTGACCGACAAGCTAAATGATGCGGCCTTTCGCGCGCGCATGGATGAGACTCTCGCGCAACTCGAAGCGCTGGCGGCGCAGATCGTCGCCGCTGCGACCCGTGAACACCCCGCATTGGATGCGAGCTCGGTGCTATCGCTGCTGAAGGACACTTCGCAGACGAATTCAGCACTTATGCTGTTTGCATCTACGGCTTCAACATCCAAAGCCGGGTCAAATCATGGCGCCGTTGATGGAGATGATTTGTCCCGAAATGTAGCCGGCGCCTTCTGACGCAATAAACGCGACCAGATCAGCGACTTCTTCCGGCGTCCCGGCACGTTTCATCGGCACGAGCTGTGCGATTGCTTCATTGCTGAACGTCGCTGCCGCCATCGGCGATGCGATGATGCCCGGAGCGATCGCATTTACGGTAATTCCACGGCTCGCCAATTCAAGCGCCAGCGATTTGGTGGCGCCATGCAGCCCCGCCTTAGCGGCTGCGTAGTTCGTCTGGCCGCGGTTCCCCGCGACCGCCGCGGCAGACGACATGTTGACGATGCGTCCCCACCGCGTCGCCATCATCGACATTAGCAGCGGCTGCGTCACGTTGAAAAATCCATTCAGGGAAACATCGATCACGCGCGCCCATTGTGCAGCCCGCATGCCGGGCATCACCGCATCGTCATGGATACCGGCGTTGTTGACGAGAACCTGGATGGGACCTTCGGCTAACAATGTTTCGAGCGCGATGCGAGTCTCTTCGCCACGGGTAACATCGAAAGCGACCGCCCTCGCAGATCCGCCGCCTGAGTTTATCTCCGTGGCCACGCGTTCGGCCTTGTTGAATTGATCGTTGGCATGGACGTAGACGTGACAACCGTCCGCTGACAGCCGCCGGCATACCGCCGCGCCGATAGCGCCGCTGCCGCCTGTAACGAGCGCGCGCTTCACGCGGCGTCGCGCCTGCCGACTGCAGTTACGTCGAGGACCACCGTTGCCCGGCCGCTCACGACTTCAACGTCACCGACTTTCACAATGAACCGATACACGACACGCGTCTCGTCGCCCATGATCTGCTCCGCATCGACGATAAGTTCGTCGGTAAGGTCAGCTAATCGCCACCGGGAGCATTTGACGTCCCGCAGGCTCGCGAGATATCCCGCCTTCGGCCGGCTCGCGACATTGCCGGCAAGCCCTCCATGTACCGCCATGGCTTGCGCCGCATACTCGATTGCGCATAACGCGGTCAATGATCCTCCACTCCGCAGAGGGTTATCCGGATCGTTATGCGAACGGCTGGAGCAGCGGATCTTGGTCTGATCCCATTCAAGCACCGCATCGAGCAGACACATGGCGCCGGTATGCGGAATCAACGCGGCAATACCGGCCTTTGAAACCTGGCCTAACATGGTGCGACGTCGACACGCAGATGATTGCTCCCGGTATGTTCGAGCAATATCGAATCAGTGGCTGCGCACGCGATGGCGGTAAGTAGAGGCAGGGCGCGCGCTGCCGGAACACCGGTTCGCAAAGCTTCGAGTCCATGATCATCCATCGGCGTGGGCCGCTTCACACCCGGCAACAGATTTATTTCCAGTGCTGCAACCGCGCGGCTCGTTCGCTCGCGAGTCAGCACGAGTGCCACACCGAAGTTCGCTTTGATCGGACGCACGGCGTGCAATGGCTCCGGATACGTCTGATCGTAAGCGATCAGACCGACCGCTTCGCACTCGACCACGATTTGGGCGGCGGCATCGAGCAATCCTGCGCCAAAACTCGCGTCGTAGCAGCACAAACTCGTCGAGGGTTCCTGCGAGCGCACCGCGATACTCCAATAGCCCGCTGCCGCGTTATGCACGGAATTGTGAAATCGCGTCGGCGATATCTCACGCTCGGGCGATGCGAGCGTCGCGCAAATCTGGATCAGATTCTCTCCGTCCCCGGCTGACGAAGTAAAGACCGTCGCTGTCGCAGCAGGATCGCGAGCCGCATGGGCAAACGCCGCCTGCCCGGCAGCCAGCGCAAGCTTAACCGGGATACCGGTGCGGCGCCGCTCGGCGGCCGGCAGCAGGTCGCTCGCAGTGATTATCGTTGGCGCATCGACATAGGCAGCGTCGCCCTTCAATATCGGACGGCTCGCGTCCCAACCATTCAGTCCCGGACCCAGCAGGCCGACACCTTCGATGAATACGTGCATCAGTCAGTTGCGCCGAATACAAGGCTGCAATTGCTGCCGCCGAAGCCAAACGAGTTGCTCATGACGCGGCGGACGGGCGCATTCACATTGTCGAGCAGATAGTTCGTTTTGAGCGCGGGATCCGGGTGTCGTGTCTGCGGACTGCCGGGTAGGAAATCATGCTCGATCGCGAGTATGGAAATCAGTGCCTCCGTAACGCCCGCTGCGCCAAGCAGGTGTCCGGTGGCGCCCTTGGTAGAACTGGCCGGCAAGCGATCGCCGAACAATGCACATACGGCTTGATCTTCGCTTGCATCGTTCGCTTTGGTAGCCGTGCCGTGCAGGTTTATGTAGTCGATGGCGTGCGACGGAAGATTGGCGGTATCAAGCGCCCGCTGCATAGCAAGGCGCGCACCCATGCCTTCCGGATGCGGCGATGACATATGGTATGCGTCACCGCTTTCGCCTACGCCCAACAGACGGACCGCCGCATCGCCGTGACGCGACTTCTCGAGCAGCGCAAAACCAGCGCCTTCGCCGATCGATATACCGTCGCGATCAACATCGAAAGGGCGGCACGGCGCTCGCGAGGTAAGCCCAAGCGAATTGAAGCCGTAAAGCGTCGTCAGGCATAGCGAGTCGACACCACCGACGACAGCCGCATCGCAAACGCCCGCCTCGAGCATGCGTGCTGCGTGTGCAAACACCTTGGCGGACGAGGAGCATGCTGACGACACGACGAATGCCGGACCCTTCAGCCCGAGACAACGCTGGACAAAATCTGCGAGCGAAAATGTGTTCTGAGTCTCGGCGTAGCGGAAGCCCGTCGGCAGAGCTCCTGTGGCGGCATCAAGGCGGCGATAGGCGAGCTCTGTTTCCAGGATGCCCGACGTGCTTGTTCCCATGAAAACACCGATGCGATGCGCGCCATACCTTTCGCGTGTGCTCGCCACTGCGGCCGCGAACCCGTCCAGTTCAAGGCCCATCAGCGCAAGTCGATTGTTGCGGCAGTCATAAGCGGCCAGCGCCGGCGGCATCGTTACTGCATCGAGACCGCTCACCTCTCCTATGTATGTCTCGAGCGCTACGGTTTCAAAGTCACAGCGCGTGAGGCCGGATTCTTTCTCACGCAAGGCGGCAAGCGTTGCGGCTGCGCCCGCACCGAGACTGTTGACAAGCGAATATCGACTAATAGACAGAGGTTGCATGTTTGAGATCGAACGTCGAGATCGCATTGTCATGGCAGGCGGCGCGGAGTGTAACCGCGTGCAGATGATGTTCGGCGAGCGCTTGAAGCAGCATCGGCAGGACCGCGAGCACTACGGGCCTTCCGCTTCTAGTGCGTGCCGCTCCTCCATCGTGCAGCAGGAGCACATCGCCGGCGGCGAGTCCACGTATCAATCGCTGCGAGACGACTAAGCTGTCTCTGTGCACGGCATCGTATCCACGGCGCGTCCATGACACGTAATGAAGTCCGCAGCGTGCAAGCACGGGATCAAGGAAAGGGTTGCGAAATCCGGCCGGCGCGCGGAAGAACGCCGGCGACTGGCCCGTAAGGCCGCAGATAGTCGCCTGGGTGCTCTCCACTTCCCTGCGCAGTTTCGACGGACCGAAAAACGAAAATACACCCGAGTGGTGATGACTGTGATTCTCCACGCTATGACCACGGCGCACGATTTCTTTCACGAGGTGCGGATAGACCGCCGCGCGCTCGCCGATACAGAAAAAACTTGCGCGTGCGTGGTAGCCGTCCAGAATATCGAGAACCTGCGGTGTCACGACCGGGTCCGGCCCATCATCGAACGTCAGACAGACTTCATTCCGCCTGATGGCGGCGATAGGCAACTGCACCATATTCGGCCCCAATATCTGGCTGCGCGTAAACAGCGTGGCGCTGATTAACACCAGGTGATTCGCGATAACGATAGCCAACACCCATTGCCATGCTGACGGGACTATGAGGACGGCGATGATGCTGGCGACATGCAACAGCGCTGAGCACACGATAGCCGGCGCAGGGTGCCAGCGACGGGGCGATAGGCCGGTGCTCGGCAGGTACTTAGCTTGCATTGACCTTCTTGCGCGGTTCAACACGCGGCGACATTTGAAACGGCTGCAGATCCAATATGTCGCGCCACAACGTGCTCCACGTCGGCCAATCGTGCCCGCCCTCTGCAGTCACAACATGGCCACCCGGTAACTGCGCTGCGAGCAATGCGCTTGCAGGCGCAAAACGATCACTTGTCCCATAGCCCAGGTAAATCGCCGGCAGCGACGGATCGTCAGCGCGATATTCTTTGAGCCATGCGAGCAACCGACGCTCATCGTCTTCCTCGCCGATGCTGCCGGGGCGCCATCGAGCCAGCCCGCCATCGCGCGTCACGTCTGCAATGGTTCCTCGCGTTCCCAGATACGGCGCGAGCAGAATGATGCCCTCGATGCGGCCGGGATGCTCGCGCGCGTAAAGCAGCGACCCCATGCCACCGAGCGATATACCTAACAGCCATATGCGCTGGTACTTCTCCCGCGCCGGCGCGAGGACGTCGGTATGCAGACGATCGATGACCTTGCGTTCGAGGTAATAGTCCATGTGAGCATCGACGGCGGCGACATCGACTGGCAGGCCGCGCTCGCGCAACGCTCGCACGAACCCCTGCTGTATGAAATCCTCGGGCCGATCGCGCACGCCCGGCAGCATCACCAAAAGTATCCGCTCGGCGCCCGACTGAGGAGCTGGATCATATAGCGCGTCCATGGGCACCTTGGTGGGTCGATGAAAATAACAGCCTGCGCATGATGCAATGATCAGCAACAGGACTGCGCGGCGCAGCCACATCATATGTCAAACAGCGACCTGCTCCGGATGTGAACCAGAAATCAAAATGGCCGAGAAGATCAGACTCAATATAGCGCCGATCGCAACTGTCGCGCCAATACCATGCAGTACCGGCGCCTGCGAAAAAGCGAGCAGCCCAAACCCGATCACTGTCGAAAGATTCGCAAAAAGCAAAGACACGATCGTACGCTCGCGCTCCTGCACAGACGCCGTTCTGCGATCGAAGAACAACGCATAGTTAGAGCCCACGGCCACCACCAGCAGCAGACCGACCAGATGAAAGATCGACAAGGCACTTCCCGCCGCCGTGAAAATCGCCCAGGTGATAATGACCGCGCCCAGGAGCGGGGTAAGAACACCCAGCACGCGGCGCCATGCGCGCAGACTCATGAACAGCAGCACAACAATTGCGAATGCGCCCAACAGCGAGTAATTGATGATCTCGCGGCGATAGGTCTGATACAGCTCATCGGATTCACGTTTCAAGTCCAGCAGCACGACTTCTCCATGCGGAAGCTCGGCGAGCTCGCGCGCAATTGCCGGCGCATCACTCACGCCGCGCAGAGGCAGCATCGCGGCCCAGCCTGTCGCCCGTTCCACCAGTAGCGAGTCGACTTTGAGCGCAAGACCGGTGCCTTGCAAGTTATTCCTTTCAAGCGGCGATTGCATTTTGGCGGCGGCCACGTCGCGAATAAAGGGCTCGAACAATCCCCCCCGGAATGGCAGCCCACGCTGGGCCTGCGCGAGATCTTCGCGTAGTACCGCCTCGTCCGGCAGTGCTGTCTGTCGTGTGCGCTGCATTGCAACGCTGGGAATCGCCGCGGCCGGTGACTCAAATCCGGCAAGCAACTTTCGCTCGGACAACCGCTGCAAAAGCGCGCCAATTTTTTCACTGGCTTCGAGGGCAGCCTGCTCGTCCTTTGCAGTAACCACGACGAGATGGCGCACATCCGGCGCACCGATCGCGCGGCGCAGATCTGCGTCCAGCGCCTGGTCGCGCATCGAGACGGGACTGAGACTTGCGAGAGAGTCGTTTTGCAATGCGCTCTCGCGCATGACAATAAACGCTGCAGCGAGGACTACGAGCCCGATCAGCGGATAGCGCAGCACGGCCGCGCGCTGGGCCGCGGCATTGACGGCCGGCGCAAGAGTGTTTGCAGCGCGCACCGTGAAATCGATGGGCAAAAGTGCAGGCAGGACATAGCGCGTGACTGCCACGGCAACGATCAGACCGACGATCGAGAACAGTCCGAGTTGCGCAAGCCCTGGAAAGCTCGCAAGCAGCATGGCGCTAAAACCGCAGATAGACGTCAACACCCCGAGCCTCAAGGTGGGCCAGATCCGGGCCAGCGTGTTGCGCGGTGTCACATTTGGCGCAATTTGCGTGAACAGGTAGATCGCATAATCGACGCCCTCGCCAATCAACGTCGCCCCGAAGCCCAGCGTAATGCCGTGCACCGAACCAAAAACGATACTGACGGCGGCGACTCCGGCGAGTGCGCCGCTCGCAACGGGCAATAAACCGAGCGCCAGCACCCGGGGCGAGCGGTATAGCGTAAGCAGCAGCGTCGCGACGAGGCTCGTCGCGATCAGCGAAAATCGCCAGGCGTCGTCTTTAATGCTCGCGCGCGAGTGCACCGAAAAGACACCAGGGCCTGACACGAGCAGTTTTTGCGCGGTCGCTGTCCCGCTTGCTTGCATGAACGCGTGCCGGATCCGCGCCAGCGCCTCCTCCTGCGCATCGATGTCGTATCCCGCTGCCTGAGTCTGTGCGACCAACACTGCGCGCTTGCCATCCGGCGAAAACCATACCCCGTCTTCTACCCGCGGCTTGGCCTGTCCGACAAACTGGTCGATCAATCGCAGCAGTTCTCCGGTCGGATCACTGGGCAGCACTTTTTGCAGCAGTATTGCCGCAGGCGATCCCAGCATCTGCAAATCTTCTTCGAGGGCCGCGCGCAGCGATGTCACTGAAAAATGGCCGGGTGCAACCGCAGGACTCAGCAGATAGCGGTTACGCCACATAAACTCGCGGTCCGCCTGGGCGCTGATGTCTTCGCCATTGTTAACCGAGCTGAAGGTTTTCTGTGCGCGCAACTGCGCAGCCAATCGCTTGCTGGTTTGCGCGAGCGATGGTGGCGCATCCCCTTCGATGCCAATCAGAATCAGCCGGGAAACGACGCCGTTGCGTAACTGCTCGACAAGGATCTGCTGAGACGCGGTGGGCGAGCGGGGCAGAAACGCCGACAGGTCTGTGCTGATTTGAGTACGGCTCACCACGACGACGCAGACGAGAATGAAGCAAAACCATGCAGCAATCGGCCAGCGCGCCGACGCCGTCACTGCACGTCCCCGGTAATCGTCATGACGGACCGATTACCCTGCGATTCGGTAACCTCGATGCTTGAAATTCGATTGCGACTTCCACCGATCCGGATTTCAGTCACTATCGCCTGCATGTTCGGCTCGGTGGGCTTCAGCTCGAGCTGCCACTGAGTCTCGTTTCCCTCGAGCCGTACGCGATAAAACCGCTTTAAAGTCGCAAGGTCCCCCGCAAGGGTTGAACGGAAGCTCTCGACGAACGCCCACATCGGCGGGTACTCTTGCAGAGCGAGGACCCGCCGTTGGTTCGTTGCTTTACTTTCGATCGTAACCTTGTCCTGATCGAGTACCAAGCTTTCGGGTTTAGGCGACACCGTGTACTTTTCCAGGTGACCCGGCGCCGTATAGACCAAGGTGCCCGAAAATTGCAGTGGCTCGGTCAGGATAGCAAGATATTTGCGCTCGATGAATTTGCCTTTCGCGGTTTTCACCTCCGCAAGGCCTTGCATCAACTGCTCGATGCCCCACTTTTGAGCGGGCGCCTTATCTGCGGCGTATGCGGCTAACGACCCTAACCAACCTACCAGAGCGGCGATTACTGCGGCCACGACGTGGACGGCGCATGACGGCGCCGACCTACTTCCAGAAATCATAAAAGTTGTACCAATTGTAGGGTTCGAGCGCGCAGTAGTGCTCGAGCCGGGACACATACCGTTGCAACGTCTGCGCGAGAATTTCGTTGCGTACTTCGCGCGCGACATTGCGCAAGTCCGCAAGCGGCTCAAAAAAAACGTCGTAGCGGTTGCCGCCGCGATAGAGACCCACCATCAGCACCACCTGCTGCTTCAGCATGCACGCCAGTCGCAAAGGACCGCTCGGGAAATGCGCCTCGGCACCGAGAAACGTACAGGCGATCGTGCCTTCGCCCTGTATCGTGCGGTCCGCGAGCATTCCCACAAAACCGCCGTGTTCCAGCGCGGATTCCACTTTGAGCATGGAATCAGAACGGCCCATCGCAATCACTTGCAGACGCAAGGCCGGGTTAATTGCGTCGAGCACGGCGTTCAACTTGCGCGCATTGTCCTCATACATAACGAGACTGACTCGCGAAACGGGAGTCGCCCTGCTCGTTGCACGCACCATCTCGAAGCTGCCCATGTGCGCGCCGAGCAAAAAACCGCCTTCGCCGCGCGCGACCATGTCGGCGACAACATGCTCGTCATGCACATGCACATCGAACAGCGCGTGCTGCCCGCTGAACAGAAAGAACCGATCAAGCACCGTCGCAGCAAAAGTACGCACATGCTGGAAGACATCGCTTAGTCGTGGCTTGCGAGCAAGTATTTTTTGCAGATACTTTCGCGAGACGCGGCGGGTGCGGGGTGAAAAAATGACGAAGTAAAGGCAGACAGGGTACAGCAGCAGACGCGCGAACGTGCGCCCTATCCTGAGCGCGACCCATGCCATGAAACGCAAGCCGCGTACGGTGCCGCGTTCCGCGCTGGTCGTCCACTCCGGAATTCCTCGCTCGGTCAGGCCGGAGTCGCCGTGGATTGACATATAACGCGGCCCGTCAGTACGGTTTTACTGTTCACCGTGCAAGCGAACGTCACAACTCCGCCATGCACGCTACTGTAGTCAATCGACATGCGTTCACCCGGTCGCACCGGATGAAAAAACTTGGCTGTCTTGATTTCACATATCTCAATCGCCGCGCCGAGCGATTCTGCAATCGCTGCCAATGTATCGCTCAGCAACACAGCGCCCGGGATGATCGGGTTCCCTGCAAAATGGCCGTCAGTGCAGCGCATATCCGGTGCAAACCGTCGCTCGATAATCGCCATTGTTATCGTTTTCAGGGCGCGGCAGCGAGCAACTGGCTCAACGCGCGTCGCGGCAGTTTGCCGGTCGCGTTGCGTGGAAGCGCGGACACGAGATGCAAAGGGCGCGGCAAAAATGCGGCGTCGATGCGCTGGCGCAATGCGTCGAGCACTGCTTCCATCGTGAGCCCGGGTGCGACTACCAGCGCCATCAGTCGGGTCACGGCGTCGGAATTCTCTTCAGGCATCACAAACACGCCGTCGACTACGCCCTCGATCGAATTCAAATGATAATTGAGATGCGCGAGCGACGTGCGCTTGCCGGCGATGTTGACGAGGTCGGCCGTTCTGCCGTGCAGCAGAAATCGCTGCGCGCCTCTGAGCTCGATCACGTCATTCAGCAGTACGGTTGATTCGACATGGCCGCCCCTCGCCCACGTCCCTTTCTCGTTCTGATGCAGCTTGATGCCCGGCAGCGCAAGCCACTCGGCAGAATTCAATGTGCGCCGGGTCGCGACCTGTCCGGCCTCCGTGCAGCCGTAGATCTCATACAGTGGCGCGGACAGTCGCGCTTCAGCGCAAGCAGCAAGCTGCGGTGAAAGCGGCGCCGTCGCGCATAACAGAAAATCCACCGCTGGAATCTTTTCTTCGTCGCTGATCAAAGCACGCAAATGCACCGGTGTTGTAATAAGTCCGCGCGGCGGCGGCAACAAAGCGAGCGCTTCCCTGATGTCGCTGGTATAAAAAGGCCGGCCGGAATGCACTGCGAAGCCATTCTGCATCGCTAATAGCACCGTCGACTCGAGACCATACATGTGCTGTGGCGGGACCGTGCCGAGCAGCGCCATACCGGCGTGAGCGTGCAGGCCCAGGCGCTCCGCCTCTGCGTGCGCACTCGCCACGAGACTGCCCCATGTTTTGGGGCTCGGCACAGGTTCCCCGGTCGAACCGGAAGTAAACACGATCGCAGCGCACTGGTTTGCAAGAATCGACGGCATGCGTGCGACGGATACGTGGCCTGCGTTCCTGGCGCGATAGAAAACCGTTTCTAACGACGCGTGCGCGGTCGCTCCGTCCGTCAGGCAATAAAGGCCGTCGTAGGTTGCGCCCAGCTTCCCGATTAGATCCGGCGTTTGATTCGGCGGCAGCAGGCTTACCTGTTCGCGCAGTAGAGCGGCGCCGAACCCAACCATGAAATGGTAGCGGTCTTCACATACGTTAAGCACGTAACGCCGGTCGGGCAGCGAACCTGCAAGCGCATAAACATCCGAGAGGAATTCTTCGACCGCGACCTGCCTACCGCGCTGATATGCAAATGTCGCGCCCGCGGTTATGCCACGCAGCAGCGGCAACTTGTTCGTGACAGTTCTCAACCGGCGACGGTGCCTTTAATGCGCTGCATCGTCGGTGAATGACTGGACAGTTTGCCGAAGCGATGCGTGCGCGAAGTCGGGGAAGCGCACGATGCGATATGCGTACTCGAGCACGAACATGAGCCCGACGAGAGGGAAGCTCAGCAGATTAACGAAAAGCGACCATGTGCTCAGCGTCGAAAACTTCAAAAGCAGCGCGGAGACGGCGAGCTGAGCGGCGAAGAACACGCACCACGCCACGGTCACCTGCCGCGTATAAACCTCGATGTTGGCCGGCAAAGTGCCGTGCACTCGACTCGCGAGCCGGGTTACCAGCGCTACCCCGCCTGGCAACAGCGTCGTTGCGAATACCCACAGCAGCACGCTGTAAATGGCAGCATGAGGCATACCGTACGCCGCGACGAGCCCGAGATGTTCTTTCTGCTCTACGACATAGATAAGAAGCGAGGCGCCCACCAGAATCGCCCACCATAGGAACTGATTGTGCGCGCGCCTCGCGATCCAATAAGCAAGCGCTGCCAGGGGCAAGCACATGAGTGCGAGACGCAGCGCGGCAGAATGGCCATCGAGCAGCACGGAGTGAACCAGCCACTGATAGCCTGCTATGCATACAACAACAACGACCGGTTGCCAGAAACCGGCGGACCGGTTGGCCATTGTCAGCGCACCCGCTGCTGCTGGATGTGGCTATTGAGTGTGCGCAACGACGTAAAGATCTTCGCGTTGTTCTCATCGTCGGAGCGCAGCTTCACGCCATAGGATTTTGAGATCGCGAGCGAGATTTCCAGAATATCGATCGAATCGAGGCCAAGTCCTTCCCGATAAAGCGGCGCGGAAGGGTTGATATCTGCCGCCTTTACGTCCATGTTCAACGTAGTGACGATGAGTTTGGCGAGTTCGAGTTCCTCAGCGGACGCGGTGCCGTTGAGCGGCGCTGCCCCGGAAGCGGTGTTATTCATTGCGCCAGCGTTCCTTTTTGCGTAAGCGGAATCTTGGTTTGATCAGCGTTCGGATCCCATGCAGATTTCCGGCGCTGTTGTTCGTATTATAAACCGCCCGTATCAATGCTCCGTGTCTTTTGTCATGATCCTACAGACGGGTTTAATGTATAGGTCCCGGTGACGCTCGTCTTGTCTAGAACGTGACCGTCGATAACAGCGAGTATGTCGGCGCCCTTGAAATTGCCGCTCACCGCGCAGGTTTGCACGTCGAGCGCATAGAGCGTAAAAACGTAGTGGTGGATGATCGAGTCATTCCAAGGCGGACACGGGCCGTCATAGCCGAAGTAATTTCCCGCCATGTCCTTATCACTCGCAAACCACATCGTGTAATCGTTGACGCCCTGACGCGTGCCCAGAGGACCGGCGGGACCGGATTTGCCGCGCGGCGTAACGCCATTGGAGAAGTCGCCCGCCTTGATGGAAGTGATGCTCGCCGGCAGGTCGACCAGCACCCAGTGGTAGAAATCGACCCGTGGCAGACCGGTTGACACCGTGCGGCCTTCCTTATTAACATCGTCGCCCCGACTCGGCACATCAGGATCATGGCAGATAAGCGCGTATGAACGCGTTCCCGCTGGCGCATCGCACCAGGTGAGCTGTGGATTGCGGTTCTGTGAGAGCTTGATATGCGTCTTCGCGTCGACCGCGCCAAATGCGAACTCCGCCGGAATCATCCCATGATCTTTGAAGCTCGAGCTTGTCAACTTCATGCTTGTCTCCGATACTGGACGCACGACTAACCGAGCACGCAACGCTGTGCCGGTCATGACTTTCCATAAGAATTATATCGACAGTCAGCGTTCCGGTGCCAACTCGGCGAGCCGGGTGGCGCGTGCGTTGACCGGCAGCGCCGCAAGCGCCTTCACCTCGGCATAAAACGCGGCAAGATCGCCATGATGGCTGGCGATCATACGTTCGAATTGCGGCACATACGCTGTGTATATCGCGACCGACGCAAGCTTCGCATTGTTCGGTTCAACGAAGAAACGGTCATAACCTGCGTAGCCGCCCCATTCATTTTTCAAGTGCGCATATTCATCCTGCAACGCCGCGATGGTCGCGCGTTTGCGGGCGCGCATCTCGTCAGCCGGCAGCACCCGGGCGTATAGCGCAGCCAGCTCGTCGCGGTACTTGAGCACCAGAGTTGAAAATTGCGAGCGCCGCAACTGCGAGCGCGCGAAGTCTGCGTTCATTTTCTCGTCGCCATTCGCCGCGATCCAGCGTTTCACCCCTTCCGCTTCGACGGCAGCCGCGAACGACTCGTTGAAATCACTCTCGCTGCGAATGTAGACGACCTGATGCGCGAGCTCGTGAAAAATGAGTCTCGCCAGCTCGAAATCCGGGTAATTTACGAAGGTGTTCAACACCGGATCGTCGAACCAGCCCAACGTGGAATAGGCTGGAACTCCGCCCACGAAAACATCGTCGCCCTCCGCGCGCAGATCACGCGCCAGCGCTTCGGCATTCTCGAGCTTGAAGTAGCCCCGGTAGCTGACGCATCCAACAATCATGAAACACCACTGGCGCGGCTCGATGGAAAACTCGCCGGCGGCGAACACGTTCCATACCACGAACTGCCGGCGGACATCCGCGTAGCCGCGGTAGCTCGAATTGTCGGGCAGGTCGAGCTCGCGGGACGCGAAGCGGCGTATTGCAGTCACCCGCTGCAGCTTCGTGCGCAATGTCGGAGACGTCTGAGGATCGGCGATGACATCTTCGATGCGCTCGCGGGCCTGCATGACCGAGAACTGGCCGTGGATGGACTGCATGTAATAGCTGATGTTGCTGCAGCCGGCAGCTAGCAGGACGGATGCGAGGAGCACATAACTCAACGCGCGCATCTTTATCCTGCCGGGACGCTGTGATCGAACTTGCCGGTCTGCAGAAAAACGCCGGTTTGCCGGGCCACGGAATGAGAAAGCAGCATGCCGGTATGCGTGACGGGCAGCGCAATGCGATCGCTCGCACCAGCAAGCTCCGTTTCTGCGAGCGCGACTGCGCCATCGTTCGGGGATGGAAGATCACGCGCGACCAGGCGTCCAAGACCGATAGCCAGGGTGCCGGCGAGCACACCGATTTCGCGGCCCGGATAGCCGGCCGGTTTTTTCGCGGCTAGCCACTCGTGCATGCTGTGCCCGAGAGCGTGTGTCCCGAGACGGCTGGCTGCCAGCGATCTGCCTGCATGACTGTCCGTGTAAGGAACGCCGAGCAGCACCACGCGTCCGGCCGGCAGCGGTGGTTCGCGCTCCAGCATCCGCAATATCACCAGTCCGCCAAGACTGTGACCGACCCAATTGATGCGCGCGGCGCCGAGCCCGCGTGCAAAGTGCGCAAGCCGCGCTGCATTTTGGCCGAGCGTAAGCCGGACCGAAGGATACGAATAGCACACTGCATCCAGGCCAAGGCGGCCAAGATAGTAGCGCTGCAACTGCATGAGCGCGCCGTGTGTCCACAATCCGTGCAGCAGCACCGTCGTGTCGCGGCGGACGCTCACGTAAACGTAGTTGCGTCTACAACCAGGTGACGCGCATCGCCCCAGGTTTCAAGGTGCCAGCCAGCGCCGTCGAAGTGGAATTCATTCAACCCCGCATTGACGAGATCGAAGGTCCGCGGCGCCATAAGCTCGATGCCGTGCGCCGCCCGATACGCAATATCGCAGACGAGCCCGTGCGTTACGACCACGATGCACTCGTTGACATGGCGATGCGCGATTTCGTGCAGGCAAGCCAGCGCCCGATCACGGAAGGCAGTTGCGCTTTCACCGCCCGGGACTGCGTAATGCGGGTCACGGCTCTTGAAGCGCTCATAGGCCTCGGGATGGCGCAATTGCATCTCCGGTCCGGTCAGCCCCTCAAAGACACCAAAATGACGCTCCCGCAGCCGGGGCTCGACGATCACTGTATGACCGCTCACATCGGCGATGCTGCGCGCGGTGGCATGTGCACGGCCGGAGTCGCTGCTATACAGCGCAGTAAATGCGATCTCTTTCATGCGCCGGCCCAGCGCAAGAGCCTGACGCAACCCGGTCTCCGATAACGCGCTGTCCGAGTGTCCCTGCATCCGGCGCTCGCGATTCCATACGGTCTCGCCATGGCGAATCAGGATCATCCTGGTCATACGTTCACGTCTTTGTTCCGCATCGTTGGTTTTCTTCTCCGCAAAGTTCGGCGCGTCATCTGCTGCAAGACGCTAGCTGCCGCTCTCAGGCCGCCATTATTTTAGCCGTATACTCGACCGATTCCGCGTCCACTATGTCTCCCGACCCGCAACTTATTATCATCGCGCCGCTTTTGGTCGCCGGCGCTTTCGTGGTCTTCGGCATCACCGGATTTGGCTCAACGATCGTCGCGGTGCCCCTGCTCGCGCACCTGATGCCGCTCAAATTTGTCATACCCATGTTCGTGCTGCTGGACTTTGCGGCTGCACTGCGCACCGGTCTCAAGTTCCGCGAAAGCATCGCGATGCGGGAGCTTGCCTGGCTGGTGCCGGCTATGTTCTCGGGGATCGTAGCCGGGGTGTTCCTGCTCGTGCGGCTGCCGGCCGAGATAATCCTCATTGCCCTGGGCATCTTCGTATTCGGCTACGGCTTGTATCTGACGCGTGGTCGTGAGCCCAAGTTCAAGCTGGGGCGCGCATGGGCGCTGCCGATCGGCGCCTTCGGCGGCGTCATCTCCGCTTTGTTCGGCGCCGCCGGACCGATGTATGTGATTTATCTCGGCGCGCGCGGCCTCAACCCAGCGCAGGTACGCTCAACGATGTCGGTCGTATTCGTCATCACGACCGGATCGCGAATTGTGCTGTTCGCGATCGCTGGCTTGTTTGCGCAGGACGGCGTCTTCACCGCCGCGGTCATACTGGCGATTCCAATGCTCATCGGTCTGTGGCTCGGTCACCGCCTGCACGGCAATATGCCGAGGCAGCGCCTGCTGCAGGTCATCGGCGCGATACTGATCGTGAGCGGCGGTTCACTGATTGTTCGCGCGATCGCCTGAGTGTTACAGAAATTCGCGGCTCATTGGCTGTTACAGTTGGCCGATGCCCGGGCGACACGAGGCACGTCCGCGTCCGCGCTAGTCGTTGCTACATAGATTTCGGTTTGCGTGTCGCTGGACGTGTTTCAACATTCGTTTCGGTTCGACATTCGTCCCGCCCAACGCTCAGGGGCCCGGCGCCGTAAGCGATCACGTAGAGCATGCCGCCCATAATCGCGAAGTTCTTCATGAAGTTATTGAGCTGCCCGGGAAAACTGGCCGCATCGGCGCTCCAGAAGGCGTGAAATACGATCGTCGTTACCAATGTGAAGCAGAAAAATGCTGTTGCGATCCAGCGCGCGCGCCAGCCTGCTAGCAGCAGGACGCCGCCGCCGACTTCGAGCAGAACCGTCAGGACGAGCAGAATCTGCGATGCCGGCAATCCCATGCTGCTCATATACGCGGCTGTTTTGGCAAACAGCATCGCCTTGCCGATGCCTGACACGATGAATAACTGCGCGAGCAGGATGCGTGCAACGAGCGGCCCCATATGTGCGTACGAGCGTGCATGCGTTAATCATCCGACCTCCCGGTCCGGATGCGAACGAAACAGCGTCGTCGCACCCTTATTGTTCGTACGCGAATCCTGCATCTACCCAGGCATCGAGGCCGCCTTCGAGCGGCCGCACATGCACAAATCCCCGGTCGATCAGCATGCGGGCGACACGCGCCGCGCTGGCCTCATTGGGTCACGTGCAGTAGAGAATGATGTCGCGGTCCGGCGGGAGGTCGCCTAATCGCGCATCGAGATCGGCAATGTCCACAACGACCGATCCAGGCACGCGGCGCGGGTCGATTTCGCGCGCCGAAGCTGACCGTACATCGACGACTACGGGCGCGTGCCCCTGCGCAATAAGATCGTTCAGCTCTTTGACGGATATGCGCGCCATGCGCAGGGCCTTATAGAAGCGCTGCCGCTCCCACCATTTGTAGGCAATAAAAATGACGAATACGGCCGCAATCAATATCAACGCGTTGGCGCCCATCTCGTCCATTCTATTGAGCGCCCAGTCGATCTGGCGGTTTAACACACGACCCGCGCCGGCGGCGACTCCCGCCCACAAGGCGGCGCTGATCGTGCTGTAAAGAACGAAGCGCCATGGCTTGACTTGAAGCGCGCCGGCGAGCGGCGGTGCGACGGTGGCAAATCCAGGAACAAATTTCGCGATGATCAATGATGGCGCGCCCCATTGCGTGAAGCGCGTCTCGGTCTGCCGCACACAGGAGTCGGGCGACAGCGAGATACGGCAGAGCAGCTGCAGTACTTTCAGACCGTAGCGTCGGCCCGCCGCGTACCAGATGAGATCGCCCAGCAGCGACCCGACAATCGCCACGGCGATAATTCCAGGCAACGGCAACGCGCCGCCGGTCGTAAGCGCTCCGGCGATCATAAGTGTCGGCACAGCGGGCACGGGCGCGCCGGCCTGTACGAGAAACACGTTGATGAATACGAACAGTAGACCGTACTGCACCAGCAGTGCGGTCAGTTGCTCGATCATGTGGGAGGCTGCTGGCGCGCGGTGGGCGTCATCACCGCATTATCGCAGTTACCGGACTGCATCTGCCTGGTCCTTGAGCGACTCGACCTGGATGCGCAGGGTGACCTCATCGCCGACCGCAGGTATGTACTTATTCATGCCGAAGTCCGAGCGCTTTAGTATGCCGGTGATCTCGGCACCGCAATCTTCCTTCTTGAAGAAAGGATGCTGCGCGCATACGACCTTCGAGATCGACAGCGTCAGCGGCCGGGTGACACCGAGCAGCGTAAGCTCGCCGTCCGCAGCGGCCGGCACGTCGCCGTTGAATCGCACGTCTTTTGACTTGAACGTCATAGCCGGAAATTTTTCCGCATTGAAAAAGTCCGGCGACCGCAGATGCTCTTCAAGTTTCGGATCGCCCGTGCCGTCGAGGACGTCGCCACGCTGATATCGACGCTGCCCGTCTTCGCGGCCCGATCGAGCACGATCTTGCCGCTAGTCTTGTTGAACTGTCCGTGATGCGTCGAGAACCCGAAGTGATTGATCTCGAAGCGCGGAAACGTATGCGACGGGTCTATGGTGTAGCTGTCGGCGGCGAACACACTCCCGTGCGCGAGCAAGACGCACCCTACTATCAGCGAATACCGCATCATGACTCCCTTGTTTAGTTTTCCGGAGCGCCGTTGAGCGCTCAAATCAGATCAAACAGCAGAATTTCAGCGTCTTTGCCATTGTCGACAACGACTTTCGCCTCGTCGCTGATCTTGAGCGCATCGCCTGCATTCACCACCTGCCCATTGACCGCGGCGCTGCCGCGCGCCATGTGAACGTACGCCTTGCGTCCCGGCAGCAGCGAATAGCTGACTCTTTCGCCGTCGTTCACGAGCGCAGCGTACACCGCGGCGTCCTGGTGAATTTTCACGGAGCCGTTTTCGCCGTTGCGCGAAGCGATGAGACGCAGCTGCCCGCGCCGCGATTCGACATCGAAGTGCTTTTCTTCGTAGCCCGGCTCGATGCCCATCACGTTCGGCTGTATCCAGATCTGCAGCAGATGCACACGCTCCTTGGCCGACGGGTTGAATTCACTGTGACGCACGCCGCGGCCCGCACTCATGCGCTGAACATCTCCGGGCCGGATGACCGAACCGTTGCCCATGCTGTCTTTGTGCTCAAGAGCGCCTTTGAGTATGTAGGTGATGATCTCCATGTCGCGATGCGCATGCGTTCCGAAGCCCTTACCCGGCTCGACGATGTCTTCATTGATAACGCGCAGGCTCGCGAAGCCCATGTGTTTGGGATCGTAATAGTCGGCGAAGGAAAAACTGTGGTAGCTGTCGAGCCAGCCATGATTGGCGTGACCGCGTTCAGTGGACTTGCGCATTTCGATCATGAGGATGCTCCGCGAAAGGTAGGCTGAGTAGCCATTAGGGCATGCGCGTATATGCGGCCTCGCAGCACTCATTTCAATCGGCGCGCGCGCCGGAGGCTTTTACTACCTTCGACCACTTTGCGGTTTCTGCGCGGATGAAAGCGCCGAACTCCGCCGGCGTGCTTTGCGTCGCTTCGAAATCACTCGCGGCTAGCTTGTCGCGGTTTGCGCGATCGTTTATCACCTTCGCGGTTTCGGCGTTCAGTTTCAGGATGATTTCACGCGGCGTCCTTGCCGGCGCGACAACGCCATACCATACGCTCGCTTCATAGCCGGGCACTCCCGACTCGGCGACAGTCGGAATGTCGGGCAACGGACCAATGCGCTTGCTGCTGGTGACCGCGAGTGCTTTCAGCTTACCTGCTTTGACTTGCGGGACCGAGCCTGGCGTCGATGCAAAGCTCAACTGAATCTGACCCGCGATCGTTTCCGTGGTGGCCTGCGCAGCACCCTTGTACGGCACGAGCGTCATATTCACGCCCGCCATGTATTTGAAGAGCTCAGTGGCAAGATGGGATGCATTGCCGGGCACCGATCCGAAGTTGAGCTGGCCAGGTTTCGCCTTCGCAAGCGCGATCAGCTCTTTTACGTTGTTTGCAGGCACGGCGGGGTGGGCGACGATCACGAACGGCGCCGACGCCGCAAGTATGATGGGATCGAAATCGCGCAGCGGGTCATAGCCGATGTGGCTATATAAACTGGCGTTGATCGCGAGCGGACCTGATGTTCCCATCAGCAGCGTATAGCCGTCGGGTGGCGACTTCGCGACCATCTCAGCGCCGATATTGCCGCCCGCGCCGGGGCGATTGTCGATGACGATCGGCTGACCGATGTTGGCGGCAAGCGGCTGGGCAATCAGACGCGCCAATATGTCCGTCGGACCACCGGCGGGCAGTGCAACGATCAGCCGTATTGGCTTCGACGGATATGCGGCGGCCGGTTGAGCGGACGCTTGCGGGGCGGCTGACGCGAGAACAGCCAAGGTGAGCAAGGTGCGATGTGGTGTGTTCATGAACGGCCTCCATCCGGCGCAAGTTCGAAAACAACGATATCGTGGTCATTCAGACGCGGCACTGTCACCGCGATCCAACCGTTAAGCTCAATCGATGCCAGCGTATCTTCGGTTGACGCTATGCGCACTTCGCGCAGCCGTTCATGCGGAGACAATTTGAGCCGCACGACGATGCCATCGACCGGCACGAGCGTGCGACCGGCATGGCGCCATCCCGTATTGAGCTGTTTGGCAACCGGGAAGTTGATGAGATGTACGAGTCTGCGCTGGCGCTGTACCATGAATGAGATGTCGACGAACTCAGGTGCATCGACTTCGATAACGGCATTGTCGCCGAGCGCGTAGCGCACGGCGTTCGCAAGCACGCGGCCGAGATCCGGAAAACCGTAGCGATAAAAGAGTGCGTCCATCGGGTTGGCAAAATAGACGGTCCGCCCCTTACCGAACGTACCGCGTACCGCGAGCGGGATACGCGTCGTGGCGCGGATCGCGCTGTACTCGGGAATGCTGATGGTTGCGCCCGAATGAGCAATGACCGGCGGGATCAGCGTGAGCACGACGGTGCGGTCAGCGTCCGTGTCCACTTCGACCAGCGCGCCTTCATTCGGAATGATATCGGTGTCGCCGAGCCCGGCCGTAAGCGGATCGTTACCCGACTCGATCCTCGCATACGATGATTTCAAATCCTCTCGGCGCCCCTTTACTGTAACTCCCAGAACTTTGCCCAGCGCCGGTTGGCTGCGAACAGCACCATCAACCGTGCGACTCGCCGTATCGAAAGTGGACACTATCGAGCCGCCGGCCATAGTGAAGCGCTCGATCGCCTGGGCGCTCGCATCGGCGATACAGGCCATGTTGGGCAGCACGAGCACACGATAACGCCGCAGCCGCTCATCATCGATGAACTTGTCCGAGATGACATCAAATGGTATGTGCGCTTCGAGCAGGGCGCAGTAGTAGCCGCGAACCGCATCGAGATACAGGGCGTGCGGCTCGTCGCCGGCATAGTTGTCCTGCGTATGGCGTGAATAGACAAGTGCGACCTGCGCCCCGGACTGCGCTTCATCGAAGTAAGGTTCCCAGCGCTGCAGTCGGGCGAACACTTCTTTCATCGGCCCCAACACCCGACGGTCAAAGAGCTCGGAATAACCGCCGTTGATATGCAGCCAGCTGTTGACGCCGTTGGCGAACTGCTGCGCGATCCACGCGCGGTTCTCCGCCTCGGGTGTGGCATACAACCGCCACCACGGATAAAAATAACTGACGGTCATCCACCGCTGTCGATCCGGCGCGACGGATGCCAGATATTTGGCCTGCAGCCCCGGCCACCATGGCGCAGTATTGCGGCGCTGGCATTCGAAGGTGGGCACATCCTGATGCGCGAGCCAGTAATCGATATCCCATCCGCCCGGGCGTATGGTCTCCAGCGCTTCCATGAGTTGCACGGCGGCAATAAAGATAGCCTGGGGTTTCGCACGATGTATGACCTCATGCATGTGCCCGACCCAGGCCGCTATCCGGCGATAGCGCCATTCGTTGAACTTGAGCCAGATGGGATCGTTCCAGTCCTCATCCAGCGGCAGCTCATGACCGCTATCAGCCCTGAACAAGTCACGGCATGTCTCACAGAAACAACCATCCGTGTCCCATGCTGCAAACTTGCCCTGATTGTTCCAGATGCCGTCGACGTCATAGCGCGTCAGCATTTCGCGCACGACTTCCGCCATGCGCTCACCGTAATAGCCCGCATTCGGGCAGGTAACGTAGAAATCATTTACCGGGTAGAAGTTGCCGACGCGATCACGCGCAAACCATTCGGGATGTGATTCGGCCAGGATCTGCGGCGCACAGCTTGGATCGATGCGTGCGAGAACGTGCAGGCCTTTTGCATGCGCGCGCGGCACGACTTCCGCGAGCAGATCGCGTCCGTTCAATCCGGCGCTGACCGGATGTCCCGCAATTTTCGTCTGATAGAAAGCGACGATGCCGCCGCCGTTGATGCAAAACGCTGTCGCCGAAAACGCTCTGACTTCGTCGATGAGCCGGTCGGGATCTATTCGCGGTTCGTCGCCTTCGCGCAGGTTGATCAGCAGCACCCGGTTAGGACGCTGCCACCACTCGCGGGCGGACGGTGCTTGCATCGAGGCTTCGTTATAGCGGCGCGGTGCTCAACGCGCGGCCGACGGTTCGGCTTGGACAGCGTTTGGGGCATCGCCCGTCTGCTCGTCGGCTACAGACTGCCAGCCGCCGCCGAGCGCTTTATAAAGTTGAACGAGCGCGTTCAACGAATTCTGATAGGCGCCGACGCGCGTTAATTCAGCCTGGAACAGCGCGGTATCGGCATCGATCACTTCAAAATACGAAGAGAAACCGATGTTATAACGCTTCATCACTTGTTCGCGCGCAGCGCGCAGCGCGTTTACCTGATCGTCCTGCGCCGCCAATCTTTCGCTCGAGCCTTGACGCGCCGCGAGCGCATCGGACACCTCGCGAAACGCTTGGCCGACCGTTTGCTGATATTCCACTATCGCCTGCTGCTCGCGCGCGGTATAAATGTCCACCTGATACGTGTTGCGGTTGACATCGATGATCGGCTGCAGCAGGCCAAGTCCGAACGACCAGATTTTGGCCGGGCCTGTGAAAAGGTTCGACAGCGCCGCGCTCTGGGAGCCCAAAGTGCCGGTCAGCGAGATGGTCGGAAACAACGAGGCCTTGACCGAATTAAGCCGCGCATTGGCACTTATGAGCGTGTTTTCGGCCTGGCGCACGTCGGGACGCCGCTCGAGCAATGCGGCGGGCAGACCGGTTGGTACTTCAACCGGCGCAGGAAAAAACTTGTCGGCTGCTGTCGCCCGCACGATCGGCGCGGGATTTTCACCGAGCAGAATTTGCAGCAGGTTTTCGGTCTGGGCGATCTGGCTTTTCAAGTCAGGCAACACCGCGCGCGCGGTGGCGAGGTTCGCTTCAGCGCGGTTGACGTCAAGCCCCGCTACGACACCGCGGCTGAATTGCGCCCGGGTCAGTTCCACGAATTTAGCGCGCGTCTCAATCGTGCGCTCCGTAATCGCGAGCTGCTGATCGAGCGAGCGCAGACTGAAATAAGCGGAGGCGACACTGGCAACGACGCTGACCCGCGTCGCATCGCGTGCAAATTCCGACGCAAACAGATCGGCTCGCGCGGCCGCCTGCAGATTGGCGATGCGCTTCCACAAGTCGAGCTCGTAGGAAACGTCGATTTCAGCATCGAACGAGTTGCGCACCGGCGCCACGTTCGCCGACAGCGGTGTTGCGCCGACCGAGGAAATTCGGGAGCGCGTCGCACCCCCGCCTACCGATACTTGCGGAATCGAGCCCAGCCCGGCGACGCTGCCAATGGCGCGGAACTCTGCAACCCGCGCCATCGCAATCCTGACGTCGTAATTCTGCTGCAGGGCGGTCGCAATCAGCTTGTCGAGCACGGGGTCTTTGTACAACTCCCACCAGCTGAGATCAGCCAGCGATTTGGCGTCGAGCGGCGCCGGCGCCCCGCGAAACTCAGCCGGCGTGTTGACCTCAGGCCGTTTGTACTCCGGAAACATCGAGCACGAAGCCAGCAGGGCCGCGAACCCCGCAATCAGCAGCCGTTTCACGTGCCGGCCTCAGGGGTGATGATAGCCGGATCAGGCGGCGGGACTACATTCGCATCAGCGTCGCGGCGAAACGGCCACTTGCGCTCACTGACACGTTGGATCAGCACGTAGAACACCGGTATTACAAAAATACCGATCAGCGTCGCAAACAGCATGCCGAAAACAACTGTCGTGCCGAGGGACTGTCTGGCACCGGCGCCGGCGCCCGTCGCAATTGCGAGCGGTATGGTGCCGAGAATGAATGCAAACGACGTCATGAGAATCGGCCGCAAGCGCAGGCGAGCACCCTGCAGCGCGCCGTCGACGATGGACGAGCCGCGTTCACGCGCGAGCTTCGCAAACTCGACGATCAGAATCGCGTTCTTTGCGGCGAGGCCGATCAACATGACGAGACCGATTTGCGCATACACGTTATTCGCGAATTCGCGCATGGCGAGGCCGGCGAATGCGCCGAAAACGCCGAACGGTATCACCAGCAGAATCGCGACCGGCATCGCCCAGCTTTCGTACAGTGCCGCCAGCACGAGGAACACGAATACCAGCGACATCGCAAAAATGTATCCCGTCTGGCCGCCCGTTTTCTTTTCCTGGTATGTGGCGCCGGTCCACTCATAGCTGAAGCCGGCGGGCAGCGTCTTTGCCAGTTCTTCCATCGCCTGCGCCGCCTGGCCCGAGCTGTAGGCGGGTGCCGCGGCGCCATTGATACTGGCAGAGCGGTAGATGTTGTAGCGCTGAAAATACTCCGGTGCATTGATGGCCTTCGGCGTCAGCACCGTGCTCAATGGCACCATGTCACCACCCGCATTACGCACGTAATATCGTTTGACGTCTTCCGGATACGCACGGGCGTAGGGCTCCGCCTGCGCCTGCACGCGGAACGTGCGCCCGTAAAGATTGAAGTCGTTCACGTAATAGCCGCCCAGGAATGTCTGCAGCGTGAAGAAGACATCGCTGAGGCTCAAGCCAAGCGTTTTGACCTTGTCGCGGTCGACTTCATACTCGATCTGCGGCACGCGATCGTCGTAGTTGGCAAACACAAACCCGAGCTCCGGACGCTTGCGCGCTTCGCCGAGGAAATTCTGCAGCGTCTGCGAGAACTCTTTCAGATCATGACCGCCGCGATCCTGCAGGACGAACTCAAAGCCACCCGTGGTGCCGAGTCCTCGTATCGGCGGCGGATTGAGCACGAGAATGTTCGCATCCTTGATTTCGCTGTTCAGGCGTCCGGTTAAAGAGCGTACGAGGGCAGTCGCTGATTCATTCGCGTGAGTACGCTCATCCCACGGCTTCATCCGGATGAATGCGGTCGCGTTGTATGACGTCGAGAGTCCCGTCAACAAATTGAAACCCGATATCGATGCAACGCCGTCTATACCGGCCGTTGCATTGGCAATGGCGGTCAGTTTGTCTACTGCGGCATTCGTGCGCTCGAGCGATGCGCCGGCCGGCAATTGCACGACCGCAAACATGTAACCCTGATCTTCGTCGGGAACCAGTCCGGTTGGACGTGTACTGAGCAATACGTACAACCCGCCGAGGAGGACTAGAAAAGTCACCGCGACGAGCACGGCACGGCGGATTAACGTCGCGACCGATGCGGTATAACGGTTGGTAAACGACGCGAAGGCATTGTTGAACCAGCCGAAGAAGCGGCCGTGAAGACCATGCGGCCGTTCATTGCGTGCGGGATGCAGAAGCAAAGCGCATAGCGCCGGCGTGAGCGTCAGCGCCGCGACGGCCGACAACAGCACGGACGTCGCTAGGGTCAGGGCAAACTGTTTATAGAGCTGCCCGGTCAAGCCGCCAAGAAATGCGACAGGTATGAACACCGCTGACAGGACGAGCGCAATCGCGACGACCGGCCCGCCCACCTCGGCGAGCGCGGCCTTGGTCGCGTCCGATGGCGACAGATCTTCGCTGTCCAGCTTATGCTGCACGGCTTCGACCACTACGATCGCATCGTCGACCACGATGCCGATTGCGAGCACCAATCCGAACAGCGTCAGGGTATTGATGGTGAAACCGAGCGCCGTGAACGCGGCGAAAGTGCCGAGCAGGGACACCGGAACCGCAAGCATTGGAATAAGCGTCGCGCGCCAGCTTTGCAGAAACACGTAGACAACGATCATGACAAGCACAATCGCGGCGAGCAGCGTCTTCACCACTTCCTTCATCGATTCGGTAACGAATGGCGTCGTCGTATACGGCACGGAATAAACCAGCCCGGGCGGAAACTGCTGGGCGAGGCCCTCCATCGTTTTCGACACGCCCTTGGCAACATCCAGGGCATTCGCATCCGGCTGCAGGAAGATGCCGATGAATACGCCCGCCAGCCCTCTTTCCTGAACGTTGATCGAATAATCAGCACCGCCGAGCTCTACACGCGCGACATCCTTGAGCCGGACAATCTGGCCATTGGTGCCCGCGTTGAGCACGATATTCTCGTATTGCGTGGCATCGATAAGGCGCCCTTGCACCGTCACCGAGTACTGCATCTCGAGTCCGGGCGGCGCGGGTGAGACACCAACGCGTCCCGCGGGCGCAACGACGTTCTGCTCCTGGACAACACGCTGCACGTCGCCCGCAGTGACGCCAAGGCGGGCCATCTTGTCCGGATCGAGCCAGATGCGCATGCTGTAATCCCGCGCGCCGAAGAGGCGCACGAAACCGACGCCGGGAATCCGCGCGAGCGCATCCTGGATGTTGAGCAGCGCATAGTTGCTGAGGAACGTGCTGTCATAGCGCTTATCCGGCGACGTCAGCGCTATCACGCTGAGAAAATCAGTCGATTGTTTGCGGATCTGGATGCCCTGCCGGATTACGTCTGAGGGCAGACCGCTCTGTGCCACCGCGACACGATTCTGCACGTCGACGGCGGCGAGATCCTGGTTAGTGCCGACGTCAAAGGTGACGGTCAGTGTGTACGTGCCATCGTTCGCGCTCTTGGAATCCATGTAAATCATGTTCTTTGAGCCGTTCACCTGCTGCTCGATTGGCGCGGCGATGGATTGCGCAACGACCGTTGCATTGGCGCCCGGGAAAGCGGTCGACACCAATACCTGCGGCGGCACGATCTGCGGATACTGAGTGATCGGTAACCCGATTGCAGCAATCGCTCCGGCGAGCGTGATGATCAATGAAATGACCGATGAAAAAATCGGACGGTCGATAAAGAAATTAAACATTCTTATTTCCCGTACTTCGAAGCTTCCGGCGCCTTCGCCGGATCCTTCGATGGAGTGACCGGCGCGCCTTGTTTCGCCGCGGTGGCAGAGCCGGCCGGCGTTTGCGGCGTCGCTTTCAGCGCATCGGTGCCTGGCGCCGTCCCTTTTGGCGCGTCGGTGACTCGCGCGGTCGCTTTTGGCGCATCGGCGGCTTGCGCTGTACCTTTCCCGGACGCGTCACCTTTCTGGTCAAGCGCCACGACTACCGGCTTTACAGGGAAGCCCGGCTTTGCTTTCTGCGTGCCATCGACGATGACGAGCTCGCCGGGGCGCACGCCGCTCTCGACCATCCAGTCGTTGCCGAGCCGGGTGTTCGCCGCAATCTCGCGATACTCGGCCTTGCCGTCCGCACCGACGACAAACACTGAGCGCTTGCCTTGCACTTCCTGCACCGCGCGCTGCGGTACGCGAACGGCGTTCACGGGCTCGGGCGACGGGAAGACAACGCGGACGAGCTGCCCTGCGCGCATGAACTGATTCGGGTTCGGCACTTGCAGGCGTACTTGAAGCGTGCCGCTCTTCGGGTCGACTGCGGCATCCACGAAATTGAGCTTGCCCGTGAATTTGTAATCGCTGCCGTCGGACAAGCGGAGTTTGAACGGCGGCAGCTTGCTTTTCTCATTACCGGGACTCTGCTTCAATTGTTTTTCGAGACCGAGCATTTTCTGCTCGCTCACCGAAAAATTCACATAAATGGGGTCGACCGAATACATGGTGGTGAGCAAAGTCGTCGATGCATTGACGAGACCACCCGGCTTTATGAGCGCTTTGCTGATGATGCCGTCGCGGGGCGCGCGTATCGTCGTGTATTCCAGATTAAGCTCCGCGGTACGCACCTGCGCGCGCGAAGCATCCACATTCGCCGCATCGGCAGCTTCCTTGGCGACCGCAGCGTCGAGGTCCTGCTGGCTGATCGCCTGGTCTTTGAGCAATGGCCGCACGCGTTCGAGAACTTGTTTCGAGTTCAGATGTGCGGCCTGCACTTGAGCAAGCGCCGCCTTTGCCTGGCTGAGCGCAGCAATGAACGGTTGCTGATCAATGACGAAAAGCACCTCGCCTTTCTTCACGTGGCTGCCGTCCTGAAACGCCTGACGCTCGAGCAGGCCGCTTACGCGAGCGCGAATCTCGACTGTATCCACGGCCTCCGTTTGCCCGACGTATTCTTCGAACACAGTAATGGGCTCGGCAACCGCTTTGATCACGTTTACTTCCGGCGGCGGCGGTGCGGGGGGCTGCGTTTTAGCCTTACAAGCGGCGAGCGCCACCGCAACGATAATCACGGCACCAAAGACGCGTGCGCTGCGCCAGGCACTATACAAACGATTTTTTCTCACTAAATATCTCCCGCTGCTGCTGCTGGTTCGGCCGATGAAAAGCCGGCTATCGTGCCACACCGTACAACGCGAAACGCGCGTGCACATGATCTTGCGAAGTACCTAACGCGCGTCCGATTCCGCCGCATTGCCCGCACTCATACGCCCGATTTTCCAACCAGATACGCCATGTAGGCGCACGCGCCGCACGCATATGGACGACGTAGTGCGACCTTCACGTCAGCTGGTCCAGCACACCCTTGAGGGCCTCGTGGTCCAGGCGCGACACCGCCTGCGCCATTTGCTTCTCGATCGTCGCGACGACACGCGCGCCAGCCGCTCTGCGTTCCAGACCAAGCGCCGTGATCGCTGCCCGCTTGCCGCGGCGATCGTGCGGATCATTCACGCGGCGCACCAGCCCATCCGCTTCCAGACGATCAACGAGCTGCGTGATATTCGATCGCACACACGTGAGTTTCGCAGCGAGATCGCCAAGACTTAAGGGTTCGCCGGCGCGCACCAGCGCCGACAGTGCCCCGTACTTCGGGCCCGATAAGTCCACCTCAGCAAGTGCGCTGTCAAAACGGTCTTCGATCGCGCGCGCGGTACGTATGACCATGAGCATGAGCTCGATCGTGGGACCGGGATCTTTGACGGCCGGCTTTCTGTTCATATATGAATAATACAGACATGCCGCATTTCCGTCAAACCCGCGGCGGGCCCGGCAAAGGCAAGCGGGGAGGCGTGGCTTAACCGATGACGCGGGCGAACATGTCGCGGTCGACATTGCCGCCCGACAACACAACTGCAATGCGGCGCCCGCGGTTGCGGTCTCGTTCCTGCAATGCTGCAGCGAGCGGCGCTGCGCCGGCACCTTCGGCGACACTGTGAGTCGCGCTGAAATAAAGCTGCATTGCGCGGGCAACTTCATCGTCGGTCACCGCCAAAACCCGGGCAGCTCCGCGCCAGATGATTTCGAGCGCCGCATCGTCGGGCACGCGGCACGCCATTCCATCCGCGAGTTCCGTCGTAACGGCGTGCTCGACCCGCTTACGCTGCTCGAAGCTGTGCTTATATGCGGGCGCATGCACTGATACGACGCCAACTACCTCCGTGCGCAAGCCCAGCACGTCGCGTGCCGAGATCATTCCAGAGATGCCGGATCCCTGCCCGATCGGGACATAGACGGTCGTCAGGTCGGGTACTGCCTGTAACAACTCCATAGCGTAGGTCGAGACGCCGCGGACGAGATGCGGGTGAAACGCCGGAATCATGTGCAGCTTACGCTCGCCGGCGAGTCGAACCGCATGCTCGCGCGACTCCTGGAAGTCCGTTCCATGTTCAATGAGGTCAACGCCAAGCGCCTGCATCGAAGCATTCTTTTCCCGGCTGTTGTCGCGAGGCACGACGATCGTTGCCGGGATGCTGTTTATGCGCGCCGCAAATCCGACCGACTGTCCGTGGTTGCCGCGCGTTGCGCTGATTACGCCGGTGGGTCTTGCGCCGCTCGCAACAAGCTCGTCGAAGTAGACGAGGCCGCCGCGTACCTTGAAGGCGCCGGTCGGCGTGTAATTCTCGTGCTTGACCCACAGATCGGCGCCCAGTTCCTTGCCCAGCAACGGCCACGCGTACTGCGGTGTGGGACTTAACGTTCGGTACACGACGTCGGCCGCGCGCTCGAGATCGCCGCGCGAGAAAGTGAAATCGCTCATGCCGTGAAATCGCTTACGCGTTGACGTTGACGACCAGGCGACCCCGGACTTTGCCCGCCAGAATCTCAGCGGCGGCAGGAATGGCGTCCGCTAATGTGATCTCGCGCGTCATGGCCTCGAGTTTTCCTGCATCGAGATCGCGCGCGAGCCGCGACCATGCCTCCACGCGCAGTTCGCGGGGTGCCATCACGCTATCGATGCCGACGAGAGTGACGCCGCGCAAAATAAACGGCGCGACCGACGACGGAAAATCCATTCCCTGCGCCAGCCCGCACGCCGCAACCACGCCGCGGTAGCGTGTCGCCGCGCACACGTTGGCCAGCGTATGGCTGCCGACCGTATCGATCGCACCCGCCCATCGCTCTTTGCTGAGCGGCTTACCGGGCGCTGCCAGAGTCGCCCGATCGATGATTTCAACCGCACCGAGTGTTTTTAGATATTCCGCTTCGCTCGCGCGCCCGGTCGAAGCGATTACGTTATAGCCGAGCTTCGCAAGCAGCGCGATTGCCACGCTGCCGACGCCGCCTGCCGCGCCCGTGACGAGGATCTCGCCGCCATCGGGCGTCAAGCCATGTTTCTCGAGGGCGAGCACACACAACATCGCCGTATAACCCGCCGTGCCGATTGACATCGCCTGCCGTGCAGTCAAAAGTGACGGCAGCGACACGAGCCAATCGCCGCGCAAGCGCGCTTGCTGCGCGAGGCAGCCCCAGTGCGTCTCGCCGACACCCCAGCCATTCAAGATTACTTTATCGCCCGGTTTGAAGCCGGCGTGCGAACTTGCGCGGACGGTACCCGCGCCGTCGATTCCCGGAATCATCGGAAATTTGCGCACGACCGGGGCCTTGCCGGTGATGGCGAGACCGTCTTTGTAGTTGATCGTCGAGTATTCGATCGTGATGGTTACGTCGCCGGGCGGCAACTCGGCGTCGTTGACCTCACGGACATCGCATTGCTGCTGATCGCCGGTCTTGCTGATGACGAGTGCTTTGAACATAGATACTTTCGAATACGCAGAACGTCCAGTGTAACAAAAGCGGCTAAGGCGCCATGTTAAGCTCCGAGCAACAGATTTCGGAGGACAGCAGATGAAATTCGCCGTCTTGGTATTCTGGTCATGCGTTTGCTGCATCAATGCGGCAGCGCAGTCAGATCGCTTCGACAAGGTCGAGATTAAGACGACGAAACTGACGCAAAATATTTATCTGTTGCAAGGCGAAGGCGGCAATATCGGCGTCTCGGCCGGCGACGACGGTGTGTTCGTGATCGACGACCAGTTCGCGCCGCTGACGCCGCGCATCCTCGCCGCAATCAAGGCAGTGTCAGACAAGCCGGTGCGCTTTCTCATCAACACACACTGGCATTACGATCACACGGGCGGCAACGCAAACCTGGGCAACGCCGGCGTCGTTATCGTGGCGCAAGACAACGCGCGCAAGCGGCTGTCGACCAAAACGCCGATCGAATTTTTCAAGTCCGCGTACGGACCAACCCCGCCTGCGGGACTACCGGTGATCACTTTCAAGGAGACGGTGACCTTTCATGTGAACGGTGACGAAGCGACGGCCATCCATGCCCCGAACGCGCACACTGACGGCGACTCGATTATTCATTTTCGTAAAGCGAACGTCGTGCACATGGGCGACACCTACTTCAACGGCTTGTACCCGTTCATTGATACCGGCACGAACGGTACGGTCCAAGGCATGATTGCAGCCGCCGACCGCGTGCTGCAGATTACCGACGACACGAGCAAAATCATTCCCGGCCACGGCCCGCTATCAAACAAGGCCGAACTCAAGGCCTACCGCGCCATGCTGGCGAGCGTGTCGGCGAAAGTCGCGGCGCTGATCAAGGAGAAGAAAACGCTCGTCGAGGTCATCGCCGCCAAGCCGACGAAAGATTACGACGCCCAGTGGGGCAATGGGTTCTTGAAGCCGGAGCAGTTCGCCGAGATCGTCTATGCGAGCGCCATGAACACGCGCTAGCTATTGCGCGCTTGAAAGCTGTGCTACCGTCACATTTCATGGAAGGAGGACCACAATGAATAAGGTGTTCATCTTCGCCGCTGCTTGTTTGATGAGCCTCGGCGCCACGGCACAGCAACGCAATTTCGATGCGGTGCAGATCAAAGTCCATCAAGTCGCACCGAACGTCTACGCGCTCGAAGGCGAAGGCGGCAATATCGGCGTATCAGTGGGCGATGACGGCGTGCTGCTCATCGATGACCAGTTTGCGCCGCTCACGCCGAAGATCGTCGATGCGGTCAAGACGATCACCGATAAGCCGATCCGCTTCCTGCTCAACACGCACTGGCACGGCGACCATACGGGCGGCAACGAAAATCTCGGCAAGATGGGGGTGATCATTATCGCGCACGACAACGTGTACAAGCGGCTCTCGGTCGATCAAGTGAATCTCCTCGGCAAAACGGCCGCGCTATCGAAGGTCGGCCTGCCGGTGGTCACCTTCAACGACCGCGTCGTTTATCACATCAACGGCGATGAAATTACCGCGTATCACGTGCCGCCCGCGCACACCGACGGCGATTCATTCGTGCGCTTTCGCAATGCGAATGTCGTGCATACGGGCGATGTGTTCGCATCCGGGCGCTATCCGTTCATCGACAGCACGAACGGCGGGTCGGTAAAAGGCATCGTCGCGGCGATCGACAAACTACTGCCCGAACTCGACGATTTCACCAAAGTCATTCCGGGCCACGGGCCGGTGTCTACAAAACGCGAAGTCATCGCGTATCGCAACATGATTTCGACCGTCGCGTCACGCGTCGAGGAAATGGTCAAGCAGGGCAAGACGCTCGAGCAGGTGATCGCCGCCAAGCCGCTCAAGGAATTTGACGCGGAGTGGGGTAAGTTCCGCAAGACGGACGATTTTATTCCGTTTGTCTATTACGGTTTCGCGCCATACAAGCCGAAATAACGGATGCACCGGACCATGAAACGATTAGCCGCCTTAGTGGTGTTCGCCGCGCTGAGCTTCGCGGCAGCCGCGCAACAGCGCAATTTCGACGCGACCGTAATCAAGACCACCAAGCTCACCGACTCGCTGTATATGCTCGAAGGTGAAGGCGGCAACATTGGAGTCTCCGTCGGCGACGACGGCATCATGGTGATCGACGATCAGTTCGCTCCGCTGACGCCGAAAATTCTCGCGGCGATCCGCGCCATTTCGGACAAGACGCTCAAGTTCGTGCTCAACACGCATTTACACGGCGACCACGTCGGCGGGAACGCAAACATGGCGAAAGAAGGCGTGGTGATATTCGCGCACGACAATGTGAGAAAGCGCATGTCGACGCTTCAGTTCAACGAATACATCAAGCGCAACGTGCCTCCGTATCCTAAGGCCGCGCTGCCTGTCATCACCTTCGCCGACACGGTGACGTTCCATTTCAACGGCGATGACATCACTGTGTTCCATACGCCGCCCTCGCATACCGACGGCGACTCGATCGTGTATTTCGCGAAAGGCAACGTGATCCACATGGGCGACGTCTATGCGTCGACGCGCTATCCGAACATCGATACCGAAAGCGGCGGCTCGCTTATGGGCTTCGCGCCGGCCGTCGATCTCGCGTTGAAGCGGATCGACGACACGACAAAGGTGATTCCGGGCCACGGTCCACTCTCGAACAAAAAAGAGCTGACGGAGTTTCGCAACGTCATGAATACGGTCGCGCAACGCGGCGAAAAACTTTTCAAAGCCGGCAAGACGATGCAGGAGATGGTCGATGCGAAACCGACGCGCGACTTCGACGCGCAGTGGAACCGCAACACGCCGCGCACGCCCGACCAGTACGTTGAGACGATGTACTACGATTTCGCACGCCACAACCTTAAGTAAGGAATCGCAAAAAAGCGACGCGGCGACCCGGCTTCTAAGCTTGCTGACCATGCAGGTTTCCGTGAAGCCGAACTCACGGAACATCAACGGTCGAGCAGCGGTCCGACGGCAACTCGCACGCGCGCATCAAAGCATCACTGATCGACGACCAGGCGAACAAAGAGCTGGTGATGCTCGTCAAACCACTTTGGTGCGCGCAAACCCCGTGTCTCTATCGAGATAGGGACCGAGGACGCACAAAAACCAATGCATATCACCGGTCGAGAAATGCTGGGCGTTCCCGCGGCTTGCACATGAGAAGAATGTAATGACTTGCCGACAGGTGTTTGCGATCGCTGCCTTGCTAGCGCTCACAGCCTGTACAACAGCGCCTGTCATCTCGCCCGCGACCCGCGCTGATCTCGCGCCCACAGGCGTGCTCCGGGCGGGAATTAATTATGGCAACGGCGTGCTGGCCACACGCGATACCGCCACTGGAGCGCCTGTTGGGATAGCCGTGAATCTTGCGCTAGAGCTCGGACGACGCCTGGGCGTACCTGTGGAGCTCGTGGTGTATGAGCAGGCAGGAAACATGGTCGAGGGCATCAAAGCGGGCGCATGGGACGTCGCGTTCCTCGCGATCGATCCATTGCGCGCAAACGTTATGGACTTCACCGCGCCTTATGGCGAGATCGAGGGTGCGTACCTCGTGCCGGGCGGCTCGCGCATCCGCGATATCGCCGATGTCGATCGAGACGGCGTGCGCGTTGCGGTTGTTGCGAAGAGTAACTACGACCTGTTTCTCACGCGCAATCTGCGGCACGCAGAACTTGTTCGGATACCAACCACCCACGGTTCGGCCGATGTGTTCGCCGCCGGTAAAGTCGACGTGCTTGCCGGCGTCAGACAGCGTGTCGATGAGGCATCCAGGAATGTACCCGGATCGCGGCTGCTCGAGGGCCGCTTCATGGTCATCCGCCAGGCTATTGCCGCTCCCAAAGGTCACGGCGCCGGTCTGCAGTACCTGCGCGAATTCGTCGAGGACATCAAAGCGTCGGGACTCGTCGCCCGCGAATTTCAAAAAGCCGGCGTACTTGATGCAGCAGTCGCTCCGCCAGCCAGCGTTCGCTGAGCCGCATAACGCTCAAGCGCTGCTGTTCGCTTCTTCCTCGGCAATCTCTTGCCGGATCTTCGCCATGTCGAGCGCTTTAGCCTGCGCTATGACGCTGTCGATCCCGGTGGCCGGCATTGCGCCAGGCTGAGTAAACAGCATGACCTGCTCGCGAAATAGCATCACATTCGGGATGGACCGGATCTGAAATTGTGCAGCCAGCTCCTGCTGCTCTTCCGTGTTTATCTTGCCAAACACGACATCCGGATATTTCTGCGACGCAGTCTCGAACACGGGCGCGAAGGACTTGCAGGGGCCGCACCACTCCGCCCAGAAATCCAGAATCACCATCTCGTTCTTTGAGATGGTTTCTTCGATGTTGTCTTTGGTTACTTCAATGGTAGCCACTCTGCTCTCCTGGTAACCGTGTTTACATGCGGCCCTCGGACGCCGCTCCCGCACACGGGCCTGCGGCTAACGAGTCGCGGCGTCTCTCCATGATCGCTGTGACAAACCCATTTCAATGCAGTTTCACCCTCGGTTCCGTGCGCCGCGTAATCAGTCTCGCCAATGTTCCAAAAAAGACGCGTGCAAAGCCGTGCAGTGCGAGCAGATGCATCTTGTAAAGTGAGACGTACATGAACCGCGCGAAATAGCCTTCGACGAATATGGCGCCGCCGATCAACTTACCCATCAGACTGCCGACGGTGCTGTATTCGCCGAGCGAAACGAGCGAGCCGAAGTCGCGATATGTCCACGGCAGCGGCGCCTTGCCCTCAAGGCGTCTCTTCATGGTGCCCACGAGATGAGACGCCTGTTGGTGCGCCGACTGCGCGCGCGGCGGCACCGGATTAGGATGCCCGGGCCATGGACAGTCTGCGCAGTCGCCGAACGCAAAAATATCCGCGTCCACTGTCGTCTCCAGGGTTTGCTTGACCTTGATCTGGTTAAGCCGGTTGGTTTCGAGACCGTCGAGATCTTTCAGAAAATCGGGCGCCTTGATGCCCGCTGCCCACACCACGAGCTCCGCGGGAACGAGCTTGCCGCTTGCCGTGCGCACGCCGTCGCGCGTGACCTCGGTTACGCGTTCGCTCGTGAGTACCTGAACATTGAGCGCCCGCAACAGCCTGGTCGTCTCCTTGGACAAACGCTCGGGTAGAACCGGCAGGATACGGGGCGATGCTTCGATGATCGTGAATCGTAAATCACGCTCGGGATTGATGCGGTCAAGTCCGTATGCGAGAAGGTCACGCGTCGTTTTATGCAGCTCGGCGGCAAGCTCAACGCCCGTGGCGCCGGCGCCGATGATGGCGACCTGAAGCTGGTCCGGTCGCAGCGGCTCGTTCTGGGCATTCGCGCGCAGGCACGCGTTGAGCAGACGCTGGTGAAAGCGGTCTGCATCCTTCTGCGTATCGAGCGAAAGCGCGTAATCACGCGCGCCGGGCGTGCCGAAATCATTGGTGCGGCTGCCAACTGCGATGAGAAGCGTATCGTAATGCACCGTGCGGCGCGGCAGCACTTCGCTGCCTGATTCATCCCGCCATGGCGCGACGCTGATCTCGCGGCGCGCTCTCGAAAGACCATCCATTTCGCCGAGCTGAAACAGGAAGTGATGCCAGCGCGCCTGCGCGAGGTAATCAAGCTGATGCTGATCGGGGTCCATGCTGCCTGCGGCCACTTCGTGCAAGAGCGGTTTCCACAGGTGCGTGCGCTGTCGCTCGACGAGCGTCACCGCTACGGAACGGCCGCTGTGCATTGAATCGCCAAGGCGTGTGGCGAGCTCGAGACCTCCGGCGCCGCCGCCAACGATTACGATGTGGTGGATATTGGTAACGGACATCGGCGTGAACTTAGCATGCAGTCTGGAGTTCCATGAACGGGCCATTCGCTTTCATTTGCGTCGTCACGAGGACGCAGCACGTCGGCGGTTGTGTTCCTGAAACATTGGGCTACATGCGAACTTCGCTTGCGGCGGTTTGCTGCAGCAGCCGCAGCATCGCGGCGGCCTTGTCGAATGTTTCCTGATACTCGTCCTCGAGTTGAGAATCAGCGACGATGCCGCCGCCGGCCCAGAACCGGACTTCGCCACCTGAGTAAACCAGCGTGCGGATCGCTATGTTGAGGTCCATGTTACCGTCGCTGCCGATGTAACCGAGGGCGCCGCAATAGACATTGCGCCGCTGCGGCTCGAGCTCCTCAATAATCTGCATGGCGCGAAGCTTAGGAGCGCCCGTGATAGACCCGCCGGGAAAACAGCCGCGCAATAAATCGAGCGCGTCGCGGCCCTGACGCAGTGTGCCCGTGACAGTGCTCACAAGATGATGCACAGTCGCAAAACTCTCAATCTCAAACAGCCGCGGCACTCTGACCGAACCCGGCTCGCAGTTTTTCGATAAGTCGTTCCTCAACAAATCGACGATCATTACATTTTCTGCGCGGTCCTTGCTGCTCGCGTGCAACGCCGCTGCCAGCTCGGCATCAACGCGCGGATGGCCGGCGCGCGGCCGCGTGCCTTTGATTGGTTTCGTCTCGACATTGCCGCGAAC
>Ga0207683_10000348_pt1 | contig 42207 bp, 60 predicted proteins | sample KBSM73metaG_FD_184333 | JGI IMG/M metagenome (GOLD analysis project Ga0207683, IMG submission 184333) | Miscanthus rhizosphere microbial communities from Kellogg Biological Station, Michigan, USA - KBS M7-3 metaG (SPAdes) (version 2) | ecosystem: Host-associated > Plants > Roots > Rhizosphere >... | reverse complement strand
CGTCGATGGTGTAAATGATGCCGAAGTACGCATCATCTTCGGCGCGCCCGTTGAGGATGTCGATGACGTAATTACGCTGGTCGTAGCAGACGCTCGCGCGATTCAACCCCGCCGTTGTGATCGCCCAGATGAGCGGCTGGATGCGCGAGCCTGTCGCGGTCGCGAGCACGTCCCACAGGCCGCGCGTGGGGTGCGCGTGCAGTTCGTCGACGAGCGCCGCGTGCAGGTTGAGTCCGTCGAGGTTCGAGTGCTCCGCCGACAGCGCCTCGAACTTCGATGCCGTCTCCATCTGCACGACCGCATGGGCGAGCACCTCGATGCCGAAGCGCGCGCAGTACCCCGGCTCCTTGCGCGCCATCCACTGCGCGTCCGTGAACACGAGCTTTGCCTGCTCGCGGGTATTCGCCGCGCTCACGATATGCCCGCCCTGCTCGCCGTCGCAGCCCAGCAGGTACAGCCCGAGCGCGCTCGTCAGTGTGGACTTGGCATTCTTGCGGGGCACTTCGATGTAGGCGACGCGGAAGCGCCGCGCGCTCGTCGCGGTCGCCTTCCAGCCGAACACGTTGGACACAATGAAGCACTGCCAATCTTCGAGCGTGAGGTGCTGCTGCTGCTTCGCCCAATGCCCGTGGATATGCGGGAAGTGCTGCACGACTTCGACGACCCGCTCTGCCGCTTTCATGTCGAAGTGGAACGGCTGATCCTTGCCGCCCCAGCGGTCGAGGTCGCTCAAGTGCCGCTGGCACGCGAGTTGCACCCAGCGGCAGGCAAGCTGTTTGCCGCTCACGACCGCATGGGCGTAGTCCAACCCCCGCGCCACGTTCGGGCACGTTTTAGTGAGTGTAGGCATGCGCGGCTGCTATGTGGCGAACCCTGTCAAGTTTTTTATTTGCGCGTTGCAAGCGCCGGGGTTAGTGGCTCGAAAGCGCCTGTTTACAGGGGTTTGGATAAGAGCGATTGATATAATAGTAATAACTCGACACATTCGAGTAAGAGAGTAACGACAATGAAAACGAAAACGAAAACACCAACGACGACCCTCCCCGTGCCCGTGAAGTCGGAGCAGCGCATCTGCTTCGGCATCGACTGGTACGCGACTGAAGCCGACGCCCTGCTCGCCGCAGCGGACGTCGAGCGGCGCGGGCGCACATACAACGGCGGGTACTTCGACGGCATGCTCTGCGGACGCTCGACGACGTGGGACCAGAAGGACGCGAAGGGGCGTACCGTTCTGTTCGCCGTCACCAACTAGCCCGACGAGGGGCGCGCTCTGCGCCCCTTCCCGCCTCTGCTCCATTCCCCTCATCCTCATCCCGCGTGCTCGATGTCGTCCCACCCGCCCTGCGCGTGCCCCGGCTTGTCGCCGATCATGATCCGCGTGCGGCTCGCGGGACTGAAGCCCAGATGATCGACCGCGCGCATCATGAGCAGCGCCTGTTTGTTGATGATCGGCAGATACGGCGACTGTATCGGGAGTCCGGTATTCGGTGCCTTCACGAGCATGCCCGTCTTCCGTAATTCGGCGATGGCGGCGCGGTGCAGGACATGCGACTTGCACCAGACTTCGAGCACGCTGGAGTCGATCTTTTTCAGCAGACCTCGCGGCGCGTTGGCGATGGCATAGTCCCACACCTCGCGCTCCTCGTCGCCGAAGTGCGCGGGCGCGTCGACGAGATCGCCCACGGGCTTGGGTTCGAGCGGACTCGGCTTTTTCTTCGACCGCGAGTTGCGGATGATTTTCAAGTGCGACGGCATGGGCGGGCGTCCGACAGGCATCAGATCCTCGTATGGGTCAATTGAATCGCGGCATAGAACTCGCGCCGTAGATCGCCGTCGCTGCGGAACGCGCCCAGCATCGACGACGTAATAAACGTGGCGCGCTGCTTCCGCGCGCCCCTGCACGACAGGCACCCGTGCGTCGCCTCGATCACGCATGCCGCGCCCTTCGCCGAGACGTGGGCGACGAGCGCGACCGCGACCTCGTAGCAGAGCCGCTCCTGCATCTGGAAGCGGTGCGCGTAACAGTCGACGAGCCGCGCGAGCTTCGACAGCCCCACGACGTACTGATCGGGCACATAGGCGACATGCGCCTGCCCCGCGAACGGCATCAGGTGATGCTCGCAGAGGGAGACGAATTCGATGTCCTTCAGGATCACGAGATCGTCGCTGGGCGCGGTGAACTGCGCGGAGAGGATGTCGGCAGGCTCCTGCTCATACCCGTCCGTCATCTCGTCGAGCGCGCGCAGCATACGGCGCGGGGTGTCGCGCTGCATCGCCTTGTTGGTCGGGTAACACGCGAGGAACTGGCCCAGCGCCTCTGCCGCGCGCTCGCCTGCGCCAAGTCCTAGCGAATCTTCCAGAGCTTGTGCTGCTGGACGCTCAACCGCCATGCTGGGTTCTCCTTCACTAAGTTGATGCACCATCGCAACGTCTCCCCGGGGGTCTGATCGTTCGCCTCGAATGCGGGCGATATCAGTTGGTGCTCTGCCTTGCACGCGGGGCGCGGGATCGCCTGCCCGTAGGCGCGCACGTACTTGACTTCCTGCGCGCAGAGTTGCCGCACGGCATGCTCGGCGACTTTGGGCGACACGGTCATCCAGTCGACATGCTGCTCCACTTTGATACTGCCGTTCGTCTCCATCGCGACGAAGTACCCCTCGTCGTGTAGAAGCTCGGCGAGGTCTTGGTCGTATTGCAGCGCAGGCTCGCCGCCCGTGAGCACGACCGTCCTACAGTCTTCCTTCACGTTGTCGATCTCCTGCATGAGATCGTCGAGCGCGAGCGAGCGCCCGCTCTGGAACTCGGTGTCGCAATCGAACCCGCCCGGGGATAGCGGCCCTTCCTCTTTGCGGCACGCGAGATTACAGCCGCTGAAACGCACGAACACCGCAGGCGTCCCGGCGCGGACGCCTTCGCCTTGCAGCGTGTAAAACACTTCGTTAATCCGATAGGGCATCGGCGTAACAGTCTCGCGTTTCGTGCATGCGCACGCGGCGGATGTCGACCCCGTAGGGTTCGAGCAGATCGACGCAGGTCAGGAAGAGATGCCGCGCCATGTTCTCGGCAGTCGGGTTGCCGTCCATCAGGAACCTGCGCCACTCGGGGCGAAGCTCGAAGGCTGCGAGCAGGTCATGGTCGTGCGCGTTGATCACGAACGCGTGATCCCAATGCGTGTCGATCCACGCGCCGACTTCCTGCTTCACTACCGCGAAGTCGACGACGCGCCCGAGCTTGTCGAGCGCGCCCTCTACCGTGATCTCCGCGATGTAATTGTGTCCGTGCGGGTGCGCGCATTTCCCCTCATGATGGAGCAGCCTGTGCCCCGCCGAGAAATGGAACGCGCGGGTACACGTCATGCCGTGACCGCCTCATACGCTGTCGGGTCGAGCACACCCGCACGCTGGAACGCTTCGCGCCGCTCGACGCAAGTCCCGCACGCGCCGCAGTGCAGCGCCTCGCCCGCATAGCACGAGTAGGTAAGCGCGAAGGGCGCGCCGAAGTTCGCGCCGCGCAGCACGATGTCAGCCTTCGACAGCGCCGCGTAGGGCGCGAGCAGCCGGATGGGTTCGTAGTCGCAGAGCGCCATTACCTTCTCCATCGCGTACACGAACGCGGGGCGGCAGTCGGGGTAGATCGCGTGGTCGCCCTTGTGCGCTGCGTAGGCGACGCACTCCGCGCCCGATGCAATCGCGTGCGCCGTCGCGAGCGACAGCATACACATGTTGCGGTTGGGCACGACGGTTATGCGCATCGACTCGTCCGCGTAGTGGCCCTTGGGCACGGGGATCTCGCGCGAGGTCTGCGACGATGTCGGCGCGATGCGTGCGAGGTCGAGCGCGACGACGATCTGCGGAATGTTGAGGCACTGCGCGACCGCGCGCGCCGCTTCCAGTTCACGGACATGACGCTGCCCATAGTCGAAGCTGATCGCCTCGACCTGCTGCCCCTGCGCGAGCAGATCGACCGCGAGCGCGGTCGAGTCGATGCCGCCCGAAAGTAGTAAGACCGTTTTCATTCGCCCTCCGTAAACTGCTCGTGCGGGACGTCTGCAAGGAATGCCTCAACCGCTTCGTCCGCTTCGGCTTCGCTGTCCACGTCATAGTTCGCGGTGCAGATCAGCGTGATGCCGCCGCGCGGTTTCTGCGTGACCGTGACGCTGCACGTCGACGGGCGGATGGCATGCACGACCTCGTCGAGCACCTCTGCGGCGAGCGCCTCGCAGAATATGCCCCGGTTGCGGAACGTACCCAGGAAGAGCTTCAAGGACTTCGATTCGAGCGCGTGCATGAATGGCTCGAACGTGATCCGCACCGTGTACAGGTCGGGTTGCCCCGTGACGGGACACACCGCCGTGACCTCGTCCGATTCGAGCACGACGTGCTCGACGCTGGGCGCGACCGAGATCGCCTCAAGCCCGACGTACTCCTTGGAGCCGAGCGCGGTTAACTCGTCCATTGCGCCGTCTCCTTCGCCCACTGCGCGCGCAGCCGCGCCTGCTGATCGGCGATGTATTGCACTTGCCCGATCAGCGACAGCCGCGAGTTGCGCGTGGGCAGGTTGCCGAACGTGTACCAGTTGCCGTAACACGAGGGACCGAGCGCCCACGATACAGCGTCCGCAGAATGGAACGGGAACGCGGTCAGCGCGTTATCGTCCATCCACCCGAAGCTGTGGAAGCGGTGCGGGTACGCTCGCGCGAAGCACTGCCCCAACCACGCGAGCGACTGCGCGATCGGTTCGCCGAATCGGCACGACAGCCCCACGCGCTGAAAAGTGCCACAGTAGGCGTCTAACAGGTCGAGCGGCTCGCCGATGTGGAACACGGGCATCACGCGCGCCCCGACCTGCGACCGCATGATATGCGCGTTGATCTGCGACCGCTTGCCGTCGCCGATGACGTCGAGCGCGACGACTGCCTCCCAGCATGCGCGCCGCGCCTCTGCGATCAGCTTGGGCATGTCGATTGCCTTGCCGCTCTTCCACGCACTGAAAGCGCCCGAGTCCAGCATCATGCGCGGGACGTCGACGTGCCAGTCCCGCTTGACGCCTTGCAGGTAATAGAAGCTGATCAGCAGACCGAGGTCGAGCTTCCGCCAAGGGATGCTCGTGTACGTGCGCCGCGCGTTGCCGTTGGCGCTGAAGGCGAGGTACAGGTTCACTCGACCCTCCCCGCCATCATGACGAGCGCCATGCCCTCGCTCATGCGCGCCTGCCCCGTCTCGGCGCGCAGGCGCTCGATGCCCTGCGCGATCTGTTCGTACTGCTCGGCAGTGACGAGGATGCGTTTCGCGTCCGTAGATCGGTGCGGCGACGACCCCGCGGCCTCGGCCGATTCCGCCGCGCTGCTTCGCCAATCGGCTTCGAGCAGTGGCTCCAGTTCGTGCGCCTCGAACCCCGTCAAGGCGAGATCCGTGCCCATGTTGCGGATGTCCTTGAGTTCTGCGGTCACGAGTTCCCAGTTCCAGCCGCCGCGTTCGGTCAGTTTGTTGTCGGCGAGGATGTAGGCGCGCCGCTGCGCCTCGCTCCAGCCCCGCGCGACGATCACGGGCGCGTCGGTGTACCCGATGCTCGCCCCCACCATCAGCCGCGCATGCCCCGCCAGGACCCCGTCGTGCTCGTCGACGAGTACCGGGATCGTCCAGCCGAACTCGGTCATGCTGCGCCGCAGGTCCGCGAGTTGCTGCTCGTCGTGCAGCCGCGCGTTGCGCTCGTAAGGCTTCAGGGAAGCGATGGCGCGCCTCTCCACAGGGGCGAACGCGGGACCGACCGCTTTCCCCGTGACGAGCGCGACGGACGCCTCAGAGCCGCTCTGTGCGCTCGCGCGGGGCGTTTTAGCGGGCATGACTCCCCCCAAAGCTCATTTGACGCATGCGAAAATCCTCTCCGGGAGGCGTTTCGCCGCGAAACCTGTATGTTTTGGAACCCCCCCTGGACGTGTGGAGTCGCGGCGACCCTCGACGGCGAGTCGCCGCGACCAACCCCGACCGCCGACGCGGCAACGAGTCGCGGCGCGGGGAACTGTTACGCGGAGGTACGGACGCGCGATCACTCGACGCCATATATCTCGCGTGATGTCTTGACCCCGTGGCAGTGAACACACAAGCCCTGCCAGTTGCTCTGATTCCAGAAAAGCGCAGAGCACCCCCGGTGAGGCACGACGTGATCGAGCACGGTGGCAGGCTCGCGCTTGCAGAGATTGCAGAACGGATTGCGCATGAGGAACCAATGCCGCAGTCTGCGGAAGCGCGAGTTGCTGGGGTTGAGGTTGCCGGCTTCCGTGTACCGTCGATTGGTCGTTGCGCTCGTGTGCGTTGCGCAGTAGCCGTGGTGGACTGCGTAGTTGGGACAGCGCGGGAATCGGCACTCCTGATAGGCGGCAGTGGGCATGGGTTACTCATACGTGCAGCGCGGATGATGCTCGACGATGCGCGTGGCGCTCTGATCGAGGCGCACCCAGCGATGGAAGCGGACGCCCGAGGCAGTGCTCGTCGACGGGGGTCCGATGCGGGTCAGGTATTGCGGGGTCAACGTGACGCTGCGCACCCTGCCGCTACTCGGTGCGCTCGCAGTGCCCCCACGCACGAGCGCGGCGGCTAAGGGGCCGGGAACGTAGCGGACATGCTCGCCGCTGCTGGTGATGAGCGACACGCGCGGGAAGTAGGTCTGCGCCATTCGACGTCTCGAAAGTCCAGACGCACGGGGGCAAAACGTCTGGGTGGGCAGGATGCTATTGCTTTTGTGTTAGGGCCTTGTCCGCACGGCCCGGGGGCTTTCAGAACCAGGGGTTAAATTTTTGGACCCGTTTTTTTCCAAATCCAAATTGAATGGTACGCCAGTTGCTCAACGCTGGCAAGGGCATGAAAAAGCCCCGGGGCGGAAAGGAGTCGTTCGCCCCGGGGTCATGACAGTAGAAAACGCAAAACACAAAACGAGAAACTTCCGAGGCTTCTATTCTATCCAATCTGCGGTGCTCGCGAGCAGTACCTCGTGACGCAGCCCGCCGATACTGCGCGCCCAGTGCAGCAGGTTGTCGAGCCGCTGCCCCACGAAGCGGCGCACGAGAGGCGCGCCGCGCACGATCACGCCATCGACGACATCGACGCGCACAGTAAAGCGCGAGCAACTAACCCAGTGGCTCTGCATGGAAGCACTTGAAGCAATCGGGGCAGAACATCATATCCCCCGGGTTGGGGCCGGGGGTGCCGAACACGAGCGGCGAGTGCCCGCACTCCAGCACGACGTCGTGCATGTTCTCCACGAACGCAACGGGACGCCACACGGCGACGACGCGCCTCTGGTTGCGCGGGTCGCGCGCTTCGGGCGTATCGGTCGGGGTCAGTTGGAACGGGTCAGTCATTCGTCGTCGTCTCCCATTCTGCGTTTCAGTTCACGGAAGCCCGCTTCCATCACGCGGGCGTAGTCGCGCGCTCGTTGCTGCGCCTGCACGGTCGCGAGCCACACGGCGCACGTGATCGTCCAGACGCCCCCGGCGAAGGCGTCGACCCAGTGCGCACGATAGACCTGCAACCCGCACGCGCTCGCGTTGAGCACGAGCAGCGCGACGAGGCCCCGGCGCAGGCGTCGCAGATCGCGGTCGTAGGTCATTTGGCACGATCCCGGCACTGGGTGCAAAGGGCGTACCCGCCCATCATGTCGGGGTTGCCGAAGATCATCACGCGATGCCCGCACGACAGATCCGCGTACTGCCCGCGCGTGCCGGGAATCGGCGCGGTCGAGACGATGCGGAAGCGGAAGCGCGCGCTATGCCTGCCGTCGTCAGGCTCGATGTAGGCACCCTCGCCGACCGGGATCTTCATTGCGGCTTCCCCTTGGGCGGCTCTTCGGGCGTGTGCATCACGTTGCGCATGCGGCGCACGGACTCGATCATGCCCATGATGTCGATGGGGTGTATCTCCAGACGGGGGCGCGGCACGCCCGCCGTACTGACGACCGTGAACCCCGTGCGCAGCCCCACATTCTCGCTGTCCCACACGTCGAGTTCGGCGCGGACCTCCGCCCAGCAGAGGTCGCGCGCGATCTCTTCGAGCGCGGCCATGCTCGCGCCCAGTTTGCGGAACGCGTTGCGCTCGTCGTCGGTCTTCGAGTCGAAGCGCGCCGCCACGGCGAGCATGATCGACTCGCGGTCGTATTTCTGCGCGAGCGTCCACAGCGCCTGTGTGCGCGCCGACGTGACGACGCCCAGCCGAACGTCGCCTTCCTCGGGCGCTTCGAGTGCTGCGCCCGCCTGCGCGATCTGCTCGGGCGTGATTGCGCCGAGCGCGTCGATGAGGATCTCTAAAATTGCCATGCGGTCATCACTCCATAAAAAGGGGCAGTCTGCCCATGTTAGCGGTCAGACTGCCCCAGGCTGAAGGAAACTACTTATGCGTTCACGCCGCCTGACCGCGTTTCTGCATGACGTGAACGGGCGCTTTTTTTGGCGCGGGTTTCAGTCCATACGCGGTCGGGTCGAAGTACGCAGTAAGGGGCAGCGTCGGATTCTTGCGCCCGATGTTGCCCGCGTGGAAATCGCGCTGCGCGTTGATTCCCTTTTGGGTGATGTGGAAGCCCCGCCCGGGCTTGAAGGCGACCCATTGTTGGATCAGCATCGAGCGGAAGGGGCGCTGATCGTATGCCTGCGCCTGTGAAATGCTCATGTAGACCTTGGTCCCGAACGTTTCGAGCATCGCGAATTGCAGGCTAGAGAGGCGCGTCATTGTGCCGCCCTCATCTCTGCGATGCGCGCGGGCGTCACCACGTGATCGTCGCAATACGCGCAGCATTCGCCCCCCGCGATGGGCTGCGGATTGTTGGGGTACTCGCGGAACGCCTCGCCGCAGATCGCGCAGACGGTCGGCGGTCGCTTCGCCGCGCTCGCGCTTGTGATCGCCCAGTGCCCATGCGTCGTGGGAATTACAACGACGCCGCGCTGCAAAGGATTGAGATGCAGCGCGACAAACGCGCGCGCTTGTGCTTCGGTTTCAAACGTCATAAAGTCCCGTCCTCTTCGATTGGCTCGTCAGTGTAATAGTTGGGGTCGCTGAAAATCGCGGGGCGGAACGACGACTTAATGCGCTGCTCGCATCGGTCGCAGACGCGCCCGCAATAGATGCCCCGCGCGTCGAGTAACTCGCGCGAGGGCAACCCTGATCCGCAGTTGCAAAGTTTCATCAGTATTCCTCCGGTAGCAGGAGCGTCGTCGACGAGCGGTCGGCTTCGGTGATGATGTAGAGGCGATTGCCCTCGGGGAGTTGATAAGCGGACAGCAGGCGGTTGCCGCTCACGAGCGCGGTGTCGTTGGCGTGCTTGTCGTGCTTGTCGATGTCGCCCCAGTCGCCCCGCGCGTGGCGGTTGAGGAAGTCGTAAGGCGCGAGATGCACTTCGCGGAATACGCGCAGCGCCCCGGACGTCGCGACGATCTGGCCCAGCGGGAAGCTCTTCATGCTCGCCCCCGTCTCGCCATGCTCGTGCGAGCGTCGGCTGCTGCCCCGGGCAGCTTGTCGTAACCCTGCTCGCACTGCTCGCACCCGATGCGCTTGCCCACGAACAGTTGATGGAGTTTCACTTCCTCCTGCGAGCGGATCAGAATGTGCTCGCAGTCGAGCACGATCTGATAGACGCGCCCATAACGGGTCATGCGCTCAATGCTGCCCATCATGCCACCGCCTTCTTGACGTCGTGCAGCTTGCCCGCTGCCATCGCATCGAGTCGCGCCTTGCGCTGCGCCACCGTCATTTTCTTCCAGCGCGACTTACTCGCTGCGCTGACTTTCTTCGACCATTCCTCGTGGCCGGGATGATTGGGGTCGCGAGGATGCGTCGCCTTTTTCGCGAGCCTGACCTGCATGCGTCGTCTCATCTCTGCGCTGCGCTCGGCGGGGTCGTCGCTCCAGCCCTTCTTCGCGTTCTTTACTTGTTTCGACTGCGCACGAGCGGCGCGGTTCGTGAGCCTCACACTCGCGCCGTTCTGTAGCTGGTCGAGTTCGCGGCGGAACTCGTCGACGTGGCGCTGCAATACGTCGAGCACGTGAACCATGCCCGGGAGCAGTGCAGCCATCCCCATCTGCGCGTATGTTGCTGTCTCGTTTTTCGTTTCTTTCATTTCTCGTTTGTTCTCCTTGTGCTCGTCATGAGCATCTTTTGACATCAGATATTAGTATAAATGGGTGCGGAATGCCAGCGTCTGCTAGTCAAGACGGTGTCAAATCATGCCGCTTTAAATACCTGACTTATGACGAGCGGGACAAACCCCCACGAATACATGGCGCGAAACCTGTTCCGCTTCCACAGCGCGCAGAGTGCCTCGTGGATCTCGCTCGCGCTCGCCCCGGGCGCTTCGTTGAGAACCCGATAGACGATGCCGTCGTCCGGTGCGGGCATGTTGGTCACTTTGGCGAGTTCTTGGAGCGACGCGCGGACGAGGTCAACGTCTTCCCTCGTGTGCGCGATTTGGCGGGGTCTGTCGCGGGCGCTGCGCGCTTCCCGCTGGGGAACCTCCTGGGATACCCGCTCTTCCCGGGCGGGCTGTTTGCGCTGCACGCGGGGAGGGGGCATCGGGATCGTTTTCTTCGTCGTCGTCGTCGGGTTTTCCACCGCTGCGGACGACGAGCGCGCCGCGCCGTTTTGCGCGTCGTCGACGATACAAGAATCAGGAATCAATAACCCAGAATCCACTCGGCTCGACGTGGTAATTACACTGTCGACACACTGTAATTCCACTGTGCTGTCGCAAGTCGTTGCAGGAGCACCGTTTACAGGAGGCGGCGCGGGCAGTCTGCTCTGCGCTTCGCGCGGGTCGGGATTTTGGTGCTGCCGCCACTTGCTCACTTGGATGTAGGGAACATCCCCTACTCGGTACAGTTGCAGCAAGTGCCTTTCGCAGAGCTTTTGCACAAGGTTTTCCACCGCTTCCCAAGACACCTCGTCCCAGAGCGGCATGCACAGTGCCTTGATCTTTTTCGGGCGATGTTCGAGGCGTCCCTCGCGGTCGGCGATCATCCAAAGCCCCGTGAACAGAATATAGGCATACGGCCCGAGTTCGGCGATATCCTCGTTGCTCATGATTCCAGGTTTTATGTTGCGCGATCTCATGGGAAGTTCCTTTCGTGTTGTTCGAGCCACGCGAGCATCCCCTCGACGCTGTCGACCGTGCCGATGGCGAGTTGATACCCGATGCGGATCTCGAAGTGTTTCGTGTCCTGCTCTGGCGAGGGCTTCGCGCCAGGGCGTTTGAATTCGAGCAGAAACCCGGGGCGGCGCGCGTGCAGGCAGGCGTAATCGGGAGTGCCCTTGGGCGCGCCTTTGATCCAGCGCCTGTCGTCGACGCTTTTAAACGTGCCCGAGTGAACGCGCACCACGAAGTACCCGCGCAGCGCGAGCAGATCGAGGCACGCGCGGATCACTTCGCGCTCCGAGAGGCGCGGCAGCTTCGCGGGCGTGAGGCGGAACGTCACGCGAGCGCCTGCCTCATGTGCCAGCGGCAGGCAACGCAGACCCGCTCCAGTTCGCGCTCGTCGTTGAAGGCGATACGACTACGGCGCGCCTGCGGTGTGACGTGCTGGCTACAGAACGTGTAATCGAACCCGAACAGTTGAATATGCCGCCTGCCGCTCACGAGGCGGATCGTGAGCATTGCCGTCCCGGCCTCGGCAGCGCGCAGCGGCTCGACTTGCGTCCGCATAATGTGGGGGCGGCTTGCGTCGTCGATGCAGCCCGGGCAGGCGAACTTCGTCACGGGCACAGCGCGCCCGCACTTGGGGCACGGGGTCATGAGTGCTCCTGCAGCCAATCTTCGATGGCGGTCTGGATCACGCCCGCGAGCGTGCGAACGTGCTGCTCGTCGTATAGCCAGTCCTGATCGTCGAGGAAGACCCGCGCGAGTTCCTCGCAGCGCGGATCATAAAGAACGCGCGCCATCGCGCACCCCCATCCCCGCGACCCGTACAAAACCCGTACAATGTCTGGGTACAATCGCTGCTATGAATTCAACGTTGACACCAATTGACGGTGTATCTAGCTGATTCCATGTGCGAGGTAAAGTTGCTGTTCTAGTTTTTTCACCCACCTTAACTCCCTTCCTTTCAGTAGCTTCCAACACTCCGTACAAAAAACCTGTTACAATACTTGTAGTTCGTTGCTGTATGACGAACGGGCGGCGAAGCCGCTCTAAACGACAAGGATATCTGAAATGCAAAACACGAAACGAAACGACATGATCTGCCCCGACTGCCACGGGGCGACGAAGCCCCCGATGGTCGAGCAAGGACTCGCGACCGACTTCGGTCCCAGCGCCGACCCCTGCCGCTGCGCGCGACTGCAATCCGAAGAGAATATTGCCGCGCTTAAGAACGAAACGACAGTGGTGCAATACGACATCGCGGTCAGTGAGGCGACCGCCGCAACCACAGAGCGGATCATCGCCGCACCGTGCCCGGGGGGCATCGAGCGGATCTTCGACGGCGGGCGTCCGCACTACTTCGAGGCGCGCGCCGACTTCGCGACCATCGCCGACGCGCAGGACTTCGCCGCGCAATTTCCCAAGCTCGTCAGAATGACCGCGACCGAGTGCGTCTGTTACAACGCGGGCGCGGAGTCGACGCGCAAGGGCATCATCGTTGTGCGCATCCACTTGGGCGCGGATGGGGTTAATGGGGGCGTGAACGAAACTGGGCTGCGCAGAATTAAGACGCTCGCGCGCATCTGCGAGCGCCTCGGCATTCGTCTTGAGCGGAAGCGCAACTGGGCCAATAGCGCCGAGCGCACGATACAGGAATACGGGTGGCTGGCATAACGCCAGCCCCGATAACAGACAAAGGATACTGAAATGACGAAACGAACGAACCAAACCAAGACGACGATCTACCGACGCCACGCGGGGAAGTGCCCGATCCAGCAGCCCAACAACGTCACGCAGTGCGAGTGCCCGCTCTGGCTGCACGGGAAGGTACGCGGGAAGTTCCTGCGCGTCTCGCTCGACACGCGCACGCTGTCGACTGCCGAGCAGCGCCGCAGCAACATTGAGAATGGGGTCGGCAGCGACCCCACGCCCGGGGGCGGGCTGCGCGTCGTGCCCAGCGCGGGCACCGAGTCGCTGGAGTACGCAGCGGGCGAGTTTCTGAAGTCGAATAACAAGCTGTCGAGCAGCACGAAGCTCCTGTACACGCGCGCCCTGAAACACTTCGGCGACTGGGCAGCGCCCCGCGAACTGATCGCGCTCGCGAGCATCGACTCGACGCATATCCGCGAGTACTTCGCGGCGAACAGTGCGTGGAAGAAAGGCACCGCGCAGTCGCGCCTCGTCCATCTGCGCGTGTTCTTCAATTACTGCCACAAGACCCGCCGCTGGTTGCAGTTCACCCCGACCGCCGACCGCACGCTCAACAACAAAAAGAGTAAGACCGCGACGTCGTCGCGCCGCCCCTTCACCCCTGCCCAGATCACGCAGATATTTAGCGCCATCGAGCAGATGCCCCTCGAAACGCGCGACCGCGCCCGCGCGCTCCTCTACGTGTTGCTGTACACGGGCATGCGGATCAGTGATGCGACGTTCTGCGAGCGCGTCTACCTGACGCCCGAGGGGAACATGGATTACTACGTCATCAAGACCCGCCGACAGATCGCGCTGCCGCCCGAAGTGCAGCAGCCCTGCATTGATGCGCTCGCGAAGCTGCCCGCGTCGCGCGTCTATTTCTTCCAGCCCGACCGCGCCGACGACTACAGGGAAGCGCGTACCGCGCTGCGCGAGGGCGACGAGTTCACGAGCCTCATGCCCGACTACGATGTCCGCGTGCGCGAGACGACCGCGCTCGTGGCGCGCGTCCTGAAGCTCGCGGGCGTCACCGGGACGTGCCACACGTTTAGGGACACGTTCGCGATCAACATGCTGGTGGGCGATGGGGAGAAGGGAACAGACATCTACACCGTGTCCAAGTTGCTGGGGCATTCGGACGTGAGGATCACGGACAGTCATTACATGAAACTCATCCCGGGGTATCGCGAGCGGATGTCGAAGTCCACGCGGGTCCTAGCCTATCAATTCCCGAAGGCGAGTTAAACGACTCGCCCCGTGCGCGCGCGATAAACGCGACGCGCGACGCTTTCAGGGACGCGCAGCGAAACGTGAGTTCGCTGGCGTCCCTTTTTTAGTTTGTCGCTGCCGTAGCGGATCACCCCCGGCTCGTCCCGAAACCAGCCGCGCAGCGTGGGGCGCGAAACGTGCCACGCTTCCGCGAGTTCGGCGAGCGTGTAGTGTCGTTCTAGGAACTCTGCTCTGTCAATCACGCCACAGACCCCCTTCCGACCCCGTAAAACCGCTCTAAACGCGAATACGGGGGTATTCTGACGACGTTCTGCCCCGTCATTTCCCGCCCCCATCCTCCCCCACGCCGGGAACCTGCAATTCCGGCAGGCGTTCGAGCGCGTACCCCATGTCGCGCAGGCGCTGCTCGGCGCGCATCAGGTAGGCGTCTAACATCGTGTTGTGCTCGTGTTTCAGCACCCAGCAGAGCGACGAGGCGAGCAGCATCGTCTCCCGCTCGCCCGCGCCTAGCATCATCGTGTTGACGAGCAGATCATGCGCCCGCTGCACTTCGTCAGGCGCACGCATCGCCGCATCGCGAGCGCGCGCCTCGTGCTGCACGATGCGGTCGAGCGTGCGCAGTATCTGGATCTCTTCGACGATCATCCCCAGCACGTCGATGGAATCCTCCCCCGGCCACGGCAGGGTGGGATACACCTCTGCCCACGCCCTGCGCAGTGTCGTCATGACGGGACCTCCAAATTGAACTTCGCCGCGTACTGCCTGCCATGCGTCGAGCAGTACGATAGGTTCCGCGTGACGTCCTGCAATAGACCCCAGCGGTTTCGCTGCTTCCGCGTCATCTCGACGACGAACGCGCGCCGCAGCCCGCAGCGGCAGAGCTTCGGGTCGCCGGGGCGCGCGCGCAGCATGCGCCGCACTGGTGTTGTTGTCGTCATCAGTAACTCCTTGCCTGCCTTGCCTCGTCGCGCCTGCCCTGTCCTTTCCATACCAAGCCTCACCGCACCAGAGCAGACCATACCTGCCTCGCCCAGCCCAGTCTCGACTCGACTAACCTTGCCTCGCCTGACGCAACATTCCATCCCCCACCCCGCCGTACCGAAACGTGCCTGCATCGCATTGCCAAACCTCGCCAGATCGGGCCTCGCTTCGACCTCCCCCGCCTCGTCGTGCCTGCCTCGCCTCGACTCGCCGCGCCCTTGCCCACATAGCCTCACCGAATCAGACCGGACCTGCCTCGCCTCGACTCGCCGCGACCTTGCCAAATCTGACCACGCCGCGCCTGCCCAACCGTGCCGAGCCTGCCGACGTGCCTCGACGCGCCCAGCCGTACCTTGCCATCGCTGACCTTTGCTTGCCTGCCATGCCAGCCCGCTAACGGACCGCGCCTCAACACACCAACGCAGACCACGCCTACCACGCCTGCCTAGCCATTGCGGAACTCGGCGAACCCAACCGCTCCGACCCTTGCCTTGCCATGTCTGCCTCGCTCTGCACGCCATACCAGCCCGCTACGGATCGCGCCTTGCCGCACCAACGCAGACCATGCCTGCATTACTGTGCCTTGCCACGTCACACCAACCTAACCGCGCCTCACGTCGTCGCGCTGTCGCCGTTGGGTTGATCGTCAGGCGGCACGCCATAGTTGCGCTGCGCGCGCTCGATGGCGCGGAAGATTCCATCGAGTTCGGTTAGCTGGTAATACTTCACCTTGAGGCGATTGAGTTCTGCGAGCGCATCGGCGAGCAGTTGCGACCGCCCCGATGGACTCGTGAGAACCTCTGCCATCACTCGGTACCCGCCGCGTTTCTCGACACGATCCGGTGTCAGGCTCACGTAAGCCCTGACCTCGAATTTAGGCGCATCGTAGGGGAGCATCTCGACTACGTACCGGATCAGTTGGCGCGCCTGTTGCAGTCGCCATTTGTCGGCAGCTTCGCCGTCGTCCCATTCAAAGCAGTGATGGAGAGGCGAGCCTACGGGCCTCGCCTCCTCCACAACGTCACTTGCCCGCAGCACGCCATTCATGGCATTGATGCGCGCGAGTTCGTTGATAACTTCAGTCTGCGGCATTCGAGAGTGTCTCCGGCCTTTCGATCTCGAAGAGGCCCCAGCCCATGCCCGCCGAGTTCTTACTGTCGGGTCGCCCTTCGCAGATGCCGACCTGCTGCCCGACGCGCATCAGCAGGTTGGTGACGTCTTCGAGTAAGAACTGATCCGAGTCCCATTTGATCGTGACGAACGCGCGCCAATTGAAGTACGCGGGACGGATCGCCACATAGGGTTCGCCCGTCGCGACGCGCGCCATGTCTTCCTGTAAGACCGGATCGCCGATGATGCGGATTAACGGGATCTGTGGTTCGTCGCGGTCGACCCCGTCCTTCTCGACGAAGACCGACAGCTTCGCGAGCACCATCTTAATTGTGGTCAGGCGGCATGCCGAGATCATCGCCTTGCGGATCGCGGCAGCGTTGAACCCGTCCCACCCTTCGCGACTGCGGTAGCGCGCCTCGTTGTAGGTCTGCATGGAGTTCTTGGGGCTGCGGTTCTTACGGCCCGATGCAGCCTTGCCTGTCTCCATCTTCGTTTTCATCTCCTGTTTGACCTTCGCACTGAACCGATGCACGACGAGAGGAACGTCGGGCAGTCCGACCAGCTGAAACCGTGCGAGCTGAAAGCGCACGGGCGGGATTGTGATACTGCGGTTAGGCGTAACTGGAACCTCTGCTGCGCCCGTTTCATTTACAACACTTCGTCGTGAAGTAGCCATCGCTACCCCTCCACTTGAATTCCTTCGATTGGCTGCCCGGGTCGAAGGTTGCCCGGTACTGCTCATCTCTGCCCCCACCACGTCGACCCGCGCCGCCGCTGCTCGTCGTCGCGCTTACGTCGCGCGTCGGTCATGATGTCGACGACGATCATGCCCAGGATCAGCGCGGCGAGGATCACGACCGCGATCATTCGTCTGCCTCGGGGAAGTTGAAGGTCCGTTGCTGCTCTTCGAGCGTCATCGCCTCGATGCGGACCTCCGTCGACGAGTCGCACTGGACGAGGGTTTTCATGCCGACACGCGGGCTGTCAAACATGTACATACACTCGACGTCGCGCACCTCATAGCCGTTGTTGATCCGCGTCGTAAGATCGGCGACGCGCTTGGTGCCCGCCTTGAGCAGCGCCGCGAAGTTCGCCACCGCATTCGCGCGCTGCTCGCGCAGGTCGATGACTGCCTGCGACTCGCGCGCGAGCGCCTCGCCCATGCCCCGCACTTCGTCGGGCGTGAAGGTATGTTTAATCGGTTCGTAAATTCGTCTCTCCATGCTCACTCCTTGATCACGCATAACTCCGAGATCGGCCGCAGCCGCGCCTGCGGCACCCAGTACGAAAGCTCGCCGCCCTCGCTGCGGCAGAACTCGGCGACGAGTGCGTCCCTGCCGAGAATCCAGCCCACGGGGTGATACACGGGGATCTCGCCCGTGACGAGCACCCACTTCGATTCCTTGCTGTCGTCGTCGTGCAGAATCAGATGCCCGCTCGTGTACTTCGTCCAACGCACTTCGATGTCGGGCGGGATGTCGACCGTATGCCGTCTGCTCCACCAATCCCCCGGCCAGTAACGCCCCATGTACTTCGCCGCTGCGTACTCGGCAATTGCGCCCTCGATCTCGCACCAGTAAGGCGAGTTCGTCGCGCCCGTGCTGGGGTCGTCGACCTTCTCGCCTTTCGCGAAGGCATAGTGATGCTGGACTCTGCGCTTGACGCCGACTTCGGCAGCGTGCCAGATTTCCGCGCGGCCCAGTTCGATGCCATCGGTCGGACTCATGACGCGCGCCGCTGCTCCTTCTGCGCGAGCTTCTCGCGCGCGTCCATCTTACGCGCGACCGCGAGCAGCACTTCCCAATCGACCGCATAGAACTCGCGCGTGCCCTTGACGCGGACGCAGCAGTGGTACGGGAACAGTTCGACGATGATCGGGCGGCGACGGTCGAGCGACAGCGTCTCGCGCTTCAACTTGCGCCCTACTGATAACTTCGTCACACCTCCTCCTTATTGCCGCAGTTGCGGCAGTGATACCCCGCCCAGCGGAGCCGCTCGACATACCCGTCCATCTCGACGCCTGTCGGGTACTCGCCCTCGACGCCGACGATGTCGGACGAGTCGCAGAGCGAGCAGCGCGTTACTTCGTCTCCGCTGTCGGCGGGGGCGTGAACGGCTCCTGTCCCATGACCTTGTCGCGCGCCTTGCTGCGCGTGGGTGCGGGCGTGTCTGGTGCCTGCTCGCCTTCGCCCTCGCGCGTGCGCATGATGTCTGCCCATGTCGCCCCTCCGTCCTTGAGCGCGTTGTATACGGTCGTAAGGTCCGCGATGTCTGCCGCTGTAACTGTCTCCATCGCGCGGCCCATGTAGTCCTTGAGCATGTTCACCGTGACCCCGACCGAGCGGAACTTGTCGAGGATCTTTTTCTTCGCCGCGTCTGGGTCTTTGGCGTTGGCGTCGGCGAGTGTGCGCTCGACCAGTTCGCGGCACTCGTCGAGGATGTCGCGCGGCAGCAGGCGCTTCGACAGGTCGCGGATCAGCTTCGAGCGTTCACTGCCCAGCGCGTTGCGGAACTCGTCGGCAGTCGCCTCGACGAGATACACGCGCTCGCCGTTCTGGTTCTCGCGCATGCCGCGCACCTTGCGGTCTGCCTTGACCGACTTCCGCTCCACGAGCTTGTCGACGATGGCGACGGTCGAGATGCTGGAGTTATGCTGCACGTCTATGACGGAGACGCGGAGCTTCGCCTGTTCGCTGTCCTCGTACACGATGTCGTCGACGATGTGGAGATTCTGGTAGTGCTGAATTGCCGACTCCACGAAACGGATGCTAAAGTCGACGATCTCCTTGCCGCCGATCGGCTTGTGGAAGAGTGCGATCTCCGCGAAGCCCGGGCGTCGGCAGTCGTTCATAATGCCCTCGCGGAACGCGTTGACGTCGCGGGGCCATTTCTTCGCCGTGAGCACGCGGACCTCGATCTCTGCCTTCGCCGCCGCTGCCGCAGCAGTGATCGACTTTTCGTTGCTGATCGCGACCTCGTCGGTCATATCCGACCGCATCGTGATCGTACCGCCTGGTTTGATGAGTTGATTATCCATTTTGTTTCGCTGCCTTCTTTCGGAACTGCTCGGCCTCGGGGCACGTCGCGAAGTGGTTCACGCCGTCGAGGCTGTAGGGCACGCGCTTGCCCGTGCGAGCATGGCACAGATAGATCACTGCCGCCCCGCACCCCTTGCACACGCCCCGGTCGCCCGCGTTGCGCAGGAGCATCGACATCTTTACCTTCTCCGCTTGCAGTTGCATGCCGAGCTTCCGCAGCGCCTCGCCTGCGATGTTGCCTACGATCTCTTCGGGCGGCATCATGCGAGCACCTCTTCGTCCTCGGGCTTCGCCTTGCGCGCCTCGCGCAGATCGTCGTGGCTGCAATAGATGCGCCGCACCCCGGGCTTGGTGCGCAGGTACTCACGCGAGAGCGCGTCCTGCTCGGCTTCAGGGACGAAGCGGGTCAGCAGTAACAGGGCGAGGCTCTTCCAGTCGACCTTCTCCGAGTCCTTCGTCTTTTTCCAGGTGAAGCGTCCCTCGCTCCAGATCAGCCCTTCGTGCTCCTTGATCGCGTCCTTTAGGTACGTTTCGAGCACGTCCTGCCGCCGCGACAGCGCCGCCTGTTGCACGCGCACGCCCACGTACTCGGTCAGCATCGCGATCTCTTCCGCCGTCGCCTCGCGGATGTCGCGCTTGTGCTTGGGGTACATCTGCTTTAGCCACTGCGCGGCGGTTTCATTGCCGCCGATGGGCGGGCGGTCGTCGCCCACGATGAAACGGTCGTACCATTCCTCAACGCGCGCGAGCATCGCGGCTTCCAGTTCGAGGTCGCGGTAGATCGAATAGATGCGCGGCTCGCCTTCGCCCATGAGCGCGCAGACGTCCCACGCCTCGTAGTCGAGCGCCGCCATGTACCAGCAGCATTGAAGCTCCACACGCGGGGGCACGCCATCGTCCCAGCCGCGCCGCTGATCCCACGCCACCACCTTCGCGTCGACCCCGCGCCGCTCACCCACGACGAGCGCATCGGGCGTGTAGATCATCCAGGGGCGTTCGGGGTGCTGCATGCTCACGTCGCAGTACTCGACCCTGCGTCCGGTGAAGTGCTCGTATAGTTTCAGGACGCCTTCTTCGAGGCACTTGCCTACGATCATGCGAATGGAGGGCGGCTGCTCAACGGTCAGCCCGCCTTTCTTGACTGCCCACAAGTCGAAGGCGTCGCGGAATTCGTCGACGCCGAAGATGGCAGCAACGTCACTGCCGCCGATGCCGAGCCTACGAACGTTTGGGTCCATTGTCGTTTCCTCTTCAGTGTGAACGCGGGCGATGCCTGCGCCTGCTCACGGCGAAGCTGCAACGCGACCCGCTGGGCGCACTCTGCGCACGTCCAGTACTGATCCGCGAACCGCTCGCCCTTCGCCGTGTGGCAGACATCGCAGGGATAGCGGCGCTCGTCGCTGCGCGCCTGCGCGTGCTCCTGCTCGACGAGTGCCGCCAGTGTCGCCATGACTACGCCGCCGAATTGATCGCTGTCGGTTTAGCAGTCCGCTTTTTGGTCGTTGCGCGCTTCGGGTCTTTACGCTTGACCGCTGCCGCTGGTGCGCCCGTACCCTCGTCGGGGTGCGGGTCGAGGTACTTCGCGAGTTCGGAAAGGATCTCGCCTTCGGGCACGCGCCGAGCCGTCTCTTCGCGGCGCTGCGCACATGCGTGCTGCAGGCGTTTCTTCAGTAAGTGAGTCACTCGGGTACTTACCCGAGCCATTTGGTTCGACAAGACACACCTCAATTCTCTGTTATCGTGCGTTCTATTTTAGGGGCTATACCGACCGCCGTTGCCGCTCGTCAGTGCCCCGGGTGTTGTTACCCAGGAATATAGACCCACTTGAAAATATTGTCAAGCATAAGTTTTTTGCTTTCAGTAGCTTGGCAACTATTTGACAGCAACATGGTGTTGTTTGCTGTTAGTACTCGATGTCAAGTAATGACATGAGATGACTAGATAGCGGTGTCAATTACTGACCGAATAGTGGTGGGGAGCGCGCCACGTCACACCGCTGTTACACGCCGGGATCATATCCGATGCGCGCGCAGGGGGCAACGGCTACAGTAATTTATTTACGACGCCTTCGACCGCGCCTTGCAGCGCCACGTCCGTGATCGCCGACCCCGACTCCTGCACCGCAGGGTCCATGACTGTCGGCGGCTGCAATTGCTGCGCGACCATCTCGGGGTTGTTCATGGCGTTGACTGCCCATTTCTCGCGCGTGTTATGCGCGGGCACCGTGTTCGCTTCGTTCATAATGCTATCCGCATACTTGAGTGCCGACACCTTGATGCGCCCGCGAAACGCGGAGTCAGTCATGAGTGCGGCGGATTGATCGTAGGTTAGAGCCATCGTGTATTTCTCCTATGTCCACATCGGGATCTGGCAGTCGAGGAAGTAGAACGCGTTCGCGGAAGGATTGAAAATCTGAATTGCTCCCGCCGTGATACGCAACGGAAAGCCAGCGGGTGTATTGCCGCCGCCCGTCGCCGCGCTGATGGTCGCGTATCGGTCGGTCGGTGGGCGAAACGATCCAGCGGGAATCGTGCCGACCGTGACCCATCCCCCGGCTGGCGTACCCGTCGGAATCACGCAGCCCCAGAGATACAGCACGTTGATAAACAGGTTCAGCCCGACTCCCGGCGTTGGGAAGCTCGGACTGTTCGTCCAGCCAGCGGCGTAGGGAAACGATCCCATGTTGGAGATGCCGTTGGACGGCGCGCCGTTGAGCAGGATGCGTCCGTTCTGAACGGTCGTGTCGCCGTTCACGAGCAGCGCGTTGGCAGTCTGCGCGGTAGTTCCAATCGTGACGGGACCGCCTTTGGGGTTGATTGACGTCTGCGCTCCCACGCCGCCAGCCCACGTCTGAATCGCGCCGACCCAATACGCGCCACCGATGACCACATACCCGAACGTCATCCGGTATTGCGCGTTATCCGTTCCCTCGCACAAAGCCAACTGCTGATTCGCAATCGCCACGTCGGCTTGGTTAGTGGGCTGGACAATCGTCAGAATGCTGTTGGGGCTTATAGTGCGGATGCCAGCATAGCCAGTCGCCGACAGATACATATTGCATCCGCCCCCGGACCCCGCCGACATCGTGCCGCCGAACGCCATCGAGCCATCGCCGAAGGACTGCCAGCGGTAGCGCCACGTGATCGCTGCGCCCGCTGAACCGCTCGCGGCATCTGCCATGAGCAGCGACCCGTTGGACGAACTTAGTTGCATCTGGCAAGCCGCCCCGGCGATGTCGTACTTCCAGCCGCCCGAAACGTTCGCGTTCGCGGAGAAGAGACTATTGCCGTATGCGGCGGCAATGAAGCTCGCGCCATATCCCGGCTGCGCGAGCATCTTTACGTTGCCGCTCGCGCCGAGATTGATCGTCAGCATATCGGTCGGGTTCGGTAAGTTGATCCCGAAATTGCCGCCCGTGTTGAACACGTTCGCAGCGCTGGCGTTCCCGTTTATCAAGACGCGGTTGACCGCATCGGCGGCGGTCGCGGAGATATCGACGCAGCCAGTATCAACCCCCGTGGTGCCGACGAACAGATGCCCGCTTGCCATCTTCAAGGCGCTCGGGCCGAACCAGATGCCGCTGCTGAATTGGTTGCTCTGATTGATTCGCAGATAGACGTCGGCTGTATTCGCGACTTCCTTGCCGTTGCCGTAAACCGCCGTGCTGAAACTGACCGTGCCCTCTGCCGTGATGGTGCCAACGGCATACATACTGCCCGAAGTAAACGGCGCGTAACCCGTGCCGGGGTTGTCGAATGTTCTGATCGTCCCGCCCCAGTCCATCCCGAATTGCGCGGCGACCACGCCGCCCCAATGAAACGAGATGCGTGGGCAGTGCGCGACATCGAACGGACCCGCCGTCGTTACTCTCGCGTTCTCGCGGATCTGAAGCGCGCCGCCGCCCCAATCGGCAGTGCCGTAGTACTGAGAAAAGATGCCCTGACCCGTGGAGTCCAGCCCACTGTTCAGCGTGAGCACGCTCGGCAACGTGAGACTGTTAATTGACATCCTGTTGGACGCGAGGTCGATCTGCCACGGTGGCGTCGATGTCCAGGTCCCAAATGGATCGCCACTCGCTGTCGTCATGCAGTAGAAGGTCACATTGTCGTGGCGGAAGAACACGCCGTAGTTGCCGTATGCTATGCGGATCTGGCCATATGCGTTCCCAGGCAAACCGACCACAACAAGGGCGTCCGCAGGATCTGCTTTCCCTATGCCGACGCAGCCATTCGCGCGCACTGTCAGCACTTCCGTAAATGCTGCGCTCGTGCCGCATCCTACGGACACCCTGCCGAGGCTCGCGGGTGCCATGATCTGGAACTGGTAAGACTGAATGCCGAAGCCGTATATCTGGCCGGGACCGCCATCGTATACGGCGAGCTTGTCGCCCAGCGTATTGCCCAGCGATAGCAAGTAACTCGGGACGTTGCCGCCGATTGCAACAAAGCCTGCCGAAGTTACTCGCACGCGCTCGGTCAGCCCGCCCGCCATGATGACGAAGTCCCGAGAGGCAGTGACCCATCCGTTACGTTGCAGATTGGTAGCGTTGTGGCTGCTGCCCGTCACGCCGAGGATGCAGTAGTCGCCGACTTCGTTCGAGAGATAGAACCCCGCGCGATTGGTCGCCGAGAACTGGGTCAGGCTCACGCCCCATTCCAGCGCCGCGCTGCCGTTGATGTTGATGCCGCCCCCGGTCGGCGCAGGCACGCCCCCGGGCATCCCGATTCCCTTGACCCCGCTAAGGCTGAAGCCTGCCGCGTTGACGTCCTGTAGCCACGGGGTCTGCGAGCCGCCCCCGCCCGTCGCTGTCGATGCGATGGTGAGGTTGACGCGGTTGTTGGCTGCGTCGTCTGCCATCGTGATCGCGACGTTAGCCCCTGTGATGACGTTCAAGCCGCGCCGCGTCGCGACGAGCGCGCCGTCCTTCGAGTACTGCGCGCGCTGCGTGCTCGTGTCGTCGACGACCGCGAGCGTGCGGTCTGCGGTGAGGTCGCCCCCGCCCGACAGCCCCACGCCTGCGAGGATCGAGCGTGTGGCAGGCACCCCGCCCGCGCCCGTGATGTCGCCCGCGCCGAGCACGACGTCGCCCGTCCTGCCGAATACGCTGGTCACGTTTGCGTTGAGCGTGACGTCCGCTGTTAGCGCGCCCCCGCCCGACATGCCCGCGCCCGCGATCACGCGCCGCGTGGCAGGCACGCCCCCTGCTGCCGCGATGTCTGCGGACGTGAGCACGACCGCGCCCGTGCGCCCGAAGACCGAAGTTACCAGCGCGTTGAGTGTGACGTCCGCTGTCAGTGCGCCGCCCCCGCTCATGCCTGCGCCCGCGATGACTTGCCGCGACGTGGGCACGAAGGAACCCGACGCGGTCGGCGTCGCCCACTTCATGCCCAGCGGCTGCGTCAGGTCGGTGGTGAGCACTTGCGTATCCGCGCCCACGGGCAAGCGAGCGAGCGCGCTGCCGTTGTTCACGATGAGGTCGCCCTTGCTCGTCGTGGGGTTGATTGCGACGTTCGCCGCGAGCCATTGCAGATCAACCCAGAGATCGCTAATGCCCTCCGTGACCGTGTTCTCATGCACTGCCGTGATCAGGTCGCCCGAGGCGACAGTGGGAGGTATAGGTGGCGTCTCGGGAAACGCGGGCGCGAGCAGCGCCGGGAACGCGTCGGGCCAGATGCGCAGCGCGCTAGGCAGCTTGACCTGCGGCTGCGGCGCGCCGATGTCTGCCGCCTGCGTCATGTCGGGCCAGAGCTTGTACCCGGGCGCGAGACGGAAGCGCCCCGGCCGGAAATTTACGGGCGACGTATTGGGCGGCATCATAGCCGTGCTCCTTATGCGCTGGGTATCGGCGGGGTCGGCGGGATGATCTTTACAAGCTCGCGCCCGTTCTCCGCAACCTGCCAGTTACCCTGTAACTTGTGCTGGCGAATGAAGAGCACGAGCGCGCCCTGCCGCTGCGCCTGGAGCGGCACCAGTTGCTGGTTGATCTCTGCGAGCATCGAGATAAGCGCCTCATCCAGCGGGTAATTCTCGACCTCGCTCTGCGTTGCATTCGTGTTCACTTCGGGTTCCATTTGTTCGTTCTCCTTAGTTGGTGTGTCCGTAATAGATGCCGTTCTTGAAGTACAGATAAATCTGCCCGCCGCCGACGAGCGCCATAGGACCGACAGTCTCGAATACCCCCTGCCCGTAGCCGCTGACCGCGAAGCCGCTCGCCGTACACAGCCCCGCCGTGTTCACGCTCGACCCCGTGAACGCGCCGCCCGAGTGCCCGCTGCCCGCATACACCGTGCCCGACGTGTTCACGCTGCCCGTAACGGTTCCCGTGAACGTGCCTGTTACCTGTCCCGTGAACTGGCCCGACGAGTTGATAACTCTCGTGCCGCCGACCGAGTAACCCGCGTCGGATCGCACGCCCTGACTGCCGTTGATGAGCACATACCCGCCCCCGGTCGTGAACTCCAGTTCGAGGTACGCGCCGCCCGGGGAGCGGACCATCGCGCCAATCTTCGTGTTGTTGTAGTAGAAGACCAGCCCGCGAGAGACGAGCGTCGCGCGGTCTGTGGCGTCTTCCGCTTTCAGGCACACGGTCGAGTAGGTCGCGTCGAGCGTCGTCGTGCTCGTCTTAATAACACCGGACACGTTGAGGTCGCAGTCCCTAAGAAACAGGTTGCCGCCCGTGTCGGTATACATCTTCGCGTTGGCATACGACGTCCCGCCCGCGCCCAGCACGAGGAACCAGCCGCCGTATGCCGCATAGCCGACCTCACTCAGTAAGCCGATCTGTCCGACGACCTTCGTCGCATCGTACACACGGATGCGCCCGGGCATGCCGCCCAGCCCGCCGACGTCGATGCTGTACCCGTTGAACTTGTCCGAGTTCACGCTGCCGACCGACAGCTTCGCGCCGCTCATGCCCGCGATCTGCGCGTCGTTGAGTTGCCCGATAGTGATCGTTGCCGCGTTAATACTGCCGATCTGTCCCGACGTGATCGTGCCCGTGATCTGCGCTGCCGTAACGCTGCCAATCTGCGCGCTCGTGATCGTGCCCGTGATCTGCGTAGCCGCAACGCTTTGGATCTGCGCGCTCGTGATCTGGCCCGTGACCTGCCCTGCCGTAATGCTCGCGATCTGTCCCGCGCTGATCGCGCCCTGGATCACGCTCGCGCTCACGCTTGCGATCTGCGCCGCTACGATCTGCCCGACGATAGTCGACGCGTTCACCCCGCCGATCTGCGCTGCCGCAATCGACCCCGTGATCTGTCCCGCCGTAATGCTCGCGATCTGCGATGCCGTAACCTGTCCGACGATGGTCGAGGCGTTCACCCCGCCGATCTGGTTCGCCTGCACTTGCCCGTTAATGGTCGTTGCGTTCACGCTGCCGATCTGCGATGCAACGATCAGCCCGATGATGGAAGCCGCGCTCATCGAGCCGATGTTGTAGAACGTCATCAGGGTGGCTTTGGGATTGTCGTTGAGCGTCCAGCTGGTGCCGTCAGGCGTGATCTGGTAGAAGTGCCCGTCCGGTACGTAGTAGAAGAACGACCCGGGCGGGAAGTTCTTATTCGGCATGGGCGACGGGTTCGCCGGGGGCACCATTTGAATCGGCGTTAACGGTGTGGCGAGCTTCGAGAGGCTGTCGATGATCTGGTCGGCGATCTGGCTCGACACGATGACGCCCTGTATGGTCGTCGCATATACGCTGCCGATCTGCCCCGCAGAGATCGACCCGCTGATCGTCGTCGCGTTCACGCTCGCGATCTGCCCCGCCTGGATCTGGCCCGTGATCGCGGTCGCATACACCCCGCCGATTTGATTGGCTTGAATCGCTCCCTGGATGACGCTCGCGTTTACCGCGCCGATCTGCGACGCCGACAGTACGCCCGCGATCTGTCCCGCGTTCACGGTGTCGATCTGCCCTGCCGCGATCTTGCCGATGATCGTGTTGGCGTTCACGCTGCCGATCTGATTGGCGCTGATCGTGCCTTGGATCGTCGACGCGTTCACGCTGCCGATCTGCGACGCGTTGATGGTGCCCTGGATCGTCGTCGCGCTTACGCTTTGGATCGAGCTTGCACTAAGCCCCGGGGGCGCGATGCTCGAATCGGTCACGCTGCCCGGGGGTGGGGGTCCAGGCGTCGACACCGTAACGGGCACGTTCGATGTCTTCCAGCGCGTGCGTTGATCGAGCATGCGCAGGACGGTTTCGAGATCGGGCTGCGCCGCGCCGAACTGCGCGGTGTACTGCACTGTCTCCTTGTCGACCCATTCCATCGTGAGCGCGCGGATGATGTAGTCGCCGTCAATGCCGATATTCTCTTCGACGAGGTGGACCTGCATGCCGCAGCGCAGCCCGTCGCGCCCCCATATCGTGAAGTTGCCCGTTTCGATGGGGTACGCGTTCGCCAGGACAATGCTCTTCGCCTTGAGCGCCGCGTCCCATCCGGTCACGATCTGATCGTCGACGAGTCCCGCCGCATACTCGCCGTAGGTTTGAATCGAGACGGGGTCGGAATATTCTGCCGAGATCGTCACGCCCGTGGTGGGGTCCTGCGTGCCGCGCACATGGGCGTGGTTGATCGGGTTCGTGAAGTCGTGCCTGTAGCCGTCGACGCGCACGGGGAACGTGGTCACGTAGTCGGGCGACGTCGACAGACCGAACGGCGCGGCAGGCGCAGCGGACGCGAGTTCATAGGTCAGGTTGGCGTCGAAGTCGACGCGCCAACTGCCCATCGACAGCGTGGCGAGATCGTCGAGCACTTGCCTGCACGACTTCGTCGCCCAATCGAATTTTTGGATCACGGGCACGATCTCTGCGATGTCCGTTAAATGGATCTTCGGGCAGAACTCGCCGAGCAGCGCGAGGATGATGCCCCGGTCGCTGTTCGGCAGCGTGAGCGGGAACGCGCGGTTCCAGCACACCGAGCGGTCGAGCCACGCGGCCCAGTCGTTGAGCGAGCATTCGTAAAACAGGCTGAACCCCGGCGCGTCGCTCTGGGTCAACGTCATCGCGTATATCTGCCCGTCGAATAACTTCGTCACCCCGTCGCGCCCGTCGAAAATCTGGACCGTGAACATCTCGCTTAACGCGACCGAGAAACGGTCGACATCGTAGTGCGCCTCGTCGTACCGCGCGCCCGTGGCGGCTGCGAGCGCCTGCCCCATGACCGTGATGGATGCGGTCGTGATGCGCTTCGACGTGTCGTAGGCGATGCGCGTCGCCGACAGCAGGCACGACTCGGAGACGTCCTGCCCGTTCATTTTGATAATCACGTTCACCGGATTGCCACCATTTGCGTTGCCAGATTCTGCGCGATCTGATTGCCCAGCACGCGCGCTGCGTCTGCCGTCGTCAGCCCTGCGGCGGTCACGTTCACGGTGATGCTGCGCGCCCCGCCTGAGTGTAGGTCCGTGGCAATCGCTTCGACGCTGTCGGACACATAGCGCGCGATCTGCCGCATGTCGGTCAGGATCAGCCCGATGTCGTATACGTAGGCGCGCAGGTCGAGCACGGCTGCGGTCGACGACTGCGCGAGCGTGAGCAGGTCCATCGTCGCCGCGAGCGTGGGGCCGCTCCAGTCAAGGAAGAGGTCGCGGAGTTTCTCGGTCGCCTTCGTATTCGCGCCCCATGCGATCTCCTCATTGATCTTGAAGAGCACCCCGAGGATGCCGCCGTCCGCGCGCTCGCCCAAATACATCATCGAGTAGCGGGTGTTGTGCTCGATGGCGTTTAGCGACGTCTCCTGATGCATGGACTGGAACACGCCGATCACGCCCGTGACCGCACTGATCGCGCCCGTGACGATACCCGCGATTGCCTGGAACCCCATGCCCGCCGCCGCGCCCGCCGCGCTTCCCACACCGCCCAAACCGGGCACGCCGCCTGGAATGCCGCCGGGGATTGGACCCTCGCCCACCAGCCCGCCGCCGCCGCTTAAAACCCCAGACAGCGCGCCCCCGATGTCGCCCAGGATGCCTTTCATGCCGCCGAGCTTGCCCAGCAGCGCACCGAGCACTTGGTCGCTCGCGAGGTGCAGCGCAGCCGACCCGATGCTTTCGAGCGCCGCCTTCCCCATGTCGCCGATGTCCTGCCAGATCGAGCGGTGCTGCTCCTTCAACTGGTCGAGCTTCCCGCCCGGGCCGATGATGTCGGTCTTGAACTTTTCGTAATCGGCGGTCTGTTTGGCGAGTTCCTCTGCCAGCTTCGCGGTCGTGTTTTCGTAGTCGGTGTTTATCTTCGTGCGCTGCTCTTCACTCTTCGCCTTGATGCGCTCCACGCTCGCGTTGTAGTCCGTCTCCTTCTGCACGAGCGACGCCTGCTGCTTGGCGATCTCCGCGTCCTGCTCCTGCGCGTGCTTCGCGCCGATCTCTTCGATTTTCTTTTTCGTCTCGGCAGTGAACGTTTCGAGCGCGGCAGCGCGTTTCGCGAGCGCCGCCTCTGCCGCTGCGACTTCGCGCGCCTCGCCCTCTTCGAGGTCGGTCACTTTGGCGTCGTGCTTCGTCATCGTGTCCGCGAGCCATTCGTCCTCGTCGCGGGCGCGGCGGTCGAGCGATTCCTTGTTGTCCTCTTCCTCGCGCGCGAGCCGCGTCTGCTGATCGCGCACGTACCGCTCCAGCCCTTCGTTCTGCTCGGTGATGTAATCGTCGAGGTCTTCCTGTTTGCGCCGCAGCGACGTGCGGAGATCGTCTTCCTCCTGCGAGTAGGTGCCGTTGTTTTTCAGCCGCACCGCGTTGATCTTTTTCGTGACGTCTTCCGCGTACCGCCAGTACTCCTTCGTGCGGTCGGCGATGTTCTTTTTCGTGTCTTTGGTTTCGTCCTCGATGTTGGTCGCCGTGTCCTGCCCGACGCGCGCGAGCTTGTCGCTGGCATCGTCGACGAAGTCCGCGTAACTCTGCGCGCGATGCTTCAGGCTGTCGGCGAGATCCGCTTCCTCTTCCGCGAGCGAGTCCGCGTACTTCGCGTGGATGTCGTCGATTTTCTCTGCCGTGTCGCGCGCGTATTCCTCGTAGGCGTCGCGCTGTTTGGCGAGCGCGTCCTGCGCGTCCTCGACCTGCGCGGCTGCGGCTTCGGCGTGCTTGGCGATGATGTCGTCGATGTTCTGCTGCACGCCCCGCGCGTAGTCGTCGTAATCGGCTGCGGCTTCGGCGAGCGACTGCGCGAGATCGCGGGCGTTATCTTCGAGCGCGGCATGGTACTCGGCCGTGGCGTCTGCCTGCTGCTTCGCGATGCCCGCCTGATACGAGGTCCACTCTGCGGTGCGCTCGGCGAGCGACTGGGTCAGGTCCGCTGCCTGCTGATCGAGTTCGCGGTTGTGCTCCGCGCTGCTACCCTTGCCGAACACGAGCAGGTCCAGCACGTCGTTTTTAAACTGCTGCGCGGTCTTCCCGACGTCCTTAAAAAACTGCTCCCATTTGTTCTCCTGGGTCTTATGCGCCTCGTCGAGATCGCGCCCCATTCTGCGGTACTGTTTTTCGTCCTCCGCTGTCCACTCGGTGCCGAATTGCTCGTGCTGGTCGCGCAGGATTTGCAGGTATTCGAGCCACGCCTTTTTCGCTGCGTTCGAGTTCTCCCCCGCCGACTCCGCGATGATCTCGTAGGCAGCGCGCGCGTTGCCTGCCATCGTGTCAAGCTCCTGCTTCGTCTTCATTCCCATTGAGTGGAACGCTTCGGATGTCGTCATCCCCATGCGCTCCATCTGCGCGGTCGTGTCGGCGAGTTGCGCTTCCAGCGCGTCGAGTTCCTTGCGGTTATCGCCGCCCGCTTTCGACAGCGCCTCGATCTGCTTTTTCAGTACCGCCGCGCTCGCCGCGAGCTTGTCGTATGCGGACATCATGTTGCCCGCCGCGTCGACCGTTGCCTGCTGCTCGCGCGCCTGCGCGAGTGCCGCTTCCGAGGCGCGCGTCGACGTGACCCCCAGCGCCGCGAGCGCCGCCTCTGCGCGCTCGACCGTGGGCGCTGCGTCCTTCAGTAGTGCGACCGCTTTCCCGATGTCCTCGGTCAGTTTCTCGACCGCCTTCGAGACGTGCAGCGTCGGCTCGGGGATGGCGTCGAGCACGTCAAATACGGTCTTCCCGCTCTTCGCCAGCGCCTCGTTCGCGAGCGTCTGTTTGGCGATGTCTTCCGCGAGCTTTTTCTGCGCGCCCGTTAGCTGGTTGTACATTGCCCACAGTTGCTGCGCGCCCCCGCTCAACCCCTTGTATGAGTCGGTCTGCTCCTTCGCTGCCTTCGACGTGTCGTCCATCGCATCGCCGACACCCTTCGTGCCCTTCGCGGTCTTCTCCGCAGCAGGCACGGCCTTACCCATTTCTTCCGTGATCGCCTTGAACGCGTCGGACAGTACCGCGCCCGTCGCGCCGAGCTTTTTCATGATCGGCCCGAAGATCCCCGCGACCTTGTTCCACGCGTCGATCACGGGTTGGAAGATGCCACCGAGGAAGTCGCCCATCTCCCCGAAGATCGCTTTGGCGATATTGAAGATGCCGCCCCACACCGTGGTTACAACGGTCTTGATGGTGTTCCAGATGCCCGTCCAGATGCCCACGACGAGATCGAACGCCCCGCCGATAAAGCCGCTGATCGCGTTGAATATCGTAGTGGCAATTACCTTGATCGAGTCCCACAGGAGACGCAGGAAGTTGAGGATGTCGTTCCACGTCACGCCCCATATCTCCGAGATGCTGTCCCAGGCGTGCGTGAGCACGTCGACGATGCCCTCCCAGTGTTCGCTCACCCACAGCCCGAACGCGACAAATGCCGCGATCAGCGCGGCGATGGGAATTAGCGGACCCGCGAGCGCGCCCGCCACTGCGCCCAGCCCCGCAGAGATCGGACCCCATAGCGCGGCGATAGGGGCGATGGCAGCGACGAGCGAACCGAACACGATGACGGCAGCCTGCACGGGACCGGAAAGGTTCTTCCACATCTCGCCCGCCTTCTCGACGAGCGTCGTAATGGCGCGCAGCGCGGGCGCTGCGACAGTATTCAGCGCGTTGCCGATAGAGTCGCCGACCCCGCGCATCGACTGCTCGATGGCTTCGTGCAGCCCCTTCATGGACCCTTTAAAGCCCGTGCTCCATTTCTCGGCGGCTTCGTGATACTTGCCCATGCCAGCGGTCAGCCCGTCGAGGATCTCCTTGTTCGAGATCGCGCCGTCTTTAACCGCCTGCTTCACCTCGCCGATGCTCTTCCCGGTCTGCTCGGCGAGCATCTGCCACGCGGGCACGCCCTGCTTTACCAGTTGATTCATGGTGCGCATGGGGTCCATGCCTGCCTGCAAATTCCCCATCGCATTCATGATCGAGTTGACCTGCTCCGCGCTTAGTTTCAGCGCGGTTCCCATGTCAACAACGGACTGCAACGTCGTCGTGACGTCCTCTAATCCGCCGCCCAGTTGCACCATACGCTGCGCGCTCTGCGCGAGTTCGGGGAATTCAAACGGCGACTTGTCCGCGATCTCGTCGACGCGGGTCAGGAAGTCCTCGACCTCCTTCGAGTCGCCGCGCATGTTGACGATGGCGCTGCTAAATTTCTTGAACTCGTTGGACGCTGCGAGCGCCGCCTGCCCGAATTCGAGAACCTTCTCGCTCAACCCGATAGCGGCGAGCGCGCCCGTCATCGCGCCGATGCCCGCGCCGATACCGGACAGCGCGGCTTCGACGCCATTCGCGCCGCTCTTGGTTTCTTCCTCAACCTTTTTCATGCCCGCCGTCCACCCAGCGGAGTCGAGCAGCAGACGCGCGACGAGGTCGCCTAGATCAGCCACGGTGTCTTCCTCCTGTTCGCTGCGTGTATGCGTCGAAGCGGTCGATGGCGCTCTGCCCCGGCCTCTTCGATGGCGGGCGCTCGCCCGGGCGCGCATAGCGCGGCGGCTCGTGCGTTGCGGGTGCGATGCGCCGCCGATGTTGACTGCGGACCATAAGCACGTCGGGAGTTATGAACTTGGTTTCTTTTTTGCGGTTGACGTTGTAAGTCGCGCTCGCAACCAGAGCGGCGCAGTATTCGGTAAACTCCTGCGCCGCTGCCATCCGGTCGACGAGTGCGCGGAACTCTTCGAGCGTCAAACGCCAGAACGACCGTTCACTAAGATGGAGGTCGTATCGTCCGATTGCCCAGGCGTCAAGCCAGTTCCACTCCCCCCGGGCGTCTGCACGTTTGGGAAGTCGCTGCTCCTGCGCCCGCTGATCGCTGCGCCGAGGTGCGGGATCATGCCCAGGAGCGACGCCGTGTCGACGTGATCCAAGACCCAATCCTCCGTGATCTGCGGATTCGCTTCGTGCAGTCCGTGATACAGCACGATGGCGAGTTTCTCGGGGTCGATCAAATCAGCCGCCCCGCCCCGCATGAGTGAGATGCCGTGATCCTTCTGCAACGTCTTCAGCGTGCGCAGAGAAAAACGGATCGGGTATTCCTGCCCGTCAATCGTGATCATGACGGGCATGCCGGGTTCGTGCATATGGCCCTTACGCTCCCGCCAATTGGGTTACGGTGAAGGTCTTGTCGCCGATGAAAATATTCCCCGTGCGCGCGGGCGCTGCGGCGAGTTGCGCAGTCATCGCGTAGACCACCGAGCCATCGCCCGTCACGGGCGCGGTCGGCGACGTCACCGACAGCCACGCCGAATCAGAATGCGCAGTCCACGGCATCGTGTCGGATGAGGTCACGGCGACAGATCCGCCGTTCGAGGTATTGGGCGCAGTCGGCAAGCTCGCGGGCGTGATGGTGACGACGGCTTGGATGTCCTGGGGCGCTTCGGTGATGCGGATCGAGGTCTGCCGCGTGTACACGCCCGCCACGGGTGCCGTCTCGTTGAGTTCTTTTACGAACCCCCGGAACGTCCGCGTGCGGTGCCCCGCGTCGACGTCGACGAGTCGGAACTTCGTGACCGCGCGATTCTGGAAAAGGTTCTCCAGACCGAACGGCGAGTACAGCGAGTGCGTGGGGTCGCTCGGGTTGAAGAAACACGGGAACGACAGACTGCCGTCGTCGATCAGCGTCGGGATGAAAGTCCGGTGCGGCTTCCCCGTGCTATGCGATGTCGTCTCGACTTCCGCAACGTTCGTGTTGGGTCCGTCGATGTCGCCCACGCCTGCGATGGTGGTGAACTCTTCGGGCGACGCGGAAGAGAGTACCTGAATCTCAGTGCCGAAAGAGGCTATGCCCGTGGTCGCAACGGTCGCGTCCGTGGGCGTTAGGGAGGGAGGGATAGTAGGCGTCATTCGTTTTTACTCCGTAAATTGGTGCCGTTGATACTGCCGTTTGGTTTGCTGCCGCGTCGCCAAAGCCGGGAGTGTGCCCGTCACTCTGTACTGAACCAGGTAGGACGAGATCGCCTGATAGAGCCGTGTGTCGTCCTCGTAAGCCATCGTGTCGGCGCGATAGAACACGCCCCCGAAGCTCACGCCCTCATACTCCCCGCGCAGCCCGTCGAGGCGCGCGCGCAGCGCATACCGCAGAGCGAGCGCGCGCGATTGCGAGGAATCGAAAAACGAAAACTGATACTCCGTCTGCACGAGATCGAGCGGTCCCGAATGCGCGTGCATGGGCTGCGCGCCCACGGGGAAAAACACGAGGTACGGCGCGACTGCCTGCGACGCGGGAACCTGCGGCGCGCGCGACAGGAAGACACGCTTGTCCACGAGGTTGAAGCTCACGATCAGATCGCGCAGGACGTCCTCGAAAATCATTACGTTGCCAGTGACGAGACGGGCGGTCCCTGCCGCGTCTGCTGAAAATCAAGCCCGCCCGCTTCGGCTTCGGCGACGAGCACTGCCCACGAATAGCCCGCGCCGAGCTTCGCCGCATATTCGGGTGAGTCCTTCTGCGCGTTATGCCATTCCTCGATCAGATCGAGATTGTTTTCGTGGGCGGTGTTTTGCGCCTGCGCTTGCAGCCATTCCGTGTTCCCGTATGGGCTATGCACGGGGCCGGGGTTCTCCACGCTCGTATTCTTTTTCGCGGGTAGGATCGAGCCTACGGGCGGTTGTTCGTATGCCATCGTTGTTCTCCTTTTTAAGCCGCGTCCTTCTGACTCCACGCGTTCTCCTTCGCGACGCCCTCGACGACCTTCGAGAGTTCCTCTGCCAGTACGTTCGCCGCGAGCGGTCGCACGGCATTCATGGCGGGGCGGAAGTACGGGTGCGCCTGCGCCTGACTCGTGCCGAACTCGACCCATGCCGCATAGCGCAGCCCCTCCGTGAACACGAGCGCGCCCACGGTGCGCACGAGCTTCATTGCCTTGATCGAGTCGCGCAGCGCGCCCGTGACCACGGGGCACATGTCGCGCGCTTCGTCTGCCATCATCTGCGCGGGTTTCAGCATCGCCTCGCGCACGCGGTCGTCGAATGCGCCTTTGGTCTTCCCGCTCATCGTGTCGCCCAGCGCGCGCACCGTCTTGATGAGTTGCGGGACGCCTTCGAGCTTGAATGCCTTCGTGCGCGTCGAGACGGTCGAGGTGGTTTTGATCGCCATTAGAATCAGGGGTGCAGCGAGATCGACGCGGTTGCGGATGCGCCGACCGCGTCGGTTGCAGTGACGTACTCCGCGATGGGCGCGGGGATCGTGAGCGGCGCGGTGTACACGCCGTTCGCCACGCTGCCGATCGCGCCCGACGAGAGGCTCCACGTCACGGTCGCAGGCACGGGCGTGCCGCTGTCGTCGAGCGTCGTCGCGGTGAAGGTCGCGGTCTGCCCCGGCCCCAGCGACGCCGACAGCGGGTCGAGGAAGACCTTGCCCGTCGTCGTGCGCTCCGAGTACGTCGCGCTCGACCCGAACTTATCCGAGATCGTGATGGTCACGTTGGACCCGTTCGTCTCCTTCGACGCCGAAGAGTTCACGTTGGTGTAGTTGGGGTCTTCGGCGAGCACTGCCTTCAGTGCGTCGAAGACCGCTTGGATGCTGGCAGATACGGCGAATATGGCGATGCTCATGGGGTGAAGGTTCCTTTGCTGAAAGCTCCCGGCTGGTAGATCGCGAAGGCGAGCCGCTCTTCGGCGCGCACGGTCACGAGGTTGCGGACGAAGTCGTCCTGGTTCTGCTCTGCGACTTCGACCGCTGCCGCGTCGCGGTCGAAAATCTGACAGTAGGGCGCGAACTGCCCCACCACATAACTGCCCGATACCATCGCCTGCGACAGCACGACCGGGATGCCCCAGAGCGAGAATCCCGCCGCGAGGTCGCCGGGATTGCCCAGCAGATAGTTGCCCGTGGCGACTGCCTTCGACGTCAACGCTTTGCCGAAGTCGCCCGGGTTCACGATGATGCCGTCGACGACGTAGCCGCGCCCGAAGGTTGCCGCGATGCCTGCCGCGACATTGTCGAGCAGCGCGACCCCGCCCGTGCCCGGGACGGTCGTCGTATTGAGCGCGACGAGCATCAGCCCTTGCAGGTTGGGCGCGTTGCCGTTGCCGTTGAGTAACTGCCCCTCTTCGGCGACGGCGAGCGCATAGAGCAGCCGCGCGTCGATCCACGACTGGAATGCCGCGTAGTCGTCGAGCACTTGCGCGCTCGCCTTCAGGTACGCGGGAATCGTGCGCACGGGCGCGGTCACGATCTCGTAAGTGAGCGACGCTTGCCCCTTCAATCCGCCCGGGGCAATCGGCACCACGGGGCTATTGGTGATCGACGTTTCGCGGGCGTACCCGATGCTGTCCGCTTCGGTCGTGCCGACCGGAATCAGGCTGCGCATGCGCGTCGGCGTGACGGGGCCGGGGATGATGCCCGGGACGGGCATGGGGTTCGCGGGCGAGACGAGTACCGCCTTGCGTTCCAGCGCGACATCGAAACGTCGGCGCGCGGGCGCTTCGAGCAGCGCCGTGATGATCTGTTCGCCGGGACTCTGTTTGCTCATTTGACCTCCTCGCATATCAGTTGCAATTGGACGTGCCGCCGCGCGATGTCGAGGATGCCTCGCACCTCGTACTCCGTCTCGCGGTCGCGGATGCGCCAGCGCGCGTCGATGTCGGCGCGGTAGCGGATGATCACAGGCACGCCCGCCGTTGCGATGGTGCGCCCTGCTTCGTTCTGCTCGCGTGCTTCCTCGGGGTTGACTGCCGCCCACACGTCGCCCACGACTTCCCACCCCGTAATCTCGTCCTCGAACTCGCCGTACAGCGGACGCAGCAGGGTCACGCGGCGGTCGAGCGCGCCCGCATTGATATCGGGAGACGGCATCAGTAACACCCGGGCGGGTAGAGGCGCTCGGTCGAGAGCAGCGCCGTGTACGTCAACGGGATGACGCTCGAAATGGTGCCCACGAGGACCGCCTCGCGGTTGCGGTACCAGTGCGCGATCAGCACGAGCAGCGCCTGTTTGATGTTCTCGCCGACCGTGTCATCGAAGGGGCGGCGCAGGACTGCCTGCGTGTGCAGGCGCGCTGCCATCTCCAGCCCCTTCAATAGATCGTCCTCGACGGTCTGCTCTAGTTCGATGTGGCAATGTATTTTGATCTGGTCGAGCGTCAGGACGGGCGGCAGGTCCGAGATCGACTTGGACAGCGGCGCGGGCGGGGGATACGGGACGATGGCGGGCGCACCGAGCCACCAGTCGCCCAGCAGGGTAATCAGGTTGCGGACGAAGTTATCCTGATCCTGCGCGCCCGTGACCACGGGACCGTAATAGGGATAGCGCGCGTAGGGTGTCATAGGATCACGAGCGACAGCACCCAGCAGAACAGTCCGACCGATTGCAGGTTGAAGCGCGATTGAACGCCGAACGCCGACAGCGCGAAGCAGATCAGCGCGAGCACGAGCAGCACGAGCCGAATCGTTATCATCCGAGTTCTCCTTCGTCCTCTTTCGTTTCCTTGGGCACGAAGGGGTCGCGGATCTCCACGACCCCCTTGTCTGCCAAGTCCCACGCGATGCTGTCGGGAAGCTGCACCAGCTGCCCCTTGCGGTAAGCGGGCGGATGCTCGACCTTGAACACCACGGTAGTCATGGCGTTACTTTTTCTCCCGCTCCCGCTCGCGTGCCTGCCCAGCAGTGAGCGGCAGCGTGACCGCGAGCGTGCCTTTCACGAACGCCTGCGGACGATAGACGGCGAGCGCGATACGTTCCTCTGCGCGGATCGTGACGAGGTTGCGGACGAAGTCGTCCTCATTCTCGTAGGCGACATCGACCGATGCCGACTCGCGGTCGAACAGGGTCGCGTTAGGCGGGAACGCGCCGACGAGAAAATCGCCAGCGGTCATCTCGCTCGTGGTCGAGACGGTCATGCCCCACAACGACGCGGGCGCGAGCGACGCGGGCGGACCCCCGAGGATGTAGACGCCCTGCGCCGTTTTCATGATCTGCATGCTTGCCCAGTCGATGGGGTTGAGCACGATAGCGGTCGGCGTGTAGCCGAGGCTCGCGAGGTACGCGATGGCAGACAGGATCTGGTCGGCAGAGTTCGTGATGCCCGTAAGCACGTCGACGGGCAGCGCCGTTGCCTGCGGCATGATGCCGTGCAGATGTCCCGCCGCGTTATCGCCGAAGAGGATCTCGTGATCTTCCTTTTTCGCGATGCCGAACAGGAGTTGGCTGTCGATGGTCGAGGCGAAGTACGGGACGTCTGCCATCATCTGGCGCGACACTTTTACGAACCATGCAATGGTGCGCACGAGCGCGGTCTTCTCCGTGTAGACGACGGCACCCTCTGCCTTCTTATCGCCTTCGAGCACTTGGTAGTCGGCGTTGTAGGTCCACGCTTCCTGCACGTACTCGACCGCGTTGCCCGAACTCAACGGGACGACCGTCATCAGGTCGCGCATGATGAGCGGCAGCGTGGGCGGCGCGAACACGCCGACGCGGGTCGGCAGCATGGGCACGCCCGTCTCGACGATAGTCGTGCGCACTTCGAGCGGCTGGCGGATGCGACCCTTGACTGCGAGTTGCAGCCGAATCCTGCCGCCCGGGTCGCTCGCAAGCCACGCCTTGTACTGCTCGCTGTCGGCGAAGCGTTGCCCCAGCGTGCGCACGTCGCCGTCGCCGTCGCCGCGCAGCGCGGCGGGCAGGCGCGCGGTGCGCTCCTTGATCAATCGGTCCTGCGCCGTCTTCACGGTTTCGATCTCTGCCTTCACTTCGGCGCGGATCTCCGTCTTGACCTTTTCGAGCAGCGCGGGCACTTCGCCCATAGCGGTTTTCATTTCCGCTTCGCGCTGCTCGCGGGTCTTCGTTTCGTCCTGCACGACGGCATGCAACTTATCGGCGATCTTTTGAAACTCGCCAATGACTGCGGTATCTTCAGCGTTCATACTCTCTTCTCCAGTTGCCACGTTTTCATTGCGGCGATAAGCTGCCCCTGGTCCCTCACGTCGCGTTCAGGCGGTGGCGGTTGTCCGCTCGCATCGGCGAGCAGATAAGGACGCAGACAGGCGATGGCTCGCTTGGCGGCATCCCCAGAGCAGCCCCCTACGTCGCGTAGGATCTGCTCAATATTGCGAACCGACTTCACACTGTCGATGCGCGCTTTCCGGTTCGCGGGGAAAGGCGTAATGCTCGTCTCCCACAGGTTGATGGACTTCAAAAGCCGCCCGCCCGTGGCGTCGTCATACTCGACCTCTTCGGCAGTGAACCCGATAGACAGACCCACGCGGTAGTCGACCGCCTGCGCGAGTTTCAGCAGTGCCGCGACGTCCGCGCCGCGCGACGAGTCCAGCGAGATCGCGGCTTCGATGTATAGCCCTTTTTTGTCCTCGACGAGTTCGGTCGAAAATCCGATCCACTGATCGCTGTCGTGGTTGAGGAAGATCGGGATCTTCCCGCCCTGCTCCTTGATCGTCGCGGCGAACGCGCCCGGGATGATGCGGTCGCCGTATACGTCCTTCGCATACGCTGCCGCGTGCCCCGTGAACTTCCCGCCCTCGTCGCTTTTGCATTCGACGAGCGGGAACGCTTTGTACTCCCTCATGGCAGAACTCCTTCCCCGGGTATGGCCGGGATCATGTTGAGCGGTTGCAGGTAGACGTCGCCTTCGGCGATGCGGTTGAGGTCTTCGAGTTCGCGGATGTCGTTCACGCTCATCCAGCCCCACTGCCGCGCGACCGCATACGCGGCATAGCGGGTCTTAATGTCGCTGCGCTCGAAGCTCGACAGGTTGAGCTTGTAGAAAAACGGATCGGCGAGCAGCAGGGATTGAAGCGTGCGCTCCAGGTTCGTGACGATCGGTTGCAGCGTGTACTGTAAAAACTCCAAGCCCTGCTGCTCGACGCTCGCGTAAGTGGGCTTATCCATCGCCCCGACCAAGTGCGGCGGGACACCGTAAATACGGGCGATTTGCTCGACCGTAAATTTCTGCTGCGCGACGAATTCGAGTTGCTCGGGCGGGATGGCGAGTTGCTGGTACTTCGTGCCGCCTTCGAGCACGACGATGTTGCCCGCGTTCTGCGGACCCGATTGCATCTGCTTCCAGCCCGCCCGGATATCGGCGATCTGTTCGGGGCCGAGGTTGCCCGCGTATTCGAGCACGCCCTGCGGACGCCCGCCGTTGCTGTAAAGCTGCAACGCATACAAGCGGCTCATGCCGTCGATCTGCGTCGACACGCGGTGGTACTCAATGGGCGACAACCCGATCAGCCCGTCGAGCGAGAACACGCGGAAGTGGAGCAGTTCGAGCGGCGCGTAGTCGTGCGCCATGCCGCTCGCGTCCGTGACGCGGTAGACGTATGCGCCGTTGCTGCCGTACACGATGCGCACGCGGTCGGGCAGCACGGGCCAGAGTGCGACCACTTCCCCGTCGAGGTACTCGGGGATCGTGTACGCGTTGCCGTACAGCATGAGGTGCAGGACGGTCGTCTGCCGCCACTGCACCATCGTCATGAGCGGGTTGGGTTGCAGCGTGAGCATGCGGTATAACGGGTGCGTCGTCGCCTTGATCTTTCCCGTGTCGGTCTGCTCGAAGATATGCGCGGGCAGCGCGCTCACGGCTTGCGACACGAGTCGGCAGCATGCCCACACTGCCGCCGATTGCAGCGAGGCGGTCACGTCGCCGCCGATGAGCGACACCACGCCCGTGTCGCCCACGGCTTTCGCTCCAGCGCCCCGGCCTCTGCGCCCGAACCCGAACCAGTTCACGATGCCGTCGCGTGCGCGTTGTAATGCTGCGAGCATCAGACGTCCTCCATCGAGATCACGCGGACACGCGCGAGCGCGGGCGGCTCGGCGCGCATCGCGCGGTGTAGACACATGAGCAGGCAGACCACGCCGTCTATCTTTTTCTCGGGGCTGTCCTTCGTGGGGCGCATCAGGTCGCCCGTCCGCTCTGCCTTAACGTTTGCCATCATCCACGCCAGCACGGGGTCGCAGTCGTGGCGGATCTTTTTCGACAGCACCAGCCCTTCGAGGTCGATCATCGCGGGGTGCATGTTGGGCGCGTTCTGCCGGATCTCGACAGGCTTCGGTATCCCCGCCTTATGCAGGTTGACGACGAGCGGTCCCGCGTGGAAGGGGTCGAGCGCGATCTCGCGCACGTCGAAGCGCGCGCAGATGTCGCCCAGGTTGGCGATGATGTAATCGAAGTCGGTCACGTTGCCTTCGGTCGCGGTCAGCCGCCCGACCGTCTCCCAGCCCTGGTAGTGCGAGTTCTCCGACTTGTTTACGGTGTCCTCGGGCAGGTAGTAGTAACCGAACACGGCCCAGTGATCGCGCGCGCGAGTCGGCGGGAAGGAGACGACGACTGCCGCAATGTCGTTGCGCTCCGCGAGGTCAACGCCCACGTAACACGACTCGCCCACGAAGTCGTCGATGTCGAGCGACGCATCGCCGCACTTCTCCCACGCGCCCGCTGGCAACCACGTCATTGCTGCGTTAACCCAGACGTCGAGGTGCTTCGTCAGGAATGCCGCGTGCTCGCTCGGCATCTGCATGGCGCGCTTGGCGTCGAGCCGCATTCCCTCGGGGCGCACGCTGATTCCGTAGTTCGGGTTCGCCTTGATCCAGGTCCGCTCGTCCCACGGGTCGTCGCCGTCGTCGATGGTGTAAATGATGCCGAAGTACGCATCATCTTCGGCGCGCCCGTTGAGGATGTCGATGACGTAATTACGCTGGTCGTAGCAGACGCTCGCGC
>Ga0207683_10000347_pt1 | contig 42208 bp, 33 predicted proteins | sample KBSM73metaG_FD_184333 | JGI IMG/M metagenome (GOLD analysis project Ga0207683, IMG submission 184333) | Miscanthus rhizosphere microbial communities from Kellogg Biological Station, Michigan, USA - KBS M7-3 metaG (SPAdes) (version 2) | ecosystem: Host-associated > Plants > Roots > Rhizosphere >... | reverse complement strand
CCGTTGATTGCGATCACCCACATTGCAGCAAAATGCCACTGCAATGCGCCCGCCAGCCAACCGCCAAGGGTCAGCTGTGCCGGGATTTTAAAATCGAAGAGTGGCGATGCGTTATAAATGCGCCAGCCGCTGGATATCATTACCGCCATAGCTATAACGTTTATCCAATGCGTTACGCGCACGACGCCCGGATGAACAAGTATCGTGCCGCGTTGAGAATGTCTATGCGTTGCCATAGTTGCCCCGTCTCAAAGTTGCGCTGATGCGGCCCCGGAGGATTTCGTTGTTGGCTGTTAGTCGCATCATACTCCGCGACCTTACGGCGATGCTGCCCTATCGTAAAGCAACCGGTAGATACATATAACCAAAGAAGGAGCCGAACATGACCATTCGCCCGCCCGCCGCCGCACCGTATGTCAGTGCTCGCGAGCTAAAGACGATGTTGCACGATGGCGATGAGATAGCTGTTCTCGATGTGCGAGAAGAAGGGGTCTTCGCCAAACGGCATTTACTGCTGGCTGCTTCGGTGCCTCTGTCGCGTCTCGAAGTCCGCGTGCCGCTCTTAGTGCCGCGGCACACGACGCGTGTGGTCATTTGTGACGCCAGGGAGGGCCTTGCCGAACGCGCCGCTCGAAAGCTGGTTGAACACGGATACGTGGACGTGCGCATCCTGAACGGCGGCATAGACGCATGGGCAGCGGAAGGCTTCGAGCTGTACAGCGGCATCAATGTTCCGAGTAAAGCGTTCGGCGAATTCGTCGAGCACGCCGAGAATACACCGCGCATGCCGGCGCAGGAGATCAAGGCGAAACTCGATGCCGGCGAAAAAGTCGTCATCCTCGACAGCCGGCCACTAACCGAATATACGAAGATGAGCATACCGGGGGGCATCGACTGTCCGGGCGCGGAGCTGGCCTACCGCGTGCATGATCTCGTCGATTCACCTGACACGCTGGTGGTTGTCAATTGTGCGGGCCGCACCCGCAGCATCATCGGTGCGCAGTCGCTCATCAACGCGGGCCTGCCGAATCGAGTCGTGGCCCTGAAAGATGGCACAATGGGATGGCACCTCGCCGGCTTCGAGCTTGCCCGCAAGCAGACAAAAGAAGCGCCGGCACCTTCGCCCGACGGTCTTGATAAAGCCAAGGCAGCCGCCGCGCGTGTAGCAAAACGATTCGGCGTTAAGTACATCGATGTCGCGACCGTCGCCCGGTTTGCGCGCGAGATGGATCGCCGTACGCTCTACCTTTTTGATGTGCGTAGTCCTGCAGAGTACGCCGCAGGCCATCTACACAGCACGCTTAACGCGCCGGGCGGACAGTTGGTGCAGGCGACCGATATGTATGCCGCCACCCGCAATGCCAGGATCGCGCTGATCGACGATCATGGCGTGCGTGCCACCATGACTGCCTCATGGCTGATACAGATGGGCTGGAAAGATGTCTTCGTCGTTAAGAACGCGCTCGAATCCGGGCCGCTTCACAAGGATGTGCACACGCCAGAGCCGCTGGGTTTGAGCAACATCACGTGCGATTACATCAGTCCATCCGGGTTGAAAGTAGCGCTCGACAACGGCAACGCGACAGTAATCGACTTCGAGACCAGCTTGCGCTATCGCGACGGCCATGTGCCTGGCGCCTGGCTGGGCATTCGCGCCAATCTAGAAACGAATCTGCGGCGTGTCGCCCCCGGTTCGTTGCTGGTGCTGACGTCCGGCGATGGGGTTATCGCAAGGCTCGCTGCACCGGAAGCACAACGTCTCACCAGTGTTCCAGTGAAAGTTTTGCAAGGCGGCACGGATGCGTGGCGTTCAGAGCGCCTGCCTATGCAGGAAGGCATGAGCCAAGTCGCGGACACGACGGACGATGTGTGGTACCGGCCATATGACCGCACAGCAAACGTCGAGGAAGCGATGAAAGACTATCTCACCTGGGAAGTGAATCTCGTCAAGCAGATCGAACGCGATGACGACGCACGCTTTCGCAGTTTCGCGCACTAAAAGCGACAACCAGTCAGCGCACGGCAGACGGTCAATTTACCTGGGCGTCGACTGTTTTGATCACCTTCGCCCATTTCTCGTACTCGGCTTTGATGAACTGACCGAACTGTTCGGGCGTGGTAATCGTCACGTCGGTGCCGGTAGCCAAATAGATGCTCTCGACGTCCGGTTGTCGCAGCAGCCGCGCAATCTCTTCATATAACCGGTTGATAATTTCGGGCGGCGTACCTTTGGGTGCGAGCAGACCTAACCATAGCGTTGCTGCGTAGCCCTTAACGCCTGCCTCGTCGATGGTAGGCACGTCAGCCATCGCTTTTGACCGCGCGGCACTCGTCACTGCGAGGGAACGCAGGCGCCCCGCTTTGGTGTGCGGCAAAGCGAGCGCAATGCCGGGGAACCCCACGGAGACCTGGCCGCTCATGAGATCGGTCATCGCCGGCGCGCTTCCTTTGTACGGGATGTGCATGAGCGTTATCTTTGCCTGCGACATGAACAGAGCGCCGAACAAGTGCTGCGCGCTGCCATTGCCCGAGGATGCGTAATCGATTTTGCCGGGACGGCTTCGCGCGAGCGCGACAAGCTCAAGCACGGATTTCGCCGGCAGCGACGGGTGAACGGTGAGGACGTTCGGTCCTGAACCGATTTGCATGATCGCAGCGAAATCGCGAATCGCGTCGTACGGCAGCTTTTTGTAAAGGCTGGCGCTGATGACATGCGTCGTTGCAGTCAGCAGCAATGTGTAGCCGTCGGGATTGGCCTTAGCGACTGCATCCGCCCCGAGCACGCTGCCCGCGCCGGGCCGGTTGTCCACGATGACTTGCTGAGCAAGCGCCTCCGACATTCGCTGTCCCAGAATTCGTGCGGGTACATCGGTGGCGCCGCCGGGAGAGAACGGCACGATCATGCGTATTGGCCGCGCCGGATACGTTTGTGCATACGAAGACAAAGCGGCGAGCAATGCAAACAACATCGCAGGTATCGCGCACTGACGGCCGACAACGCGCATGATGCTTGCCTCCTGTTTCATGGCATGCGGCAGAAGCGACGCTAGTTGTTCGGTGACTATCAGCCTAGTTAACCTGTGCGCCTGACTCGCTCACCATGCGTGCCCATTTCGCCGCCTCTACTCTCAGCATCTCGCCAAACTGTTCCGGCGTTTCCTGCCACGCGACTTCCTGTCCCGCATTTAAAAGCAGTTTCTGCACGTCCGCATTCTTGAGTATCCGCAACAGTTCAGTGTGCAGCTTGGAAACAATCTCTCGCGGCATGGCTTTGGGTCCCGCCACACCGAACCATGCCGTTACGTCGTAGCCCTTGATGCCTGCTTCTGCGACCGTTGGAGTCTGCGGCAACTCGGGTGAACGCTTAGCGCTTGTCACGGCAAGCGCCCTCAGCTTTCCTGCCTTGATCTGCGGTAGCATGCCCGCGATTCCAGGGAAACCGACCGTCACCTGGCCGCTGAGCAGGTCTGCGGTGGCCGGTCCGCTGCCGCGATATGGGATGTGCGTCATCTCGATGCCGGCCATCTTGCAAAACAGGGCGCCAGTGAGATGCTGCGTACTGCCGTTTCCCGACGACGCATAATCGATCTTGCCGGGTCTGGCTTTGGCGAGTGCCACTAACTCCTTAACGGTCCTTGCAGGCAACGACGGATGCACGACGATGATGTTGGGCGCACTGGTTACTTGCGTCACCGGCGCAAAATCGTGCAATGAATCGTAAGCAAGCTTTTTGTACAGCGCCGCGCTGACGAAGTGCGTATTGCTGATGGTCAGCAATGTATAGCCGTCGGGCGGCGCCTTCGCGACCTGTTCGGCTCCGATGGTCGAGCCCGCACCCGGCCGGTTATCGACGACGACCTGCTGGCCGAGCGCCTCCGACAACTTCTGAGTGAGAATACGTCCCGGAACGTCAGCAGCACCGCCTGGTGAGAACGGCACTACGAGACGAACCGGACGCACAGGGTAGTTCTGCGCGAACGCAGTTTGAAAGAAACCTACTGCAAGCGCCGCGGCAAATGGAAATTGCCGGCGCCACGTGAGCAAACGCATGTCTTCCTCTGGATTTATCAAAAGAGGCCCCATTAGGGCCAAGAATTGCGCGGATTATAGCGTGGCGAACCGGACGTCGGCAGGCGGCACCTAAGCGCCGTGCAGCTTGCTCTGACTCTATGCGACCTGCAGTTCCTTGAGCGAGCTCAATTGCAACGAAAGCTGACCGCCGAACGAGCGGCATAGTTGACGCAGCACCGAAGAATGCTCCTTAACACCATTCTCCCGTTCGAGCAGCGCAATGAATTCGGCGGACGGCAGCGGACGACTAAACAGAAAGCCCTGCATGACATCACAGCGATTTTCGAGTAGAAAAGATAACTGACTTTCAGTCTCGACGCCTTCGGCGATCACTTTCATGTCGAGGCTGTGGCCAAGTGAGATGACCGCTTTTGCAATCGCCGCGGCATTCGGCTCCTGTTCGAGTTCACGCACAAATGACTGATCGATCTTGAGACTGCTCACTGGTAATCGCTTCAGATAGCTCAAGCTCGAATATCCGGTACCGAAGTCGTCGATGCTCAACTGCACGCCAAGCTTCTTCAATTGCTGCAGCATCGCGATCACGCTTTCAGGGTCATGCATGACCATGCTTTCCGTCAGCTCGAGCTCGACATACTGCGCATCCAGCCCGCTCGCCAACACCGCCTGCTCGACTGCGCGCACGAGATCATAACGCTGCAATTGGCGCGCTGACAGGTTGATGGCGATACGCATGGGTGGCAGTCCGCGCATCTGCAGAGACTTGTTGAATGCGAACGCCTCGCGCATCACCCACTCGCCAATGGACACTATGAGCCCGCTCTCCTCCGCAAGGCGAATGAAATCCTGCGGCAACAGCAGCGCGCCGTCTGAATCCTTGACCCGCAGCAGCGCCTCCATGCCGGCAATGCGGCCGGTCATAAGGTCTACTTTCGGCTGATAAAGCAACTCGAATTGTTCGTTTTCAACTGCCGCACGCAGCGCTGATTGCATTTCCAGCCGTTCAGCGATAACGGAATTCATCTCGGGCGAATAGAACTGGAAATTATTGCGGCCCATTTCCTTGGCCTTGTACATCGCGGTGTCCGCGTTCTTGAGCAATGTCTGCACGTCACGTCCGTCGCGCGGAAAAATGCTGACGCCCATGCTACACGACATACTCAATTCGCGTTCCTCGATCTGCCAGGGCCGCGAGATTGCCTGCAGGACTCGATCTGCCACTTGCGACATTGCTTCACCGCGTCCTTCGCCCCACAACAACAACACGAATTCGTCGCCGCCCAAGCGCGCGACCGTATCAGTCTCGCGCACGCACGAGAGCATGCGCTGGGCAACCGTCTGCAGCAACTGGTCGCCCCGGTTATGACCGAACGTGTCGTTGATCAGCTTGAAGTGATCTAGATCGATCAGAACAACGCCGACCACACCGTTGCTGCGCTGCGCGCTCAGCATCATTTGCCGCAGCCGATCATTCATCAACAGGCGGTTAGGCAGGTCGGTGACGACGTCGTGGTTGGCAAGGTGCTCGAGTTTTTCCTGGTTCAGTTTGGACTCGGTTACGTCCTCGACCGTACCTTCATAGAACAGCAGTTGGCCCTGCTCGTCACGAACGGCGCGCGCATTCTCGGAAATCCAGATCTGGTCGCCGCCTTTGCGGCGAATGCGTGAAACAAAGTTCGTAACGAGTCCTTGGCTCTGCATCGACTGCATGAACTCGACGCGGCGCACCGGATCGACGTAGAGTTGATCCTTGATGTTATCTACGCTTGCGATAAGCTCGAGTGGCGTGTCGTACCCATAGATACGGGCCAGCGCCGGATTGACATTCAGATAGCGTCCGGTCGGCGAGGTCTGAAAGATTCCTTCAGTAGCGTTTTCAAAGATGCTGCGGAAGCTGCGCTCGGCCTGTTGCAACGCCTGGGTTGACAGCCGGCGCTCGGTGACGTTTTCAATAAAACCTTCTACGGTCACGCCGTTGCCGGCACTGTCCGCGACGCCAACGCCACGCTCCGAGACCCACTTAATGTCGCCGTTGCGGCATACGATGCGGTACTCGATTAGAAAACGGCGATTGTCCGCAAGTGCCGCCTCGATTTCTGCGCGCACACGCAAGCGATCGTCCGCGTGCGTCATGCGTGTGTATGAGATATTGCGATTGAGCAGAAGATCCGAAGGCGGATAACCGGTCAACCGTTCGCATCCTTCACTTACGAATTCCATTGTCCAGTCGTCATCGCTGCGATAACGATAGACCATGCCGTCGAGATTGCTCATCAACGTCGTCAGCATGCGCTCCTTTTCGTGCAGCGCACGGCGCGACGATTCGATCTCGTGCTCGCGCCTTTCGAGCGCATGCACCATGGACACGAGCGAGTCGGGTCCGGGATGCTTGTTCGCCAAGCCGATCGAGCTTTCGCGTAAGGTGAGCATTACTGCCTGCGACGAATTGAGTCGTTTGCAAGCAGCAAGAAGCATTCCAACATCTAACTGCGTTGATTAGATGATGAACGCCTCATCCGCCAAGTGACGGAGTTAACGGGGGTGGCATGAAGTCATGGCGTCTCGTGCTGCTGTTTGAACGCCATGACTTCCGCTGAGTGTGAGGCGACTGGCCGTCAGAACGGCGCCGTCACCGGTGCGGCAGCGTGAGCCTTCTCGAATCGTATGCCTGTCCGTCCGGCTTCGATCTTGATGTGATCCTTTGGCGCGAAATCACCTTCGAGAATATGTTTCGCGAGCGGGTTCTCGATTTCCGACTGGATCGCCCGCTTGAGCGGCCGCGCTCCGTAGACCGGATCGAAACCAGTCTCCGCAATCTTCTTCAATGCACCGTCGGTGATCTCGACCGTAATCTCCATCTTGGCCAGTCGCTTTTGCAGCAAACCGAGTTGCTGTTTTGCAATCATCGCGATGTGCTTCTGATCGAGGGCATGGAACACGACAATCTCGTCAATGCGATTGACGAACTCCGGACGGAAGTGGCCCTTGACCTCGCCCATGACCGCCAGCTTGATCACCTGATAGTCGCTTCCAGCCATCTGCTGGATCATCTGTGATCCGAGATTCGAGGTCATGACGATCACCGTGTTCTTGAAGTCCACAGTGCGTCCCTGGCCGTCAGTCATGCGGCCGTCGTCGAGTACTTGCAGGAGCACGTTGAAAACGTCCGGATGCGCTTTCTCGATTTCATCGAGCAGGATGACCGAATACGGTTTGCGGCGCACCGCTTCCGTGAGGTATCCGCCCTCTTCGTAACCCACATACCCCGGCGGCGCTCCAATCAGACGCGCGACCGAGTGCTTCTCCATGAATTCGCTCATGTCGATGCGGATCATGTGCTCTTCCGAATCAAACAGGAACTCCGCAAGCGTTTTGCACAACTCCGTTTTGCCGACGCCGGTCGGTCCCAGAAAGAGAAATGAGCCGTAGGGTTTGTTCGGGTCCGCCAAGCCCGCGCGTGACCGCCGGATTGCATCCGACACAAGGCGAACCGCCTCGTCCTGGCCAACGACACGCTGATGCAGGCGGCCTTCCATAAGGAGGAGCTTTTCGCGCTCGCCTTGCATCATTTTCGAAACCGGGATGCCGGTTGCGCGTGAAACGACCTCGGCGATCTCCTCAGCGCCGACCTGCGTGCGCAGCAATTTCGGTTTTTGATCCTTCCCCGGGGCCTTGTCCGCGTGCTTGAGTTGCGCCTCGAGCGCAGGCATGCGCCCGTACTGAATTTCCGACACTTTCTGCCAGTCGCCTTTGCGCTTGGCGGCTTCCATCTCGAGCTTGAGCTTATCTACTTCTTCTTTGATGTGCTGCGAACCCTGCACCTGTGCCTTTTCAGATTTCCAGACCTCCTCGTAATCCGCATACTCGCGCTCCAGGCGCTTGATTTCGTCCTCGAGCAGCGCAAGCCGCTTGCGCGAAGCTTCGTCAGTTTCTTTCTTCACTGCTTCGCGCTCGATCTTGAGCTGAATCAGGCGCCGGTCGAGACGATCCATCGCCTCAGGCTTGGAGTCGATCTCCATTCTGATGCGCGATGCGGCCTCGTCAATAAGGTCGATAGCCTTGTCGGGAAGAAAACGGTCCGTGATGTAGCGGTGCGATAACTCGGCAGCGGCGACAATCGCCGGATCCGTGATGTCCACGCCATGGTGCAACTCATATTTTTCCTGCAAGCCGCGCAGGATCGCGATCGTGCTCTCAACTGACGGCTCGCCGACGAGCACGCGCTGAAAACGGCGCTCCAGCGCAGCATCCTTCTCCACATACTTGCGATACTCGTCGAGCGTCGTGGCGCCGACGCAATGCAATTCGCCGCGCGCAAGCGCCGGCTTGAGCATGTTTCCAGCATCGATGGCGCCTTCGGCCTTGCCGGCGCCAACCATGGTGTGAAGCTCGTCGATAAAAACGATCGTGTGGCCGGCGTCCTGAGCGAGTTCCTTGAGTACCGACTTTAGGCGCTCTTCGAACTCGCCGCGATACTTCGCGCCCGCAAGCAGCATCGCCATATCGAGCGAGAGCACACGCTTGCCCTTCAAGGTTTCAGGCACCTCGTCATTGACGATGCGCTGAGCAAGGCCTTCCACGATCGCTGTTTTGCCAACACCGGGTTCGCCGATGAGCACCGGATTGTTCTTGGTGCGGCGCTGTAGAATCTGCACGACGCGTCTGATCTCATCGTCGCGCCCGATCACCGGATCAAGTTTTCCCGCGCGTGCGCGCTCGGTAATATCGACTGTGTATTTTTTAAGTGCCTCGCGGGCGCCCTCGGCTTCAGCGCTCTGTACATTCTCGCCGCCACGCACTGCCTTGATCGCCTCTTCGAGCGCTGAACGGCTGCCGCCATTCTGTTTGAGCAGTCTACCGGTCTCGCCCTTGTCCTCGGTCAACGCTAGCAGGAACATCTCCGACGCGATGAATTGATCGCCGTGCTTTTGAGCTTCTTTGTCGGTGACGTTGAGGAGGTTTGAGAGTTCGCGCGATACATTAACTTCGCCGCCCTGCCCCTCGACCTTAGGCAACCTTGCAATTGCCGCAGTCAACGCTGTTTTCAGTCCCGCGAGATTAACGCCGGCGCGCGACAGCAGCGACGACGCACTGCCGTCCTCCTGCTGGATGAGAGCAGACAATAAGTGCTGCGGTTCGATGTACGGGTTGTCGTTACCCACCGCAAGGCTTTGCGCATCCGCAAAGGCTTGCTGAAACTTGGTCGTGAACTTGTCGAAGCGCATGTCGGTTCCTGTGCAAGAATTACAGTAGTCAGCACCCAGATGGGGGGATTGCCCGGAAATTCAACCAGTCAAGCATAATTTCCGGGCAGATTTACAGATGAAAACAACCATTAAAGCATGGGTGTTCGACGCCTACGGCACGCTATTCGATGTCCACTCGGTAATTGCGGCCGCGGAGGAGATGTTTCCAGGGAACGGCAGGTCCCTTTCACAGCTCTGGCGGCAGAAGCAGCTCGAATACACCTGGCTGCGCAGTCTGATGGGACGCTATGCGGATTTCAGCGAGGTCACCCGATCGGCGCTCGCTTATGCATGCGAGGCGATGGACCTGGCGATCACGCCAGGCCAGGCCGACGAGTTGATGTCAACCTACAACCATCTCGCGCTGTTCCCGGACGCCCGCGACGCATTGATCGCGCTTGCATCTTCGCGGCTGGCGATCCTGTCGAACGGGGCGCCAGCGATGCTCGGACCGTTGATACAACATGCAGGACTCGAGCAGACGTTTGCCGCGGTCATGAGTGTCGATGAACTCAAGATCTTCAAGCCGGATCCGCGAGTTTACGCATTGGCGACGCGTCGACTCGGCTTGCAAGCCGACGAAATCGGCTTCGTGTCTTCAAACTATTGGGACGCCGCCGGCGCCAGCAACTTCGGCTTCACCGTGTTCTGGATAAACCGCAATAACGTAACTGCGGACTTAGTGGGCGTGCAACCGGATTTTGTGGTCAGCAAGCTAACCGAAGTCGCTCGGCCCGTAATTAGTTGAGCGTTATGCGTAGAGCTACATCTGTCTTAGCACCCAAGTCGCGAGTTGACTAAGCTCATCGGCACTCAGCTGAGGGTGCGCTGGCATGGGGACCTGGCCCCAGGCGCCTGCTCCTCCGGCGCGGATCTTTGCGGTCAATTTATCAACGGCGGTGCCATCTTGCGCATACCGTGCCGCGACTTCTTTAAACGAAGGACCTACGACCTTAGCGTCGATCGCATGGCACCCCATGCAGGCATTGTCGGCAAGCAACCGCTCCGTTCGAGTTTGCGTGGTTGGAGCGCTTGTGCCCGCGCCGGCCGCCGGGGCGGCGGCGTCCCGATTGTAGTACGTGCTGAGATAGTCAATGATGAGCGATGTTTCGCTCGCCGATATCGGCGCGCCGCGCTCGACCATGTTACGCACGTTGTCTTCCCACTCGCCCCGTGACAGTTTGGCACGCGTTATGTGAGTGATGTCGTGGCAGATCGCGCATTTAGCCATCGTCAGATCGGCGCCCCGGCCCGGTGCGAGCGATCGCGCCGGTGGTACATCCTGTGCCGAAAGAGGCAGATTTAAGCTGATGCCTACGAACAGCATGACGATGCGCCACGCCGCTGTTCGTATGCCCGTCACGCTTCGACCATAAAACCGACGCGATGGATGCCGTTCCAGAAATAGCCAAGCGGATTCCAGGGCGCAACAATAGGTTGCGTGTTGCCGCGGGTGTCCGTGGCCCGCGCAAGCACTGTGATATATCCGGCTGAGCGCGGGGCATACTCGATACTAAAAACGCGCCACGCGTACCTGTCACCGCCCGAATGCATCGCCGCCCGCTGCCACAATGCGCCTTCGTTGAAAGACAGCTCCACTTTTTCAATGTCGCCTTCGCCCACCCATGCACGGCCCTCGATCAGCAACGGTTTTCCTATCCTCGCAACCGCGTTCGGCGCCGGATACGTAATCATTGACTTAACCGGCCAAGCCTCAGCACTCAAAGGGTGGCCGGCATTTTTTCGCCGGGCTTGACAGCAAGCCGCGGCACTCGATAGCTGCTGTCCATATACGGGCCTTTGAAGGGCGCCGGGAGTACTGTGATCGTATGCAGCCACTTGGTGGACGCTGAGCCGACCCACCCGGGAACGACGAGTCGCATCGGATAGCCGTGAATCTTGGGCAGCGGCACGTCGTTCATCGCGAATGCAATCAAGGTGTTTTCTTCCATTGCCTTGGCGAGGGGCACCGAGCGGATTACCGGTGCTGCGGTCGCAATGGCGCCAAAATCTCCGCCTTGACCGGACACGTGCGCTGCGCCATTGGCCAGTCCGGCGGACTTGAGGACATCGCGCAGACGCACGCCGGTCCATCGCGGACATCCCATGCCGCCGGTCGGAGACCACGGTGTTCCACTTGCCGCCGGCACGAAGGCAGCGCGTCCCGAGCCTGCGCATTCAAGCATCCCCTGCATCGTCACGACGGGGAAGGAAGCACGTAATTGATCAAGCGAAAACGTGAGTTCCTTATCAACGAGGCCCTTGATAACCAGGCGGTGCGTACCGGCATCGATGTCCGGTGTCAGCAGGTTATTGCGGATGAACATGCGGTCATTCGGCGTAACGGCAAAATTATGTTCCTCGGCAGCGACGCTCGCGGTCAGAGGGCGATCTGAATGCGGCTTCAACGCCGGATTTTTGTCAGCGAACACTGCCGTATTCGAGACAGTGCCGGCGGGTTCCGGCGGCGTTTTTGCAGTCTCCGCCGCCTGTGCCCAAACGTCTTGCCTGAATGTAGCCACCGCCGCCACTGCTCCGGCACCGGCGATACGCTCGATGAATTCGCGGCGCGACAGCTCGCGCCGATGGGATCGGTTCGTTGCTTGTTTAATCTTTCCCGGCATTATTTCTCTCCCTGTTAAAGTTATTCCCGATTGAAGCTTGCGTCTTGATCGACGCATGGACCTTTTCTACATCGCTGCAACAACCGGTTTACGCTCCGGCGAAGTGCGCGTTGCGGGCGCAGGATACGGATAGAGCATGTTGAGAGCGATGCTCTGGTTCGCAGACGTCACGACGCGGACATGTTCCCGCCGCAGCTCGCGCGCATGACGGCAGCCGCATGAGTGGGCAATCATATCGATTTCCTTGTTCATGTTTTTGACGTAATTCGCGACGCGCAGATATTTCTCTTCAACGACCAGACCGCGCTGCAGCCGCTTGTTGTGGGTCGTCACACCGGTCGGGCAGGTGTTGTTATGGCAGCGCAGCGCCTGAATGCAGCCCAGCGCAAACATAAAGCCACGCGCCGTGTTGATGAAATCGGCGCCGGCGCACAGCGCCCACGCGGCGCGGGCCGAGGTCACCAGCTTGCCCGCTGCGATGACGCGTATGCGGCCTTTGAGGTCTGACTGCACCAACGCATCGACGACGCGTGGTAGCGCTTCAGCGATCGGCAGACTCATGTGATCCATCAGCGTTTGGGGTGCAGCGCCGCTGCCGCCTTCGCCGCCATCTATAGCGAGAAAATCCGGCGCGTCCTGCGGTCCGCGGCGCAGCACTGCCTCACATAAGTCGTTCATGAATGACCATCCGCCGATGGCCGTTTTGATGCCCACCGGGCGGCCGGTTAGCTCGCGTATGCGGGCAACGGAATCAAGCAGGTCATCGATATTCGCAATGTCGTAGTGGCGGTTCGGACTGATCGAGTCGTGTCCGACCGGGATGCCTCGTATCCTGGCGATTTCTTCCGTGACCTTGCTCGCGAGTAGCACGCCGCCTTTGCCTGGCTTGGCGCCTTGCGAAAGTTTTATCTCGAACGCGTTCACAACTTGCGCGAGTTCCTTTGCGCGCTCCGTCGAAAAGGATCCATCCGCATTGCGGATACCATACTTCGCCGTGCCGACCTGCATGATGACGTCGCACTTACCGGTAAGATGATAGGGCGATAGACCTCCTTCACCCGTATCCATCCAGCAGCCGGCCACGGCCGCGCCGCGCGATAAGGCCTCGACGGCCGGCGCCGATATAGCGCCGAAGCTCATGCCTGACACGTTGACGACTGATTTGGCTTCGAACGGGTAACGGCAACTGTCCTGGCCGATGATGAGAGACGGCGTCGGCAGCCGGTCTTCTTCGAGCACGGGGAACGGATGATTGACGAAAAGAATGGATCCCGGCTCGCGGATGTCATTGGTGGATCCAAAGCCGATGATGCCGCCTTCGTTTTTCGCCTCCTTGTAAACCCACGTGCGCGTTGCGCGATTGAATGGCATCTCGTCGCGGTCGCCCGCGAAAAAATACTGGCGGAAGTATTCGCCCATCTGCTCAAACACGAAGCGCAATCTGCCGATCACCGGATAATTGCGCAGGACAGTGTGCTTTTTCTGCGTTACGTCCTGGATGAACCAAAACACGAGCACGCCGACGAGAGCGAACCCGATCATCGTGCCAATGCCGTATGAGATCACGCCCATGATGCCGGTCATGCTGTGCCTCCGATCGGGTAGAATCGTTGCTCTGTTTTATGCAATATAGTGCAAAATGAATGAGCTGGCATCAGCTATTGGCAGCAATGTCAGTGGCGCGCTGCACGAAGATATCGGCACCGGTGACTGGACCGCACAGCTTATCGCGGCAGACGACAACGCGAGCGCCAAAGTCATTAGCCGTAGCGATGCAACTATCTGCGGGGCGCCGTGGTTCGACGCCTGTTTTCGCGCACTCGATCCATCGGTCGTGCTCGAATGGCACGTTGAGGAAGGCGCGCGTGTCACTGCGAATCAGACGCTCGTGACCATACGCGGCACCGCTCGAGCGTTGTTGACGGGCGAGCGCACTGCGCTCAATTTCCTGCAGCTCCTGTCGGCAGTCTCAACCGCGACGCGACGCTATGTCGACGCTATAGCGGGGACGCGCGCGAAAATAGTCGACACGCGCAAAACGCTGCCCGGTCTGCGCATCGCCGAAAAATACGCGGTTCGCATGGGCGGCGGTAGCAATCACCGCATTGGTCTCTACGACGCGATGCTGATCAAGGAAAACCACATTGCTGCGGCCGGCGGGATCGTTCCCGCGCTCGAACAGGCGAAACGCATTGCACCGCCCGGTGTCTGGACGCAGATCGAAGTGGAAACCTTTGAGCAACTCCATACTGCGCTCGGCGCGGGTGCAAAAATGATCTTGCTTGACAACATGGACACGGCTCGTATGAGAGACGCTGTGCGCATCACGGCCGGGCGCGCCGAACTCGAAGCCTCAGGTGGGATCACCCTGGAGAACGTGCGCGCTATTGCTGAAACAGGCGTGGACCGCATCTCGATCGGCAGTCTGACGAAAGACATCAACGCTATCGATCTATCGATGCGATTCGCTTAGCTTCGCGCTACTTCGAACGGCCCGTCAGCGGCAATAGCGGTCGATGAAGTCCTTCACCGCATCGACGTCGGCATCGAGCACAGTGAAGCGCTGCGGCAGGCGCTCAAGGTTTTCATAGCCGGGCGGGACCACCGGGTCTCGTCCCAGCGCCTCCCGCACCGTGTCTGCAAACTTCACGGGCAAGGCCGTTTCAAGGCAAACGAGCGGCACGCCTTCTTCACGATGTTGCAATCCGACCTTGAGTCCGTCGGCGGTATGCGTATCAATCATGCGGCCCGTTTGTTCATACACACGCCGTATCGTGTCCACGCGATCCTTATGGGTGCTGGAGCCGGAGACAAAACCAAAATCGCTGATACGCGAAAAATGCCGCGTTCGCGCAAGATCGAAGACGCCATCACGCTCAACCTGCTGCCAGAGGCGCCGTACTTCAACGCCATCGCGTCCGATGAGGTCATAGATGAATCTCTCGAAATTCGAGGCTTTGGAAATGTCCATTGAGGGGCTGCTGGTCTGATGCACGTGCTCGCCCGGGCGCACGCGGTATACGCCGGTGCGGAAGAATTCATCCAGCACATCGTTTTCATTGGTAGCAACGATTAGTTTACGAATCGGCAGTCCCATACAGCGCGCGATATGTCCCGCGCACACGTTCCCGAAGTTGCCCGACGGCACAGCGAACGAGACCTCCTGGTCATTGGAGCTAGTGACCGACAGCCATGCTTTGAAGTAATACACGACCTGCGCCACGACGCGCGCCCAGTTGATGGAATTCACCGTTCCGATTTTGTGGCGCTGCTTGAAAGCGAGATCGTTGCTGACGGCTTTGACTATGTCCTGGCAATCGTCGAACACGCCGCGAATAGCGATGTTGAAGATGTTCGGATCCTGCAGCGAGAACATCTGCGCGGTTTGAAACGGGCTCATCTTCTGGTGAGGCGACAACATAAAGACACGGATACCGCGTTTGCCGCGCATCGCATACTCGGCCGCAGACCCGGTGTCGCCGGATGTCGCGCCAAGAATATTGAGTTCGGCACCGCTTTCGCGAAGCACATGTTCGAACAGGTTGCCGAGCAACTGCATGGCGACATCTTTGAACGCAAGCGTCGGCCCGTTCGAGAGCGCCAGCAGGTAAACGCCGTCCTGCAGTTGCGACACCGGCGTAATGTCATCCGAATTAAAAACGTCCTGCGTATACGTGCGCGCGATGATCGCGCTTAGATCCGTCGCGGCGATGTCGTCGGCGTACCGGCGCAGGATTTCAAAAGCGAGCGCTCGATAATTGAGCTTCCGCCATGCGGTAAGCTCAGCGCGGCTGATCTGCGGATAAGCGTCAGGTATAGCAAGGCCCCCATCGTCCATCAGGCCGCCGAGCAAAATATCGGAAAACCCGGCGGCTGAAGCGCCGCCGCGAGTACTCAGATAGCGCATTTCAATTGCAGCCTGACTTTAGGGAACAAGCGAATGCCGACGCACAATCGACCACTTTGGACTGGCCGTTAGTGCGCACCGAGCTGCTCCATGCGTATGCGCGTGACCTTGCCCACGACGACGGGAAGCTGTTCGATACTCGCGATGGCGGCATCAACATTCTTTTCGATTGTCAGGTGTGTAAGCATGATGATGTCCACCTGCTCCTCGCCTTCCGGCGGCTCCTTTTGCACCATCGCGTCGATCGAGATGCCGCTGTCCGCCAGCACCCGCGTAACATCCGCAAGCACGCCGGGTTTATCGTGCACCCGCAGGCGGAGATAGTATGACGTTTCGACTTCCGTGATCGGCAGGATCGGCACGCTCGAGAACTGATCGGGCTGGAATGCAAGATGCGGCACGCGATGTCCGGGGTCCGCGGTGTGCATGCGCGTCACATCCACAAGATCGGCAATGACGGCAGACGCCGTCGGATAAGCGCCCGCCCCTGCGCCGTAATACATAGTCGCGCCCACCGCATCGCCTTGCACCAGTATCGCGTTCATCACGCCTTCTACATTGGCGATAAGGCGCCGCGCCGGAATCAGCGTTGGGTGTACGCGCAGCTCAATACCCTTTGGCGTGCGCCTCGTGATTCCGAGCAGCTTGATGCGATAGCCAAGCTCTTCCGCATAGCGAATATCCGACGCTGTCAGCTTCGCGATGCCTTCCGTATACGCCTCGCTCAACCGCATCGGAATTCCGAAAGAGATGGCCGCGATAATCGTAAGCTTGTGGGCGGCATCCATGCCTTCGATGTCGAAAGTCGGATCAGCTTCGGCGTAGCCCAGACGCTGCGCTTCCTTCAGGACACTGTCGAAGCTCGAGCCTTTCGCCCGCATTTCGGAGAGGATGAAATTGCTGGTGCCGTTAATGATGCCGGCGATCCATTCAATTCGGTTGCCGGTCAGTCCCTCGCGCAGCGCCTTGATGATCGGAATGCCGCCGGCGACCGCTGCTTCGAAAGCGACCATGACGCCGTGCGCCCGGGCAGCCGCGACGATTTCATTGCCGTGGGTGGCCAGGAGCGCCTTGTTGGCGGTAATGACATGTTTGCGGTTTTCAATGGCCTTCAAAATCAGTTTCTGTGCGATCGAAGTACCGCCGATCAGCTCGATGACGATGTCGATCGACGGGTCGTTCACGACTTCATAAGCATCCGCTGTCACCGTTGCCGCGTTGCCAGCGATCTTACGTGCACGCGCCAGATCTTTATCAGCGATCTTCGTAATCACAATACCGCGTCCCGCCCGCCGCGTGATCTCCTCCTGGTTGCGCGCGAGCACTTCGAAAGTGCCGCCGCCAACTGTGCCGACTCCGAGCAGGCCTACATTAATGGGCTTCATTCAGCGATCCTTAGTCGGCTCAGAACCTATCACTTTGTAGAGCAATTACACGCAAACGTGCATCGCCTTAAGACATTCCGTCTTTACGGAACATTTCCTTGATGCCGCGTACCGCCTGACGGCTACGCGACTCGTTCTCGATCAATGCGAAGCGCACGTGATCATCCCCGTATTCACCAAAGCCGATGCCGGGAGACACGGCGACGCGCGCTTCATTCAGCAGCTTCTTTGAAAAATCGAGTGATCCCATTGCCTTATATTGTTCGGGAATCTTCGCCCAGATATACATTGTGGCGCGCGGGATATCGACGTGCCATCCGGCGGACGCGAGACCTGCGCACATTACATCGCGCCTTTTCTGATACGTCGACCTCGCGACCTCGACGCACTCCTGCGGCCCTTCGAGCGCAATGATCGATGCAACCTGAATCGGCGTGAACGTGCCGTAATCGTGATAGCTTTTCATGCGCGCTAGCGCGGTGACGAGTTCGCGGTTGCCCACCATGCAGCCGACGCGCCAGCCGGCCATGTTGTAACTTTTCGACAAGGTGAAGAACTCGACGGCGATCTCGCGCGCTCGAGGCACTTCCATGATCGAGGGAGCGCGGTAGCCATCGAACACGATGTCCGCATACGCAAGGTCGTGCACGACATAGATATGATGTTCGAGCGCAATTGCGATCAAGCGCTCAAAAAACGCCAAGTCGACGCATTGCGTCGTGGGGTTACCCGGAAAGTTGACGATCAGCATCTTCGGTTTCGGATATGAATCGCGAATCGCCTGTTCCAGCGTTTCAAAGAAATCGATGCCTGCGACCATTGGGACGTGACGGATATCAGCGCCCGCGATTACGGGTCCGTAGATATGGATGGGATAGCTCGGATTCGGCACGAGCACGATATCGCCACGCTCGAGCGTTGCGAGCGCAAGATGTGCAATACCCTCTTTCGAGCCGATGGTGACGATCGCCTCGGAATCAGGATCGAACTCGATGTCAAACCGCGTTTTGTACCAATTGCAGATCGCCCGACGCAGGCGCAGGATGCCTTTCGATACCGAATACCCATGCGTATCGGGCCGTTGGACAGACTCGATTAACTTCTCGACGATGTGGCGTGGAGTGGGCTGATCCGGGTTGCCCATGGAAAGATCGATCACGTCCTCACCGCGTTTGCGCGCCGCCGCCTTAAGCTCGCCCGTGATGTTAAATACGTAGGGCGGCAGGCGTTTGATGCGGGGAAATTCTTCCATCGAGATCTCGAAAAAGCAGCTAAGGGCGTGAAAAAGCGTATAATTTTATCCGACCTCACCCCCTGCGGCAATGCGGTTGCAGTGAAATTCCATCTTCAGACCTCCGCCGGTCAAAACACCTTTACCAGCTACGGTCCCGGTTATGTGTCCGTAAACACCGCGCGTCATGACAAGACGCTCGTGATCACACGCGACCGCATAATCGATGACTGGACACCCTCGAGCTTCGATGATCTGAAGGCTGAACACTTCGAGCAATTGCTTGCGCTCAAACCGGAAATTGTTCTGCTGGGTACGGGCGCCACCCTGCGCTTTCCCAAGCCGGCGCTTTGGCGTTCTCTGGTCGCAGCGGGCGTCGGGCTCGAAGTCATGGACAACACTGCTGCGTGCAGAACATTTAATATTCTTGCCGCGGAAGGCCGCAATGTCGCTGCAGCGATATTGTTGTCGTGAACAAACCCTCGGAGGAATACCGGTCCTATCCCGCGCATCTCGTTCGTAGTCTAAGTCTTAACGACGGCACGACGATCACATTGCGGCCGATCCGGCCCGCGGATGCAATGATCGAGCACGAATTCGTGCGCGGACTGTCCGGCGAGACGCGCTACTTCCGCTTCATGGATTCGCTGCGTGAACTGTCTGCCGGCATGCTCAAGCATCTCACGCACATCGATTATCGCAATCACATGGCGCTGATCGCAGTTGCAACGCTCGACGGCGAAGAAGTCGAAGTCGCCGTTGCCCGCTACATCGTTGCTGATGACGGCGAGACGTGTGAATTTGCGATTGTCGTCGGCGACGCCTGGCAGCGTCACGGGATTGCTACTGCCTTGATGAAACTGTTGATTGAAGCGGCTCGCGAGCGCCGCATAAAAACAATGACCGGCGAAGTACTGAGTAGCAATAACAAGATGCTGCGCTTCATTGCAAAACTTGGATTTTCAGTGGAGATGGATGCGCACGACGCAAAACAGGTGTGCGTCAGCATGCTTATCGAACCCATACAACAGTGATAAGTGTGACGCATTACGCATTGAGGGAAGTATCGAGCGGGCATTCAGTGTTTCGCCGCTTGGACGCGTGTCGATCAGATACAATCGTCACTAATGAATCAACAACTCGACAACGTCATACGCCAGGTCGGACGTGTCATTCTCGGCAAAGAACATCAAATCCGCCTTGCGCTTGCATGCATGATCGCTCGCGGACATCTTCTCATTGAGGACATTCCCGGTGTTGGCAAGACCACGCTCGCACATGCGCTCGCGACAACGCTCGGTCTGCAGTTCCAACGCATCCAGTTTACGAGCGACTTGCTGCCCGCTGACATCCTGGGCGTGTCAATCTTCGATCGCGACGCGTCGAACTTTCGCTTCCATCCGGGTCCCATCTTTGCACAACTGATACTCGCTGATGAAGTGAACCGCGCGACGCCAAAAACGCAGAGCGCTCTGCTGGAGGCAATGGAAGAACATCAGGTCACGGCAGAAGGCGAAACACGTCCGCTACCCGAGCCATTTTTTGTTATCGCGACACAAAATCCTTCGCATCAAATCGGCACATTTCCCCTTCCCGAATCGCAGCTCGACCGGTTCCTGATGCGTATCGAGCTCGGCTATCCGGATGCAATTGCGGAGCGCGCGCTGCTGCAGGGCGTTGACCGCAGAGATCTGCTGCCGCAGTTGGGCGCCGCCATGCCGCCGGCGGAACTGGTAGAACTGCAGGGAAATGCGCGGGAGGTGCATGCGTCGAACGCACTACTCGATTATCTGCAAGCCCTCGTCGACTACAGCCGGAAGTCGCCGGACTATATCAACGGCCTCTCGCCTCGCGCCGCGCTTGCGCTGTTGAATGCGGCCCGCGCGTGGGCCATGATGGACGGACGTCGGGAGGTGATCCCCGAAGACGTGCAAGCCATCGTGCCGGGTGTGGTCGGCCACCGGCTTTTTATCGCGCGTGACAACACGCGCATCACGGGTGCAGCCGTGGCTGAGCAACTCATCGAGGCAGTGCCAATCCCGTGACGTCAGCAATGTGATGTCATGCCGGAACGATCCGCCAGCGTTCCGATGACCGGCTCGACGTCTTCGCGCGCCGCAACCTTCTTGTCGCAGTTGACGACTCCTTTTCGCGGACTGCGCTCTATCGTCGAGCGCTGGTTGTTTCAATTCGGCAATCCGCTCACCGCAACAATCGTCCTCGTCCAACGCCGCATCTTCATTCTGCCTTCACGCTACGGCCTGCTGTTCATGTGCGCCGTGCTAATGATGTTGACCGGCTCGATCAATTACAACCTGAGTCTCGGTTTCATACTTACCTTTCTGCTCGCCTCCCTTGGCGTCAGCGCCATCCTCCATACTTTCCGCAACCTCGCCCGCCTCAAGATTTCACCAGGAAAAGTTACGCCGGTGTTCGCAGGCGACGTCGCACGCTTTACGCTGCTGATCGATAACCCGACGTACCTTGAACGCTACAGCATTGGCGTTACGCTCCACCGACGGGAATCGGTCTACATCGACGTGCCTGGCAGACAGTCAATATCAGTGGGCGTTCCGCTCGTGACGACGCGGCGCGGTGTATTACCGGCCGGCAGATTCACCGTGTTTACCCAGTTTCCGCTGGGTCTTTGCTACGCGTGGGCATACGCAGATTTTGATGTTGAGTGTCTCGTGTATCCGCGTCCTGAAGCGGGCAGAGTGCCGTTACCGCTTGCCGATTCGAATGACGGAGGCGGCGTTACTCGCGGCGCCGGGCAGGAAGACTTCGCCGGACTGCGCTCGTATCAACCGGGAGATTCGCCGCGGCACATTGCGTGGAAAGCGGCAGCGCGGGGCGAAACGTTGTTGACGAAACAGTTTTCGGGCCGTGCTGACCTCGAACTCTGGCTGGACTGGCGGCACACTCCGGAGCACATGGGCGTGGAGGAGCGACTATCAAGGCTGGCGCGTTGGGTGATCGATGCGCATGGTTCGACCCTGAACTTCGGCTTGCGCTTACCTGGATTGACGTTGGCCGCAGCCAGCGGCCATGCGCAACGCGAGCGCTGCCTGGAAGCGTTGGCGCTGTTTAAAGCAGAGACGCAATGACGCCGGGGAGCGACAAACTCGTAGACCGTCACATCTCATGGCTATTGGGTTCGCTGGCGCTGGTCACTGCGCCCCACATCGAACGACTGCCGTGGTGGATCACGCTGCTCGTAGTCACGTTGTTCGCATGGCGCGCATACCTTGCTCTGTACGACCTGCGGCTGCCGCATAAATGGTTGCTGATGCTGATCGCGATCGGTGCGCTTGGCGGTATCTACATCACGTACGGCCGGATTCTCGGGCGCGATTCAGGTGTCGCGCTGCTCATAGTAATGCTTGCACTCAAGTTGATGGAGATGGCGACGCTGCGAGACGCGATGATTTTGATATTCATCGCGTACTTTCTGGTCATTACGAACTTTCTCTATTCGCAATCGATTCCCACCACGGTCTTCATGCTCATCGCCATGTGGGCCATCACATCAACGATGGTCGGCTTTCAATTCCGTCAACGTCAACCCGGCTATCGTTACCAGTTGCGCTTTGCCGGCATCATGCTGCTGCAATCGACGCCGCTTATGCTCGTGCTGTTTGTATTGTTTCCGCGCATGCAGGGTCCCCTGTGGGGCATGCCGCAGGATGCACTCGCAAGCGCTACCGGCCTGTCTGAGGAAATGTCGCCCGGCAGCGTCAGCAGTCTGTTGCTGTCCGACGCGGTCGCTTTTCGCGTGACCTTCGAGTCCGCAATACCGCCGGCCACTCAGCAGCTTTATTGGCGTGGTCCCGTCATGTGGGATTTTGACGGCTATACCTGGACTGCACCGCGCGTTCCTTATCCTACGCCGCGGCCGTTCGACGCGCTCGACAACGAGGTTGCATACAGTGTGACCGTCGAACCGCACGGCAAGCGTTGGCTGTTTGCCCTGGACCTGCCGCTCAGGACGCCCGCGCGGGCATCAATGACGAGCGATTTTCAAATCCTGTTTCAAAGTCCGCTTACCAATCGTCTGCGCTACGACATGCTGTCGACTTTGCGCTATCGGGACAGAAGCGAGCTCCCGCGTTACGAAATGCAGCGGGCGCTGCGGCTGCCGGGCGATGGCAATCCGCGGGCGCGCGCGATGGCCGCCGATATGCGGAAACGTACCGTCGACGATCGGGCCTATATCAACATGGTGCTTGCCATGTTCAGAAACGACAACTTTTCCTACACCACAACACCGCCCTTGCTGCGCGCAGATCCGGTTGATGAATTCCTTTTGAGCACGCGCGCGGGCTATTGCGAACACTACGCTTCCGCATTTACGTTTCTGATGCGGGCGGGCGGCGTTCCTGCGCGGGTCGTCACCGGTTATCAGGGCGGCGAGTTCAACACGTTCAGCAACTACATGATCGTACGCCAGGCTGATGCCCATGCGTGGTCTGAAGTGTGGCTCAAAGACAGCGGCTGGACGCGCGTCGACCCGACCGCTGCGGTTTCGCCCGCTCGCGTACAGACGGGTGTCGCCGCTGCCGTGCCGCAAAACGAACAGTTGCCTCTGATGTTGCGCGGCGAATATCGCTGGCTGCATGGCGCGCGCCTCACCTGGGACTTGCTCGCCAACTCATGGAACCAGCTCGTGCTTGGCTACACCATGGACAATCAACGTCAGTTGATGCAGCGCATCGGCATCAGCGATGCAACGTGGCAAACGCTCGTCATCGTGATGATGCTGACGACGGGCGTCGTCACCCTGGCGCTTGCATTGCTGCTGCTTTTAAGCTTCCGCAGGTCGCGCCCGGATCCTGTCATCGCCGCATATGCGCGGTTCTGTCGCCGCCTCGCTAACCGTGGTGTTACGCGCCATCCAAGCGAGGGACCGGATGCCTTCTGCAAGCGCGCTGCAGCCATTCGACCCGAGATCGCCGCTGCGATCGGCTCGATCAGCCGGCTGTACGTGCACCTACGCTATGGCAGGGAAGCAGGCAGCGATGAAATCAACGAACTTAAGCGCGCAGTAGCAGTGTTCCGCGCGTAAGCGCCGGCAAACCACGGGCGGCTCAGCCCGCGGTTACGGCCGGACGATCGGCTGGGAGAAGCTTGAGCGGATCGATTGGTTTCCCGAACCGGCGAATCTCGAAGTGGAGCTTCACCTGATCCGAATCGCTGCCGCCCATCTCGGCGATTTTCTGACCGCGCGCAACGGTCTGCCCTTCCTTCACGAGAAGCTGACTGTTATGCGCATATACGCTCAAGTAAACCTTGTTGTGCTTGATGATGACCAACTTCCCGTAACCGCGTATGCCATCGCCGCTATAGAGCACCTTGCCCGGCGCGCTTGCGATTACGGCCTGACCTAACTTGCCGGCGATGCCGATACCTTTGAGGTTCGTCGTTTCATTGAAGCTGCTCAATACCTTGCCGCCCGCGGGCCAACCCCAGTCAATTTTTTCGTCGCCGTCTTCAGACGCTGACGGTTTTTCCTCAGGCCGCGGCTCGACCTTAGCTACGACAGGTGGCGGCGGTGCAGGCGGTTTTGCCGTTTGCGGCATCGAAAGTTGCGCCAGCGCCTGGTCTGAATACGGAACCTTCACGCCCTTGGGCTCCGCTTTGATTGCACTGTTTCCTGCAACGGGCGGCGCTGCGAGTGGACCAGCGACCGGCGGCAAGGCGCTGCCGACCGGTTGGCCCTGGACATTGGGCGCAGTCTTCAACGGTGCAACGAGCACGCCTGAGACCGGCGCACGCAGACGCAGCTGCTGGTCGACCTGAATGAGGTTGGGGTTTTGGAGATTGTTCCACTCGACCAGATCCTTGTAATCAAGACCCTGATCGAGCGCTATCGCATACACCGTGTCGCCTTTTTTCACCGTGTAAAACTCGGGCCGCGTATCAGAATCGGGCGCCGGCGGTTGTGTTGACGGTGGAACAGGAATCGGCTTGGCGGCCGGTGGCGGCGCCACGGCGGTTAGGGGGGGCGGTGGCTGCCTCGGGGGCGGCGGCGTGCGCTCGGCCACGGGTGCAGGAGGTCGCGTCATACATGCCGCAAGCACGCAGGTGAGCATACAAACGAATACGTTCTTGAGCACGGCGGCTGGCCGCCGAGGCTGCAACGGCCACGCCCGCATTAATTCAATCCTGAAAGCATCGGCACGAATTTCACCGCATCGAGCTTGGACTCGTTATAGCCGCGCGACGTGCGTTCGATGATGCACAGATGCTGCTCGCGCGTTCCCATCGGCACCACCATCTTGCCGCCTATTGCCAGTTGTTGCTTCAAGGCCATTGGCACATGCGTGGCCGCGGCAGTAACCAGGATTGCATCGAACGGACCTGCTTCCGGTATGCCGACATGGCCGTCGGCATGCTTGAATCGCACGTTGTTGATACGCAGCTCACGCAGGTTCTTGCGCGCCTTCGCCAGCAACTGTAGAAGACGCTCGATCGAATACACTTCGCGCACGAGTTTCGCCAGTATCGCTGTTTGATATCCGCAGCCGGTGCCGATCTCAAGTACTTTTCCGAGCGGCTGGCCGACAGTCAGCAGTTCGGTCATGCGCGCAACGATGTACGGTTGAGAGATAGTCTGGCCGAAACCGAGTGGCAGCGCGAAGTCTTCGTACGCGCGGCTTGCCAGCGCATCTTCGACAAAAATATGGCGCGGCACCTCATTCATCACATTGAGCACGGCTTCATCGGCGATGCCCTGCTCGCGCAGCCGCTCGATCATGCGCATGCGCGTGCGCTGCGAAGTCATGCCGATGCCCGAAATGCGCGCGCTCATGCGAGCCAGTCCCTGATCATCTGCATTTGTGCGAAGTGCGTGAGATCCATTTGCAATGGCGTAATCGACACAACTGTGCGCGCGGCGGCATTGAAATCCGTTCCTTCTCCCGCATCCTGCGCCTTGCCGGCGGCCCCCACCCAATATACCGTTTCACCGCGCGGCGTGGTGGATTTAACCACGGGCTCTGCCTTGTGGCGTTTACCGAGGCGCGTGATCTCGAAGCCGTTCAAGCGCTCGTACGGCACGTCCGGAACATTGATGTTGAGCAGCGACGGACGACCGAGGGGCGCACGCGCGAAACGTTGCGCGATGTCGCCGGCGACGCGCGCTGCCGTGATGAAGTGATCGTGCCCGTCCGCGACGAGCGAAACCGCCAACGAGGGAATTCCGAGCAGGAAACCTTCCGTTGCCGCGGCGACCGTGCCGGAGTAAATAGTGTCGTCGCCCATGTTCGCGCCGTGATTCACGCCGGAGATGATCACATCAGGCAACTCATCAAGCAGACCCGTTACCGCGAGATGCACGCAGTCCGTCGGCGTGCCGTTGACGTAAAAAAATCCGTTGCCCGCACGGCGCACGCTCAGCGGCCGGTCCAGCGTCAAAGAATTGCTTGCTCCGCTGCGATCGCGTTCGGGAGCGACGACGGTGACCTTACCGAGCGGCGCGAGAGTATCGGCGAGTATCGTGAGGCCGGGCGCGAAATAGCCGTCGTCGTTGCTTAAGAGAATATGCATGCGGCGGGACGCCAAGTCCGTCTCGAAACGGGGTTGCGCTGCAGCCCTGAGTGCCGCCGTAGCTCAGGCACCATCGCAGAGAAAATAGTCAGACCGTTCAAGTGATTTTTCGTAGGAAATTATAACATGCGACTTTTGTGGATCTGCGTCGGGAAATCCGCTGCGGACACATACGAATCAACGCAGCTTGTGCGTTTCCGGTTAAGTCGAGCGATGCCGCTTTTGTTATAGAATCGCGCAGCATGAAAGCGCGCGCGTGTTCGATCCGCTCCCCTGCTCTCCTCTAAACGCATGAGCGGACCGCTGGCCGGCGTGCGCGTGATTGATCTGACGTCCGTCATTCTGGGACCGTACGCAACACAGATACTCGGCGATCTCGGCGCGGACGTAATCAAGGTCGAATCGCGGGACGGCGACAACCTGCGGCACGCAGGACCCATGAGGCACCCGGGCATGGGTCACATCTTCCTGCATCTGAATCGCAACAAGCGCTCGCTTGTACTCGATCTCAAAGCGCCCGACGGACGCGCTGCACTCCTTCGACTCTGCGCAGACGCAGACGTACTGATCTATAACGTCCGCCCGCAAGCCATGGCACGTCTTAAGCTGGCATATGAAGATGTGCGCGCCGTAAATGCGAACATTATTTACGTTGGCGCTTATGGGTTCAGGCAGAACGGTCGCTATGCCGCCAAGCCCGCGTACGACGACTTGATCCAGGGCATGGTGGCGCTGCCCAGCATTGTCGAAGCGGCGGGCGCTGACCGGCCTCGCTTTATTCCTTCGACGGTTGCCGACCGCATTACGGGGCTGAATGCGGTCAACGCCGTGACGACAGCGCTCTTCTATCGTGAACGCAGCGGCTACGGTCAGGCAGTTGAAGTGCCGATGTTCGAGACCCTTGCCGAGTTTGTGCTCAGTGATCACATGGCCGGCAAAACGTTTGAACCGCCGATCGGGCCGATGGGATATTCGAGACTCCTCGCGGCGCATCGCAACCCGTACGCGACGCGCGACGGCTATCTGTGCCTGCTGATATACAACGACAAGCAGTGGCTGAATTTCTTTTCACTTATCGGGCGTCTTGATTTGCTCGACACCGATCCACGGTTTGCGACGCAGGCCAGCCGCTCCGAACACATCGCCGAGGTATATGCATTTGTAGCGACGCATATCGCGACGCGCACAAGCGCCGAATGGCTGGCCGCTCTCACCGCCGCCGATATTCCTGTGATGCCGCTCAGCTCACTCGAGGATCTGCTCGTCGATCCGCATCTGAACGACACCGGTTTTTTTTCGCTGAGCAATCATCCGACACAAGGCAAGGTGCGTTCGATGTCGGTGCCGAGCACATGGTCGAAGTCGACGACGGACGGGCCACGCCCGGCGCCGCGACTTGGCGAACACAGTCGCGAACTCCTGCGGCTTGCAGGTTATGGCGACGACGCCATCGATAGCATGATCGCTCGCGGCGTCACGCTCGCCGTCGCCTGAAGCGAATGGACTTTTCTTTTACATCGGACCAGCTTGCGATCCGCGCGGCGATCGAAAAAATCTGCGCGAACTTCGACGCCGATTATTGGCTGGACAAAGATAATAACGGCGGCTTCCCGCTCGATTTTCATGCCGCGCTCGCGCGCGATGGCTGGCTGGGAGTGGCAATGCCCGAGCGCTACGGCGGCGCCGGCCTTGGCGTTACCGAAGCCGCGCTTATGATGGAAACGATCGCCGAATCGGGTGCGGGCATGTCGGGGGCTTCTGCGGTGCACATGAACATCTTCGGACTCAATCCGGTGGTGGTCTTTGGGAGTGACGTGCAGAAAGCGCGCTGCCTGCCGCCATTGATCGAGGGCGTCGACAAGGCGTGTTTTTGCGTAACCGAGCCTGATGCGGGATTGAACACGACGCGGCTCAAGACGAGAGCCGTCAGGGACGGTGATCATTATGTTGTGTCAGGCCAAAAGATCTGGATCTCGACGGCCCAAGTTACCAACAAGATGCTTCTCCTTGCACGCACGACTCCGATTGAGCAGACAAAAAAGCCGACGCAGGGTCTTAGCTTGTTTTATACCGATTTCGACCGCGCCTTTGTTACTGCGCATGAGATCCCGAAGATGGGACGCAAGGCAGTTGACTCGAACCAGGTCTTTATCGACAACCTGAAAATTCCGGTCGCAGATCGTATCGGCGAAGAAGGCGACGGATTCCAGTACATCCTGCACGGCCTCAATCCGGAGCGGATTCTGGTCGCGGCCGAGGCGGTGGGTCTCGGCACAGCAGCACTTAAGCGAGCGGCCGATTATGCAAGGGAACGCGTCGTTTTTGATCGGCCCATCGGCAAGAACCAGGCTATCCAGCATCCGCTCGCGCGTTCATGGATCGAGCTCGAAGCGGCGCGTCTGCTCGTGTATAAAGCCGCAAGTCTGTATGACGCCGGCCAGCCGTGCGGTGCGGAAGCGAACTCCGCCAAATATTTCGCCGCGGAAGTCGGCTATAAAGCGTGTGAGACGGCGGTCATGACGCTTGGCGGCATGGGGTACGCGAAGGAATATCACGTCGAACGCTATCTGCGCGAATCGCTCATTCCGCGCATAGCGCCGGTCAGCCCGCACCTCATTCTGTGTTTCGTGGCGGAAAAGGTACTCGGACTGCCAAAGTCTTATTGACTTGGCCGCCTGCTGAGGCTGATCAACTGCTTTTCAGCGGGTCCGGCGGAGAATAATGGCGATCATGCTCGAGTGACGGCAACATCGCACGCACGCGCGCAACTTCCTCCGGTTTAATTTCCGCTATTATGATGCCTGGCTCGTCGCCCAACTCCGCGACGATTTTTCCCCACGGATCGATGATCAAGGAGTGGCCGTACGTCGTACGGTTGCCGGGATGGTTCCCGCACATCGCCGGTGCGAAAACATAACTGAGATTTTCGATTGCACGCGCGCGCAATAACGAATGCCAGTGTGCGATGCCGGTTTCACGCTGAAACGATGACGGCACGGCGAGGAACAACGCGCCGGCCTTTGCCAGCGAGCGGTACAAATGTGGAAATCGCAGGTCGTAGCAGACGGTCATGCCGAGCGCACCCCATGGTGTCGCTGCAATAACTGCCTTCGCACCGGGGACGTACGCACTCGATTCCCGTATGACTTTGCCGCTCGGCAGCGTGACATCGAACATATGGATCTTGTCGTAGCGTGCGACGATCTCGCCGCTGGCAGCGACGAGATATGACCGGTTGATCATGCGCTCGTCGTCGACTTTTATCGTCAGCGAACCGATCAATAGCCAGGCATTGATGTCGCTAGCGAGAGCTTGCAGGCGCGCAAGCGCCGGATGATCGGCTTCACAGCAGGAGTTCTCGCGCATCACGCGGCCGCTGCCGTCAAGGCACGTCGCGTACTCCGGCAGCATGATCAGGTGCGCACCCTGACTTGCAGCGTCGCGAATCGCTGCTTCCGCCGTCTCGAGATTGGCGGCCACGTCGCTGCCTGAATTAAGCTGGACGCACGCGGCGCGGAACGTCGTCATTGTGCCAACAGTTTAAAAGACCGGAGACCGGTGCGCGCACACCGGTCTAGTGAGTTTCAAACGGCGCTATTTGCGCGCGCCGCCCGAACGTTTCGCGATTTCCGCGAGCACCTGCTCGGTGATATCGACCTGCGCGCTGTTATATACCGACTGCTGGATGATCAGGTCGTACTTGCCGGCTTCGGCGAGGCCTTTGATGATCACATTGACGTCGGCCAAAAAGTCCGCCAGGGATTCGCGCTTGCGGACCTCGACGTCCTCAAGCAGACTGCGTTGCGCCTGTTGGTATTGCTGCGCCATCACGCCAAGGCGCTTCTCCTTGGCTTCGCGTTCCGATGCGGCCATCGTCGCGCCATTCTTTTCCAGATCGGTCTGCAGTTCGATGCCCTGCTTTTGCATCACCTGCAGTTGCTGCTCGCGGGGCGCAAACTCCTTTTTCAGCTTCTCGATCGACTGCTGCGCCATCGCCGACTCGCTTTCGATGCGCGTGACATTGACATAGCCGATCTTCAGTGACTGCGCCGACGTCTGCATCGAGACGACGGCAAGGACCAACAGTGCGCAGCAGATCGAAAGATTTCGCATTGGTTCTCCGGATGACTTGCGCATTGGACTCGAAGCGAGCGGGACCTCGAATCTCACCGGTCACGACTGTGTAACGACGCCGGGTCTGCGCACAAAAAGTATACACCATTACAATGTGGAGCCGGCTTGCGGGGGGAACGAGTGGCGAACATGCAGCGCTGATTATTTGCTGCACTGTGCAGATACATACGCGATATTCGCCAGCGCAAACGCGTGCAGGTTCGCTCTCGAAATAACGTTCGCGTGCTATACTTCGCGTCGATCCGCGTCGCTTACATTCGCAACATTCCAGCACGACATCGAGCTACAACTTTCCGGGAGCCTTTCCGCATGAAACCCCCTGTACGCGTCGCCGTTACCGGCGCCGCAGGTCAAATCGGCTATAGCCTGCTGTTCAGGATTGCGAGCGGCGAAATGCTCGGCAAGGACCAGCCGGTGATTCTGCAACTACTGGAAATCCCGGACGAGAAAGCGCAAAAAGCATTACGCGGCGTCATGATGGAGCTTGACGACTGTGCGTTCCCATTGCTGCACGGCATGTTGCCTGCGAGCGATCCTAACGTCGCATTCAAGGATGTCGATTTCGCACTACTGGTTGGTGCGCGCCCCCGGGGTCCCGGCATGGAACGCAAGGATCTGCTCGAAGCAAACGGGAAGATCTTCGGACCGCAGGGCAAGGCATTGAGCGATGTCGCGAGCCGTGATGTCAAGGTTCTGGTGGTCGGCAATCCGGCGAATACGAATTGCCTTATCGCGATGAAGAACGCGCCGAAGCTGAAGCCTTCTCAATTCACGGCGATGATGCGGCTCGACCATAATCGCGCGCTCACCCAGGTCGCGCAGAAGGTCAACAAGCCGGTTTCAAGCATCAGGAAGATGACGATTTGGGGAAATCACTCGGCGACGCAGTATCCTGACCTCTTCCAGGCTGAAACAGATGGCAAGAAAGTCTGGCCGCTGATCAACGATCAGGCGTGGCTGGAAAATACGTTCATACCGGTGATTCAAAAACGCGGCGCCGCCATCATCGACGCACGCGGGCTGTCGTCTGCGGCAAGCGCGGCTAACGCAGCCATCGATCATATGCGCACCTGGGTGCAAGGCACACCCGATGGAGACTGGGTGAGCATGGGTGTTCCGGCGGACGGAAGTTACGGTATCGCGGAAGGCGTGATGTTCGGTTATCCGTGTACGTGCAAAGGCGGGAAAATAGAAATCGTCAAAGGTATCGAGGTCAGCGATTTCAGCCGCGCACGCATCCAGGGCACACTGAAGGAATTGCACGAAGAGCGCGACGGCGTCAAACATCTGCTCGGTTGAGTTGAGCGACGCGATGGCAAACAAAGGCGGCAACCCGGCGCGGGTCCCGCCTTTTTTTCATTCTGCGTGTTTTGATTTCATGCAGCAGCCAAGGAGGCTTTCATGAGCAGCAATGACACCCCGGCCGCTTTCAAACCGAAAAAATCGGTCGCGCTGTCCGGCATCACCGCGGGCAACACCGCCTTATGCACCGTCGGTCGGAGCGGCAATGATCTGCACTATCGCGGCTACGACATTCTTGACATTGCAGAGCGCTGCGAATTCGAAGAGATCGCGTATCTGTTGATTCACGGCAAGCTGCCGGGTGCGGCGGAGCTTGCGAACTACAAGCTCAAACTCAGGGCGCTGCGCGGACTGCCATTTGCCGTGAAAGCGGCGCTCGAGTGCCTCCCCGCTGCTGCTCATCCCATGGACGTGATGCGCACTGGCTGCTCGGTGCTCGGCAGCGCGCTTCCCGAGAAAGATGACCACAATCTGCCGGGTGCGCGCGACATCGCCGATCGTCTGATCGCGTCGTTCGGGTCAATGCTGCTCTACTGGTTCCATTTCAGCCAGAATGGACGCCGCATTGAAGTCGAAACCGATGATGACTCCATCGGCGGACATTTCCTGCATCTGCTGCATGGCAAACCGTCGCCCGCAAAATTGGTGCGTGCAATGCACACGTCGCTAAACCTTTATGCGGAGCATGAGTTCAATGCATCGACGTTTGCATGTCGCGTCGTAGCAGGCACGGGCTCCGATATGTATTCGGCCATAACAGGCGGCATCGGCGCGCTGCGCGGGCCGAAACACGGCGGCGCAAACGAAGTCGCGTTTGAAGTCATGAATCGCTATGAAAGTCCGGAGGCCGCAGAGAACGACATTGTTACCCGCGTCGCCAATAAGGAAGTCGTGATCGGATTTGGCCATCCCGTATATACGATTGCCGATCCACGCAACAAGATCATCAAGGAAGTCGCGCGCAGTCTGTCGAAGGATACCAACGACATGGCGATGTTCGAAGTGGCAGATCGCATTGAGAGCGTGATGGGCCGTGAGAAAAAAATGTTTGCCAATCTCGACTGGTTCTCCGCGGTATCCTATTTCAAGATGGGCGTGCCGACCGCGATGTTTACACCCATATTCGTCATCTCGCGCACCGCGGGTTGGGCCGCGCATGTCATCGAGCAGCGCATCGATGGCAAGATCATCCGCCCGACGGCGAACTATACGGGGCCTGAGCCGCGCAGCTTTCCCGCGATGAATGAGCGGGTCAAAACGACGGCGAGGAAATAATCACTCGCCACCAGTACGCGCCATTAGCTCCGGAGCACCGTCATGGGATTTACGATAATCAAAACCGTGCTCTCCGCGATGATCATTACGATGGTGTCGGAGATCGCGAAACGCAGCCCGGCATTTGCGGCGCTGATCGCGTCGCTGCCGCTCATATCAGTGCTGGGAATGATATGGATTTACAACGAGACACATGACGTGCCGCGCATTGCCGCCCACGCGCAGGCAACGTTCTGGTTCGTGTTGCCCTCCCTGCCCATGTTTCTGATTTTGCCCGCCATGCTGCGTCATGGCATCGGGTTCTATGTTGCACTTGCCCTCAATTGCGCATTGACCGCACTGCTTTATCTCGCGATGGTGAAGCTCGGCGCCTATTTTGGCGTGAAGTTCTAAACGCATAACAACCGCAGACTCATTCGATCATGTCCAATCACGTATCTAACGTCCGTCCCAAGCCCGACGAAGTCATGACCGACATCGCGGATTACGTGCTCAACCATAAAATTACGAGCGAGGAAGCGTACAACACAGCGCGTCTCTGCTTGATGGACACGCTGGGATGCGGCCTCGAGGCGCTCACTTACCCAGCATGCACCAAGCTCATGGGCCCGATTGTTCCGGGCGCAGTTCTTCCAAACGGCGCCCGCGTACCCGGCACGTCACACCAGCTCGATCCGGTGACGGCGGCCTTCAATATCGGATGCATGATCCGCTGGCTCGATTTCAATGACACGTGGCTTGCCGCGGAATGGGGTCACCCGTCCGACAACCTCGGCGGCATTCTTGCTACCGCTGATTATCTGTCGCGCATCAATGTCGCAGCCGGCAAAAAGCCGCTCGTGATGCGTGACGTTCTCACCGGCATGATCAAGGCGCACGAAATACAGGGTGTCATCGCGCTGGAGAATAGTTTCAACCGCGTCGGGCTCGATCATGTCGTACTCGTCAAGGTAGCGAGCACTGCAGTCGTTACGACGATGCTCGGCGGCACGCGCGACGAAGTCATCAACGCAATATCCAATGCGTGGATAGACGGACAATCGCTGCGCACTTATCGACATGCGCCGAATGCCGGCTCACGCAAATCGTGGGCCGCAGGGGATGCTACGAGTCGCGCTGTGCGGCTCGCGTTCATGGCGCTCAAGGGCGAGATGGGCTACCCGTCGGCGCTTACCGCGAAGACATGGGGATTCTACGATGTGCTCTTCAAAGGTCAGCCCTTTGTCTTCAATCGCAAGTACGATTCATACGTGATGGAACATGTGCTGTTTAAAATCTCGTTTCCCGCCGAATTCCACGCGCAAACGGCGGTCGAATGCGCGGTCAAGCTGCACCCTGCAGTCAAGGATCGCCTCAGCGAGATCAGCAAGGTAGTGATCACCACTCACGAATCTGCAATCCGCATCATCGACAAGACAGGACCGCTCGCCAATCCCGCCGACCGCGACCACTGCATCCAGTACATGACAGCAATTGGTCTCATCAAGGGCAATCTGACGGCCGCCGATTACGAGGAAGACGTCGCGGCTGATCCGCGCGTCGACGCGTTGCGCGAGAAAATGGTGTGCGTGGAGCACAAACCGTGGACGCGCGACTACCTCGATGCGGAAATGCGCTCGATCGCCAACGCAGTGCAGGTCTTCTTCAAAGATGGCACCGCGACCGAGAACATCGAAGTGGAATATCCGCTAGGTCATCGGCGGCGCCGCAAAGAAGGCGTACCCCTGCTCGTCGCCAAGTACAAAATTAATCTCGCGCGCCGCTTCCCGCCGAAACAGCAGGCGGCTATCCTGTCCCTGTGCAGCAATCAGAAGCGGCTCGAAGCCACACCCGTCCACCAGTTCGTGGATCTTTTTGTGATCTGACAAGGATAAACATGAAACGCAATCTACTCTGCAGCATTGCGCTTGCAACGCTCGTCTCTGCAACGCCCTTGTGCGCATCGGCCGCGATGACGCCCGGCCTTTACGAGTACAGCGTCAAAATGAACGTGCCCGGCGCCCCCGCAAGTATGCCCGCCCAGACCTCGCAGCGCTGCCTTACCAGCAAAGACGTTGATGGCAACAAGGCATACGAAATGCCGCCGAACCCCAATAGCGACTGCCAGATGAAAGATCTCGCGCAAAGCGGCAGCCAATTTTCATATAAGGTGGCATGTACGAAGCCGCAAAAAATCGACGGGGCGGTAAAGGGGAGCGTTACCGCCACTGGCATGACCATGGATATGACGATGGAAATGGCCGGCATGGCGGGTACAGTTACCCAATCGATCACCGCCCGCCGCCTCGGCGACTGCAAGTAGCAGCATGACGCCGGTCACTGCCGATGAACTTGATGTGATGTAATCCATACGAGCCGAGACCCGAGAGGCATCATGAGTGCAATTTTGAAGAATGTTGCTTCAGCGGCGCAAGACCGGCTGCCTAATCCGGCCTTGGCCGATTTCGTGCCGCGCATCGTCAACGGCGTGTTGGAACTGCCGGTCTACTACATGCGCGGCGGAACCTCCACCGGCATCGTCTTGTGGCACGCGCACCTGCCACGCGACGCGGCGCTGCGCGAGGAAGCAATCCGCTCGATGATGGGCGTGCCCACCGCCGGTGAGGTCAAGGGCAATAAGCAGACGACGGGTTTGGGTCGCGGACCGTCGACCAGCAACAAGGTGTTCATCGTCGAGCGCTCGCCGAATGACGACGCCGACATTTTGAGCACGCTCGCACAACTCGCCTCTGATAAGGCCGCCATCGACTGGAGCGTTAACTGCGGGAATATGTCGGCGGCATTGACGATGTATGCGCTCGACACCGGTATCTTCAAAGCCGCGACAGGCAAAACGGTGATGCGCATTTTCAACACCAATACGCGCGTCATCACCGATGCAACGGTCAAAACGCCGGCCGGTACGGCAGAAATTCCGTCTGACACAGAGATACCCGGCGTCATGGGAAAGTTTCCCGGTGTCGAGTTGAGCTTGCGCAATCCGGTTGGCGCAAAAACCGGCAAGCTCCTTCCCACGGGAAACGTGCTCGATATGTACGGCGGTGTAGCCGCATCGAGCGTCGATGTCGCAGTGCCGATGGTCATCGTACGCGCCGCAGATCTAGGCAAGACCGGACAGGAATCGGTTGAAGAGCTGGCGCGCGATCACGCGTTGAAACAGCACCTGCAGGCAATATGGGTGGAAGCAGGACTGAAGATGGAACTGCGCCGCAAAAATGGCGAACCGATGAGTGCAGACGACCTCGCGTGCAGTGAAACGATTCCCAAGATCTGTATGGTGGCGCCGCCGCTCGGCGACGAGCACATCCTGGTGCGCTATTTTACGCCGCAAACACCGCATAATTCGCTCGCGGTGACAGGTGGATGTTGTCTTGCCGTCGCGTGCCTGCTCCCCGGCACCGTTGCGCATAATGTGGCGCGTGGAATGCCTGAAATCGGTGCTGATGAGCGCACGACGGTTGTCCAGATGCGCAACCCGGCGGGTGTGCTCCGCGCGCGAATCGCCGCATCGATGCATGCCGATGGCATGAGGATCTCGAGCGCCGCTTACGAACGCAGCTCGCAGATCTTCTTGCGCGGCCACTTTCCGATCTACAACGCATCGCCGGCGCTCAAAGCATTCGGTGAGCAATGGCACGCGTCATGATTCAGTTGAAGGCAGACAGGTTTGGAGGCCGTCGATGTCAAGTCACGATTGTTATAGATGACGAATAACACGTTCGGCGCCTTGCGCGACTTCGAGGCTACCCCCGGGAAAACCGGCCGCTATTACTCGCTCGCCACATTGGAATTGGCGGGACTCGGCAGAATCTCGCGCCTGCCGGTTTCGCTGCGCATCGTGCTCGAATCACTGTTGAGAAACTGCGACGGCAAGCGCGTCACCGAAGAGCACGTGCGCAATCTCGCCGCGTGGCAGGCTGACGGCAAGCGGACGACGGAAATTCCGTTCATTGTCGTGCGCATCGTGCTGCAGGATCTCATTGGTTTCGGCACGCTGAACGATCTTTCTGCGATGCGCGCGGCAGCGGGTCGCCTCGGCGTGTCGCCGGGCCGTATCGAACCGTTGGTACCGGTCGATGTAGTGGTCGATCATTCGGTCGAAATCGACGTCCACAACGCGCCGGATGCAGTGCAACGCAATCAGCAGATTGAATTCAAGCGCAACGCGGAGCGCTATCGCTTCGTGAAATGGGCGCAGGGCGCATTCAAGACCGTGCGCGTCGTGCCGCCGGGCAACGGCATCATTCACCAGATCAACATGGAGTATCTGTCGCGCGGCGTATGGGAAAAGGACGGTGTCTGGTTTCCAGATACGGTGTTCGGCACCGACTCGCATACCACCATGGTCAATGGCATCGGCGTCGTGGCCTGGGGCGTGGGTGGCATCGAAGCTGAAGCCGGCATGCTCGGTCAGCCGAATGCATTTCTCACACCCGATGTCGTCGGCTGCCACATGACCGGCAAGCTGCGCGAAGGTGTCACCGCGACGGACCTTGCGCTGACCGTCACTGAGTTGATGCGCAAGGCAAAGGTTGTCGGCAAGTTCGTTGAGTTTTTCGGCGAGGGCGCTGGCGCGCTGACTGCGGCTGATCGCTGCACCGTGGCCAATATGGCGCCCGAGTACGGCGCGACGATGGGCTATTTCCCGGTCGATGCAAAGACGCTCGATTATTTCCGCACGACAGGTCGCGATGCGGACCACGTCAACGCGATCGAAGCTTATTACAAAGCGCAGGGCCTGTTTGGAATGCCCAAAGCAGGCGATATCGACTACACGCAAGTAATTGAGCTCGATCTTGCTAGCATCGTGCCGAGCCTGTCAGGACCGAAACGTCCGCAGGACCGCGTGAACCTGCCCGACCTCGGACGTGGTTTTGATGCGCTGTTCTCGGCGCCGACGGACAAGAATGGTTACGCGCGCCCGGTCGCCGACCTTGAGCGTCGCGTGCCGAGCGGCCACGCCGGATTCGATGTCGGTCATGGCGATGTGCTCATCGCGTCAATAACGTCGTGCACGAACACGTCCAATCCGGCCCTGCTCATCGCGGCAGGATTACTCGCGAAGCGCGCCGTCGAACGCGGTCTCAAGGTTTCGCCGCGCGTGAAAACCTCGCTGGCGCCGGGCTCGAAGGTCGTGACCCGGTACCTGCGCGATGCAGCGCTGCTGCCATATCTCGAGAAGCTCGGCTTCGGTGTCGTCGCTTATGGCTGCACGACGTGCATGGGCGCTGCGGGTCCCTTGGATGCGAACATCGAGGAAGCTGTCGTCTCAAACGATCTCGTGACGGCAGCGGTGCTATCAGGAAATCGCAATTTCGAGGCGCGCGTCCACGTGAATCTGCGTGCCAACTACCTCGCGAGTCCCGCGTTGGTTGTGGCGTACGGTATCGCCGGCACGGTGCGCATTGACCTGAGTAAAGAGCCTCTTGGCACTGGCACGGACGGCAAACCAGTCTATTTACGGGACGTGTGGCCGAGCGACGCTGAAGTCGCTGCACTCATGAAATTCGCTGCGAACGCTGAACACTTCCGCCGTGAATATGGCGACCTGTCAGGTGCAAAAGAACTCTGGGAGGCAATCCCTACGATCGAAGGTGCCGTCTACGAGTGGGACGCCAAGTCGACGTTCATCAAGGAGCCGCCCTTTTTTGATAACGTCACGCGCGAGCCGGGCAAGGTCACGGACATCAAGGGCGCGCGCGCCCTGGCGATTCTTGGCGACTCGATCACCACCGACCACATTAGCCCGTCGTCAAAGATTAAGACAGGAACGCCCGCCGGCAAATGGCTCGAGGGTTACCATAGCCCGCCGTCCGAGTGGGGTCACTTCGGAGTGCGCCGCTGTAATCACGAACTGATGGTGCGAGGAACATTCGCGAATGTCCGTTTACGCAATCAGGTGGCGCCGGGCACCGAAGGTCCCGTTACCAGGCACCAGCCCTCCGGCGAGCAGATGACAATTTTCGAAGCGTCTGAGCGCTATCTGGCGTCGGGCACGCCGCTGGTCATTTTCGGCGGCGATGATTACGGCATGGGCTCGTCACGCGACTGGGCCGCAAAAGGCGTGCAGTTGCTCGGCGTCAAAGCAGTGATCGTGAAGAGCTTCGAACGCATCCACCGCGCCAATCTCGTCGGCATGGGCGTGCTGCCGCTGCAGTTCAAGGCCGCTGACAGCGTGCAGTCGCTCAAGATCGATGGCAGCGAACTCTTCGCGATCGAAGGCATCAATGGCGGCAACGTCAGGCCACTGGAGGACGTGACGCTGGTGATTACGCGCACTGACGGCGCCATTCAGCGCGTGCCGCTCACGCTGCGGGTAGATACCGTTATCGAAGTGGACTACCTCAAGCACGGCGGCATTCTGCCGTATGTTCTGCGGCAAATCGTGGCAGAGGCCGCTTAGATATCAATCAGCGAGTACCAGCAACCGGAGAGCTTCATGTCACACAATCTATTCGACTCGCGTCGCCAGTTCACCATGTCGCCCGGCAAGACCGGCAACTACTACTCGCTGGCGGCGCTCGAGAGCGCAGGCCTCGGCAAGATATCGCGGCTCCCGGTGTGCCTGCGCATCGTGCTCGAATCGGTGCTGAGAAACTGCGACGGCAAACGCGTATCGGAAGCCAATGTGCGTGAGCTTGCGGCATGGCAGGCCGATGCGTCGCGCACGCAGGAAATTCCGTTCGTCGTCGCGCGTATCGTATTGCAGGATCTCGCGGGCTTTCCGGCGCTGGCCGACTTTGCCGCGATGCGCGGCGCAGCGCGCAAGCTGGGCGCCGATCCGAAGCGCATCGAGCCGCTGGTACCCGTCGATCTTGTTGTGGATCATTCCATACAGGTCGACCACTACAATTCCCCGGATGCATTGCGGCTCAACATGGAAATCGAATTCACTCGCAACGCCGAGCGATATCGTTTCCTCAAGTGGGGCATGCAGGCATTCGACACCATGAAGATCGTGCCGCCCGGCATCGGCATCGTGCATCAAGTGAATCTCGAATACCTGGCGCGCGGCGTGCAGCAGAAAGACGGCGTCTATTATCCTGATTCGCTTGTTGGCACCGACTCGCACTTCACTATGATCAATGGCATCGGCGTCGTTGGCTGGGGTGTGGGCGGCATCGAGGCCGAAGCGGGCATGCTCGGCCAGCCGATTTACATTTTGACGCCCGACGTGGTCGGCGTACACCTGACTGGCAGACTGCAGGAGGGCGTGACCGCGACGGACCTCGTGCTCACGATTACCGAAACGCTGCGCAAGCACAAGGTGGTCGGCAAGTTCGTCGAATACTTTGGCGATGGCGCCGCGTCGCTCGCAGTCACCGATCGTGCAACGGTTGCAAATATGTGCCCCGAGTACGGTGCGACGATCGGATTCTTCGCGGTCGATGATGAGACCGTGCGCTATTTCCGGGCGACCGGGCGCACCGATGAAGAAGTCGACGCCCTCCAAAGTTATTGCAAAGCGCAGGGCATATACGGGATGCCGCAGAAAGGACAATGCGATTACTCGAGCGTGGTCGAAATCGATCTCGCGAAGGTCACCGCTTCGGTCGCCGGACCAAAGCTACCGAATCAGCGCATTGCCTTGCCCGCACTTAAAGAGCGGTTTCGCGCACTGATGGAGCAGGCACCTGTGCAGGGCGGTTACGGCAAAGGCACCGCCGCCATCGGCAAACCGATCGAGACCGGCAAGACCGGCGTCCAGGTGGCGCACGGCGATGTTGTGATCGCTGCGATTACATCTTGCACAAATACCTCCAATCCTGCGGTGCTGCTGGGCGCCGGATTACTCGCCAAGAAGGCCGTCGAGCGCGGGATGAAAGTGAATCCGCGCATCAAGACTTCGCTCGCACCTGGCTCGCGCGTCGTTAGCGAATATCTGCGCCAGTCGGGTCTGCTCCCGTATCTCGAGCAGCTCGGTTTCTATATCGTCGGTTTCGGCTGCACGACTTGCATGGGCGGCTCGGGGCCACTCGACACCGCACTCGAAGACACGATTGCAAAGAATGACTTGATCGGCGTCGCAGTGCTTTCCGGAAATCGCAATTTCGAAGCGCGCATACACCAGGCGCTCAAAGCAAATTTCCTCATGAGCCCGCCGCTGGTTGTCGCGTTCGCGCTCGCGGGAACCGTCGATATAGATGTCAACAAAGATCCGCTCGGCGCCGACAAGAATGGCAAGCCGGTGTACTTAAGGGATCTCTGGCCGACGAACGCAGAAATTGGCGAAGTCATGAAGTTCGCGAACGATCCGGCGAATTTCCGCAGGCTCTATAGCAATCTCGCGGAATCGAATCCGCTCTGGAAAGAAGTGCCTTCAGTCGCCGGTGAAGTATTCGCCTGGGATCCGGACTCGACCTATATCAAGGAACCGCCTTTTTTCGATGGCTTCAGCATGCAGCCGGAAAAGCCGCGCGACATACACGGCGCCCGCGCGCTCGGTCTGTTCGGCGATTCAGTGACCACGGACCATATCAGTCCCATTGCAACCATCCGATCGAATTCGCTCGCCGGCAAGTACCTGCTCGAACGCAATGTGAAGCCGGCGGATTTCAGCAATCTCGGCATGCGGCGCTGTAATCACGAAATCATGGTGCGCGGCACGTTCGCGCACGTGCGCATCAAGAATCTGATGACGCCCGGCATCGAAGGCAGCTCGGCGCTGCACCAGCCGGATGGAACCCAGGCGACGATATACGAAGTGGCGATGCGCTATCAGGCCGAAGGCGTGCCGTTGCTCGTGTTCGCCGGCGAAGAATACGGCACGGGCTCGTCACGCGATTGGGCAGCCAAAGGGACGCAACTGCTCGGCGTCAAGGCCGTCATCGCACGCGGCTTCGAGCGCATACACCGCTCTAATCTCGTCGGCATGGGTGTACTGCCGTGCCAGTTTCGGGGCGATACCACGTGGCAGAGCCTCGGCATCGACGGCAGCGAGACCTTCGATCTACTCGACATAGCAGGCGACATCAAACCGATGCAGGAAGTCACGCTCGTCATTCGCCGCAAGGACGGCTCGTCGCAGAAGGTGCCGCTTACGTTGCGAGTCGACACGCCGATCGAAGTTGACTATCTGCGTCACGGTGGAATCCTGCCGTATGTACTCCGCGAATTGGTCGCAGCGGCGGCGTAGGCACTAGGCATGCACTCAACGTCGTTTGACTTAGCCTGAAACCAGCGTAGAAAATAACGGCTTAGTGCATCGATAAACGTGGCGACGCTACGCCCGTCTGTTCGGCGACAGAGCTATCGCCGTTGTACGACTTGCGCGCAGTTGACCAGCCCCGACTCAACGCACCGACCACGTCCCGCCCCTCCGCTGGCCGCTTAGCGACGAGAGCCCGTGTCGTCGAGTGCTCTGCTCTAAACCGGCGAAAAATCGCATTCAGGGGATCAAGCGCTGAGCGATGCCTTACCGCAGGAAATCGAGATGACGACTAATTTACAAAACGGTTGGGACGCCGCCGCGATCATGGGCGGCCTCTACGGCGACGGAATCATCGGCCTGCAAGGCGCGTTCG
>Ga0207683_10000346_pt1 | contig 42218 bp, 36 predicted proteins | sample KBSM73metaG_FD_184333 | JGI IMG/M metagenome (GOLD analysis project Ga0207683, IMG submission 184333) | Miscanthus rhizosphere microbial communities from Kellogg Biological Station, Michigan, USA - KBS M7-3 metaG (SPAdes) (version 2) | ecosystem: Host-associated > Plants > Roots > Rhizosphere >... | reverse complement strand
GCCGCCGAGGGTGACGTGCCCAACGCGGCGACGACGCGCGCCACGTTCTCCGCGTCCCACACTGTCGGTGCGGGGGGCTTGGAGGCAAGCCCGCGGTAAAAGCCGCCGTAGCGCGCGCAGTAGTCGGCCACGCCACCCGGCGCGTTCAGTTCGATGGTCGCGAACGGCCCCATGAACGACCAGCGCAGGCCCAGTCCGTGCGCAATCGTCTTGTCCAGGTCGTCCGGAGAAACATAGCCTTCGCCCACCAGCCGCATCGCCTCTGACAAGAGCGCCCCTTGCAGGCGATTCAGGATGAAGCCGTCCAACTCACGGCGCACAACGACAGGCACCTGGCCCACGGCGGTCATTACCCGTTGCGCTTGTTCGATGGTCTCCCGGCTGGTCCACGGCGCGCCACATAATTCGACCACAGGAACGAGGTGCGGCGGATTGACCGGATGCGCAACCAGACAGCGCGCGCGTCCGGCGAGCCCCTCCGTGAACTGCGATGCCGGGATCGCGGACGTTGAACTCGCCACCACTGCATTGGGCGGCGCAAGCGCATCCAGCGTGGGATAGACGCTCCGTTTGATGTCGAGCACCTCGGGCAGGTTCTCCTGCACCCAATCCGCACCCGCCAACGCGTCCTCGATGCGCGCCGTCATCGCGACGCGAGCGCCCGCTTGCTTCGCATCGTCGACGAGGCCGGCCGCCTGCTGTTCGTCGAGACTCGCCGAGATGTGGCTGCGCGCCAGTTCGAGCTGTGCAGGCGCGTTGTCGTAAAGCCGCACGCGCCACCCCGCGCGTGCAAACACCATCGCCCAGGCGCGGCCGATCAGGCCGCCACCGATGATTGCTGCTAATCGTTCCATGGGTTCACATCCAGAGGACGCGCCGGCGCAAATCGAGGTCGTCGCGCAGCGCAACCGCCGGTCCCTGGTGGACCACGCTGCCGCGCTCGAGCACGTACGCCTGGTCCGCCAGCGCGAGGACCAGGTCGAGATTGTGCTCCACGATGACGATCGACAATTCCTGTCGCAAACGGTCGAAGGCCTCGAACAGCTCCTCGACCACCGCGGGGGCGAGGCCTTCGAAAGGCTCGTCGAGCAGCAGCACGCGCACGTGTCCCGAAAGTGCCCGCGCGACGGCGACCATTTGCTGCTCGCCACCGGAAAGAAAGTCCGCCGGCGTGTCGAGGCGCGCACGCAGGCGCGGAAAGAATTCGAGGATCTTCTCGTCGGACCACGCCACGCCTTGGCCACCGCGCCGCTTGAGTCTGCCGAGTTCCAGGTTGTGGCGCACGCTCATCCCGGCGAAGAGACCCCGCCCCTGCGGCACATAGCCGATGCCGCTGCGCGCGTTCGCCGCCGCGGGTCGCCGCGCGAGGTCGACGCCGGACAGCAGAATGCGGCCGCTTTGCGCGGTGACGATGCCGATGATCGTCTTCAGCAGCGTCGACTTGCCCGCGCCGTTGCGTCCGAGCAGAGCCACGATTTCGTGCTCGTGCACCTTGAGCGACGCTTCCATGACGATGTGACTCTTGCCGTAAAACGCATCGACACGATCCAGATCGAGCACCAGCGGACCGGCTGCGCGTGCCGCGTGGCCGCGCGGCCTGGCGGCAAGCGCCGCGGTGCCCGATCCGATGTAGACCTCGCGCACCGCCTGGCTTTGCCGCGCGTCGTGGGCGGTGCCCTCGACCAGGACCTTGCCTTCGTTCATCACCGTCACGCGGTCGGCCAAGGCGAACACGCGATCGATGTCGTGCTCGACGAGCAACACGGGCACGTCGGCCGAGATCCGCTTGATCAGGTCGCCAACGCGCTCGCGCTCCCTTGCCGCGAGGCCGGCCAGCGGCTCGTCGAGCAGCAGCACGCGCGGCGCGCCGGCGAGCGCCAGTCCCATGTCGAGCAGGCGCTGGCCGCCGTACGACAGTGAACCGGCCTCCGCCTGTTCGATGCCTGACAACCCGAGGTAGCGGACCAGTTCCGCTGTCCGCGAGGTCACGCGCTCGTTGCGTTGTGCGTCGGCCCAGCCGTCGAAGTGCGACGCGTCGCGCGCCTGCACCGCTAGGCGCAGATTTTCCTCGATCGATACTCGCGGGAAGAGGTTCGTGATCTGGAATGAACGGCCCAGCCCCGCTGCCGCAATCCGGTAGGGCGGCAGGCCGGCGATCGATTGGCCGCCAAGGACGACCGAACCCTCGTCTGGTGGGAACATGCCTGTGACCAGATTGAATACGGTCGTCTTGCCGGCGCCGTTGGGACCGATCAGCGCGTGCAGCGTGCGATCGCTGACGACGAACGACGCCGCGGTCACGGCCCTGATGCCGCCGAATGCCTTCGCAAGGCCGCGCGCCTCCAGCACGCCGCCGCCTTCGTGCGGCGCGTGCTTGAGAAACTCGGGGAGCGGCACGCCCTGCTCGATCGCGCGCGCGTTCATCGCCGCCGCCTCGACCACCTTGCGCCGGAACGGTTCGGTCAGGCGCTTCCACACGCCCACCAGTCCCGTCGGCGAGAACACGATGAAACCGACGAACAGCAGTCCGAAGTACAGCAACCAGTTCTGCGTCCAGATCGACAGGTATTCCTGGAACAGAATGTAGAACAGCGCGCCCAGCGCCGGGCCGAGCAGGCTGCGCATGCCGCCGATCAGCACCATCGCGAGCAAAGCGCCGGAAAATGCGATCGACGTCGGGTCGGCCGAGGCGAAGCGATGATGGAACGCGAACAGCACGCCGGCGCAGCCGGTCAGAACCGCAGACACGACATAGGCGATCTGCTTGTAGCGCGTGGTCGCGTAGCCGACGAACTGCGCGCGCTGCTCGTTTTCGCGAATGGCGACCAGCACGGTGCCGATGGCGGAGCGATGGAACCGCTGGAGCGCGTAGACGACGCCCAAGCCGAACGCCGCCACCAGCGCATAGTAGGTCCACGCATTCTCGAGATCGAACCCGAACCAGCTGGTGCGCGTCACGCCGCCCAAGCCGCTTTCGCCGCCGGTAAACGCCGTCCAGCGAAAGGCGATCGCATAGGTGAGCGCCGACAGCGCGAGCGTGAGCAGCGAAAAATAGACGCCGCGGCGGCGCAGCACGATGAACGCAACGGGAACGGCCGCGACCAGCAGGATCACGAGCGAGCTCAGCACGGGCCACAGCACCGAGCCAGCAAACCAATACCTCTGCGTGAGTGCGGCGGCATAGGCGCCCAGGCCGAACCACGCGCCGTGACCGAACGACACCAGCCCCGTGTGACCGACCAGGATGTTGAGCGCCATGCAGGCAACGGCGAAGATGACGACGTCGGTGGCGCTGGTGAGCGTCAGGCCTCCGGCGAGCAGCGCGAACGGCAGGACTGCCATTGCGGCGCCGGCGATCGCGACGGGGGAGCGGAATACGTTCACGCTAACCTACTCGAATCGTTGAATGCGTTCGCCGAACAGTCCGCGGGGACGGACCAGCAACACGAGCACCATCAGCAAGTATATCGACGCCTCGGCCGCCGCGGGATAGAAATACACGGTGAGGCCGCGCACGACGCCGACGATGAGCGCAGCCCACACCACACCCCAGAACGAACCCAGACCGCCGATCACCACCACGACGAACGCCGCCGTCAGAATTTCCGCACCCATTGCCGGATGCACGCCGGATATCGGCGCGAGCAGCACGCCGGCGAGCGCGGCCAGCGCGACGCTGATCGCCACCACCGCACTCATGTAGGGTTGCAGCGAAATGCCCAGCGCCGCAACCATGTCGGGGTTCTGCACGCCGGCGCGCACCACGCGCCCGAACGGCGTTCGCCGCAGCAGGAACCACAACGCGGCCACAGCGCATGCCGCGATTGCGAGCATCACCAGCCGGTACTTCGAGTAGATGAAGTCGCCGACCAGCAACTGGCCCTTCAGCGACTGCGGAATCGAGAACGGCAACGGCGACGCGCCGAAGATGAGCCGCAGCGCCTGTTCCGCGACCATCGCGAGGCCGAAGGTCATCAGCAGGCCCAAGGCCGGATCCTCGCGATAGAAGCGGCGGAACAGGAAGCGCTCGACGACCAGCCCGATCAGCGCAACCAGCACCGGCGACGCGAAGAGCACGCCGCCAAAGCCCAGGACATCGACCAGCTTGACCGCGAGATAGGCGCCAAGCGCGTAGAAGGCTCCGTGCGCGAGGTTGACCAGGCCGCCCAGCGAGAAGATGAGCGACAGCCCGAGCGCGATCAGCAGGTAGTACGCGCCGACCAGCAGGCCATTGATGACCTGTTCGAGAACCTGGATCAGGACCATGGCATGCGCGCGAACGAAGCTCTGCGGCTTCGCCCGCGCGACGTGCTATCGCTCAGGCGGGCATCGTGCAGGCGTTGTCTTCGCGCGTGGGCGCGATGATCTCGAGGCTCTGGTTGGCCCCCGGCACCGGCGCCGAAAGCGTGAACAGTTCCCACTTGTTGGTGACTTCGTTCGCCGGCTTGAAGCGGATCGTGTACATCTCCTGCATCAGCTGGTGATCCCAGTTACGGTAATAGCCGTCGCGCGATTTCATGACGTCGAACTTGGCGCCCTTTTCCAGGTGCTCGACGATCTTCGTCGAATCGGTCGTCTTAAGCTCGTTCATCGCCTGCGCGACGTGCTTGGTCGACATGTAGTCGCCCCACGCCTGGTTTTCCGGCGGCTTGCCGTATTTCTTCGTGAACGCCTCGGTGAACTTTTGCGCGGACGCCGACTTCACTTGCGAGTCCCAAACCAGCGGCCAGATGCCGGTCACGTTGCCCTTGCCCGCGCCCCATGCGACGGCGGTGTCGAAGCCGAAGCCTGCCACCGGGTACGGCAGGCCATATTCCATGTACTGCTTCATGAAGTTCGTGATCTGCGCGCCGGCGAGATTGGACACGACGAGGTCCGGCTTGGCGTTGCGGATCTTGAGCAGGTAGGCAGAGAAGTCCGCGGCATCGGTGGGCACCAGTTCGTCGGCCGCGAACTCGCCGCCGTTGGCCGCCATGAAGCGCTTCGCGGCCTTGAGCAGGTCGTGGCCGAACGCATAGTCGGCGGTCAGGCTGTACCACTTCTTGCCTTTCACCATGCCGTCGCGCAGCAGCGCCTGTCCGGCCGCGTAGACGTACATCGTGTTGGCGGCTTCCGTATGGAACATGTAACGGTTGCACGATTTTCCGCGCAGCTCGTCGGAGTTGCATCCCGTGTTGAAGAACAGGATCCGGTTGCGCTGCGCGACCGTTGCGATCGCGAGACCCGACGCGGAGCTTATCTCGCCGATGATCGCTACGACCTTGTCGCGCTCGATCAGCCGGGCCGCTTTGGTCGATGCCGTTTGCGGGTTGACGCTGTCCTCCGCGATCAACTCGATCTTGCGTCCCATCACGCCGCCGGAGGCGTTGATCTCGTCGACCGCGAGGTTCACACCCATTACCGCGTATTCGCCCAGCGGTCCGAGGAAGCCGGTCAAAGGCGTCAGATGCCCGATGCGGACGGTCTCCGCCTGGCCGCGGCTGATCGCGGGAAATCCCAATGCGCCCAGCGTTGCCGCGGCGGCGCCGGCCTTGAGAACATTGCGGCGCACGCGACTTGTCGAATCGGTCATTGCTCCTCCTGCTTGTGGCGGGCGCTCTTTGGCGGCCGCGTGTGATTTTTGGACCTTCCCCCGTATTGCGATTGCGCCGATAGTTATAATGCAACGTCGCGCGCTTGTCCACGCTCGTGGTCGCTGTCGTGCGCGTGCAGGATGCTGCCGGAGAAATCGAATGGACCTGAAGATCCGCGATTTGCGCGTGCTTGTGACCGCGGGTGCCTCGGGCATCGGGCTCGCGACAGCGAGAGCGTTTGCGCGCGAAGGCGCGCGCGTGCACGTGTGCGACGTGGATACCAGGGCCCTCGACGCGTTGTCCGGGAGCGACCCGGCACTGACGCGCAGCGTGTGCGACGTGGCCGATTCTGCGTCCGTCGCGCGTCTGTTCGACGCAGTCACCGCCACGCTGGGCGGCCTCGACGCACTGGTCAACAACGCCGGCATTGCGGGGCCGACAGCGCCCTGCGAAGAGGTCGCGCTGAGCGACTGGCAGCGCACGCTGGCCGTTAACCTCACCGGCCAGTTCCTCTGCGCGCAGCGCGCCATTCCGCTGCTGAAGGCGAGCACCAACCCGAGCATCGCCAACCTCTCGTCGGCTGCCGGCCGCTTCGGCTTTCCCAACCGCACGCCCTATTCCGCGTCGAAATGGGGCGTCATCGGGTTCACCAAGTCGCTGTCGATCGAACTCGGGCCGCACGGTGTCCGCGTCAACGCCATCTGCCCCGGCTCGGTCGCCGGACCGAGGATCGAGGCCGTGTACACGAACAAGGCCAAGCTGCGCGGCGTGGCCCCCGAGGTTGTGCGCGACGAAATGATCGCCAACTCGTCGTTGAAGCGCATGGTCAGTGCCGACGACATTGCCAACGCCATCGTCTTCCTCGCATCTCCGCTTGGTGCCAACATCTCGGGACATGCATTGCCCGTCGACGCGGACACGCACGCGCTGGTCTAGCGCCGCGATCAGCACATCAGCAGCCCGTGAGATTTTCGAAGTCCCGGCTCGTCGCATACAAACAGTGTCCGAAGCGTCTGTGGCTGCAGACGTTCCGGCGCGAGTTGGCACAACCGAGCGAGGCGTCGGAGAATCGGATGGCTCAGGGCAACCTGGTCGGCGAGGCGGCGCAAAGCCTCCATCCGGAGGGCCGGCTCATCGCGCACGTAGGCGATCTCGCCAGCGCGCTGCTGGAAACGACCGAGATGCTGGCGGAACCGGGTGACATCACGCTGTTCGAGCCAGCATTGCGTTACGCCGATGTGCTCGTGCGCGCCGACGTCCTGATCCGCCGCGACGGCCGCTACCGGATGATCGAGGTGAAGTCCTCCACGAAAGTACGGGACTCGCACGTGACCGACACGGCAATCCAGACGTGGGTGGCGCGCGGTGCCGGACTCGACGTCGAGCGTGTCGAACTTGCCCACATCGACACCCATTTCGTCTATGCGGGCGACGGCGACTATCGCGGTCTTTTCGCTTACGCGGACATGACTGACGCGATACTGCCGCTGCAGGAGCAGATCCCTGTATGGATTGCCGCCGCGCAACGCGATCTCGCCGGTCCGATGCCAGACGTCGCCGTTGGCGCGCAGTGCAAGAAACCGTATGCCTGCGAGTTCCTGGCATTCTGCCAACCGGAATCCTCCGAGTATCCGGTGGAACTGCTGCCCAACAGCGCCAAGCTCGCGCAACAGTTGCGCGGCGATGGCTACGCCGACCTGCGCGACGTTCCGCTCGATCGGCTGAAGCGTGAAGACCACCGGCGAATCTGGCGCGCTACGGTGACCGCGCAACCCGAACTCGACTCCGCCGCCGCCACGAAGCTCGCCGCCCTTCCTTGGCCGCGCTACTTCCTCGACTTCGAGACCGTGGGGCCCGCCGTGCCCATGTGGAAAGGCACGCGCCCATATCAGAAGGTGCCGATGCAGTGGTCCTGCCATCGGCAGGATGCCGACGGCACGCTCACACAGCTGCCGGCGTTCCTCGACACTGGCGGCCGCGATCCGCGCCGCGCGTTCGCGGAACGTCTCGTCGCGGCCGTCGGCGACGCTGGAACCATCATGGTTTACAACGCGACGTTCGAGCGCGGCGTGATACTGGAGCTCGCGGAAATGTTCGACGACCTGGCGCCCGCATTGCGCGGCGTGGCGTCACGCCTGTACGACCTGCTGCTCCTCGCGCGCGAGCACTACTACCACCCGGCGATGATGGGCTCGTGGTCGATCAAGCGCGTGCTGCCGACGGTCGCGCCGGATCTCGATTACGGCAATCTCGCGTCCGTGCGAAGCGGCGACATGGTGGAGCCGGCCTATTTCGAGATGGTGAACGGGGAAACCGGCAGCGAGCGGAAGCTCGCGTTGGAGACTGCGCTGCTGACGTATTGCGCGCGGGACACGTTGGGCATGGTAAAGGTCGCCGGGTTCATGGCTGGCACGGAGTCGGATCCGGCCAACTGATATGGCATCCCCTTGCGGGCGCTGCCGCTATTGTCGACAATGTCCGGACCGCAAGACCACCGCCTCAATTTCGGACAGCCATGAACGTCGACGACACATTGCATGCAACGATCACCGAGCTGGTCCGCCCAGGCAAGGGCATTCTTGCGGCCGACGAGAGCGGACCGACCATCACCAAACGGTTTGCCGCGCTCGGCATCGCGTCGACCGAGGAAACGCGCCGCCAATATCGCACGCTCCTGTTCGCCGCGCCGGGCGTAGCGGAATACTTAAGCGGAATCATCCTGTTCGAGGAAACACTCGGACAGCGCGACAACGACGGCACACCGCTGCCGGATGTCCTCAGTCGCCAAGGCATCCTGGTGGGCATCAAGGTAGACAAGGGCACGACCCCGTTGCCCAACGCCCCCGGCGATTTGATCACGCAGGGTCTGGACGGCCTCGCCGAACGGCTGCAGACCTACAAGGCGCAGGGCGCTCGCTTCGCGAAGTGGCGCGAAGTCTATGGCATCACCGATCGCAATCCCACCGAGCTCGGCGTCAGGGCCAATGCCCAGGTGCTCGCGCGGTACGCCGCGATCTGCCAGCAGGAAGGGATCGTGCCTATTGTCGAGCCGGAGGTGTTGATCGACGGCGATCACAGCATCGAGCGTTGTCATGAGGTGAGCGAGTCCGTGCTGCATGCGGTATTCGCCGCATTGCATGAACACAAGGTCAGCCTCGAGGGCATGGTGCTCAAGCCGAGCATGGTGTTGTCCGGCAATAAGAGCGGCGTCACGTCGAGCGCTGAGGCTGTGGCGAAGGCGACGCTGCAAGTGCTGCGCCGAACGGTGCCGGCAGCAGTCCCGACCATCAACTTCCTGTCGGGCGGGCAAAGCCCCGAAAGCGCCACCGCGAATCTCAACGCGATGAACGCCAGTTACCCGCACGCGCCGTGGGTGCTGTCGTTCTCGTATGCGCGGGCGCTGCAGGATCCGGCAATGCGCGCATGGGCCGGGCTCGACGCCAACGTGGCGGCCGCACAGAAAGCATTCGCCTGGCGCCTCAGGATGAATTCCCTCGCCCGTGCCGGAAAGTGGAATCCAGACCTGGAACGCGCGGCCTGATCTACTAAAGAGTCAGCAGGAAGGCCACCAGATCACGTACTTCCTCGTCCGTGAAGCCAATGTCGAAACGCTCGTTGTAGAAGTCGACCGCCGCCCGCAAATCCTGCGCCGAGCCGTTATGGAAATACGGCGCCCGCGACGCCAGTCCGCGGAGGATCGGTCCCTTGAACCGGCCAATATCCTTCCAGAGGCCGGTAATCAGGGCACGCCCGGGGTCGGTGGTCTGGATTGTCTCAAACGGAGCCGACGCGTGACGCAACGTGTACAACGGCAGGTCCGGGGTGCGGCGGGAAGCGTCGGTAAGGCCGATATCGAGCGGCGCGGGAATTGAATGATTCCCCGCATGCGGTGTGTCGTGGCACGTCGTGCAGGTTCCGTGCAACACGGGGACGCTCAGATCATCGTTCAGGCCCTTGACGCCAGTAATGCGGATTGGCTTGTTATTAAAAAGTCTCTCGCCCCTGGCCACCGTGCGGCGAGCCTCCTGGCGGCTGCCATCGGCGCCGCCGCGATCGACCGTGTTCCACGCCTCGTAAAGGTTGAAGACGGTCGAGTTGAATAATGCGCCGGTACGATAGTCGCCGGATACGACGTCATTAATGCCGAAATAGAAGTTCTGCCGGCTCAAGCGCTGCGGGCCGCCCTGCGCCTGACGCGCTGTCAGTTCGCCCGCCTCATGGTCGAAGACCTGCGTAGTGAAGAGGCTCGTCTCGAAGGCGACGATCGCTTCACGCTGGGCGGTTGTGAGCGGCACGGCGGCCTGTGCGTGTCCCGTGGTCGCGCTGTTTGACTGATGGGTAAGGTTGAATGGCATCGAGGCGAAGCAAGTGGCCGTTCCAAGGATGCAATCCAGCGACGCAGGGTCACGGAAAGTCTCGCGGCCATCCCACATCAATGTGCTGAGAAACTTGAGGTTGGTCGTCGGCAACGGGCGCCGGAACAACGATAGTTCGTCGGCGCTGGCGTAACCATACGGATCGTCGATCGCGACCAGTTCGAACTCGGCATTCGGCGGGATGCCGATGCCGACGCGGATAAGTCCCTTGCTGAGCAGCATGCTATAGGCGGCGCGCCGAGCCTCGACCGTGGAAACGTCTGCGGCGGGGGAGTTCGAGCCGTCGACGGTCCGAAATATGGGATCGGTCCCGGCGGTGGCCCGGAATCGCGCCTGTACGTCAGCAGGTGTCACCGTCCAACCGACGCTCGGCTGGTGGCAACTCACGCAGGCGCGGCCGTTGGCTCCAAGGCTTTGGAAAAAGGGACCGGTAAGATCGACCTTGCCGGCCGCGCTGTGGGTCTCGGCGTAACCGGTGGGATTGGCAAACCGCAACACATCCGGCAGGAATGAATGCTCACCAGCCGTGGCGGCAGTGCTAACCGCGAACAATGCCGCAATCAGAATCCGTGGGTACCGGCGCTGAAATCGGCGATTCATGGCAACCTCCTTGGAAGGATCACATCTCGTGCACGCTAGGTTCAGTCCTGCGCTCGGGCGACGCATCCACGGCAGAGTGGCGATGCAGGCCTTGGATTCTGGCCGCGAGTTGCGTCGAAAGAGGCACTGCGGATTCATGGACCATCCGGCGTCGGGCATACGACGTGGCAGGCGTGCCGCAGTTGAAGCGGAACCAGGTGGCAGCATCGAACAGCGCCCCATGACCGTCGATAAAATCCGCAACCCACAGCGCGTCGTCGCGCAGATAGATGGCGACCTCGCGTCGCTCACTCACACGCAAGATCTGCCCCTGAATAGCCGCGGATCGGATTTCAGCACCCCGGTCGACGGCGAGGGCGTGAGGCTGGGTTCCGGCATCGCTGCCCACGTCCATTGTGCGAACCTCGGTCAGTCCCGCGCGTGGTGACGCAACCCTTGACGCTGCAAGGAGCGCTCGCGGGCGTTCGCTTTTCAGCACGCCAAGGCCACGCTTCGCCCCTCGGAGCGCCCCCATTGCGCAGACGGCAAACGAGGCGGCGAGGCGCAGCGAGGAAAGGAGCGCCGAATGCGTTTTGGACACAATCGTTTTCATGGACGCATCGTCAATCACTCCGGCGGCGGAGTCCTTTAGAATTCGTTAAGATTCCATTAATCGTTAATCTATGGGCGTGACCAGGGCCTACGACATCGGGCCTTTTCGGCTCGACTCCGAAGCAGGCGTGCTGACCCGGAATGGCGCGCCCATGGCGTTGGGCGCGCGCGCGGTGGCAGTCTTGACCACCCTTGTCGGGCGACCCCATCAATACGTGCCCAGGGCCGATATCATCGACACGGCGTGGGCCGGCGTCGTCGTGGAAGAAGGCAATCTCGCGGTGCAAATCTCGGCGCTCCGGCGTGCGCTTTCGCAAGCGCCCGGCGGGGAGCGTTGGATCGAAACATTGTCCGGCCGCGGTTATCGGTTCGTCGGACCAGTCACGGAACTTCCGGATGAAGCGCACGACGGAAGTCGCGGCAAGCGCTCGAACCTACCCGAACCGCTGACGTCGTTCGTCGGCCGCGAGCGGGAATTGGTAGAAATCAAGCGGCTGCTGCCGGGCAAACGCTTGTTGACCATCGTCGGCGTCGGCGGCATCGGCAAGACACGCCTCGCGTTACAGGCGGCGGCTGAAGTGGCGGATGCCTATCGCGACGGAGTGTGGTTAATCGAACTTGCATCCATCAGCAATCCATTGCTCGTGTCGACGTCGGTGGCGCAAGTGCTTGAAATCGGTGAACGAGCAGGCGCCTCGCTTGCGGATGCGCTCTGCGCCCACCTCAAGCCTCGCCAGCTGTTGCTGATACTGGACAACTGCGAGCACCTGCTCGGTGCGTGCGCGACGCTTGCAGACGCGGTGCTGCGCAGCGCCGCAGATGCCACGATTATCGCAACCAGTCGCGAACCGCTGCACGTCGCCGGAGAGCAGACTTACTCGCTGCAGACGCTATCGCTGCCCGAGCCCTCCGCGAGCGCAGAGTCCGCAGAGCGCTCCGAGGCGGTGCAGCTCTTCGTCGAGCGGGCCCGCCGTCAGGTGCCTGATTTCGCATTGACCACGGCCCGCGCTCCGGCGATTGCCCAGATGTGCATCCACCTTGACGGCATTCCACTGGCGCTGGAACTGGCCGCTGCGCGCACTCGGTCATTGTCTGTCGACCAGATCAACGCCCGCTTGCATGATCGCTTCAAGCTGCTCACCAGCCCGATCCGAACGGCGCTGCCCCGGCAGCAGACGCTGCGCGCCACGCTCGACTGGAGCTATGACCTGCTGGCCGGCGAGGAGAGACTGTTGCTGCAGCGGCTGTCCGTATTTGCCGGAGGGTGGACGCTGGAAGCCGCGGAGCAGGTCTGTGTCGGCGACACCTTCGAGAAGTGCGATGTCCTCGATCTCCTGACCTCGCTGTCCGACAAGAGCCTCGTGATTGCAGAACAGAAGGACGGATACGCTCGTTACCGCCTGCTGGAAACGATGCGTCAGTATGCGCAGGAAAAGCTCGTCGAGAGCCGGGGCGGCGATACGGTTCAGGGGCGGCATCGTGACTACTTCCTTGCGTTGGCCGAGGAGGCAGAACCGAAATTAATGGGATCCGAGCAGGCCACCTGGCTGCAGCGACTCGAAGAGGAGCATGAGAACCTCCGGGCTGCTCTCGACCGGAGTCTCGACGATGCGGGATCGGACGCCGGTCTTCGGCTTTGCGGCGCGCTGCAGCGGTTCTGGACTGTGCGGGGACATGTCTCGGAAGGACGGGACTGGTGTAAGCGGGTACTCGCAAATTGGGGAGGTCAGGAGCAAACGGAGGAGCGCGCGAAGGCGCTCAGTTCGGCGGGCAGACTGGCCTTCTATCAATGCGACTTTCCGGAAGCGCGGGCGCTGCAGGAAGAGAGCTTGGCGATCAGGCGCCAAATGGGCAATCGCGGAGGCATCTCCGCATCGCTGAACAACCTGGGAAGCGTGCTCTACAACGAGGGTGATTACGTCGCTGCGTGGGCCGCGCACAAGGAGAGTTTGGAGATCAAGCGGGAGTTGGGGGACCGGTGGGGCATGGGCGCTTCACTCAACAATCTCGGGAATGTGGACTTGATTCGAGGCAATCTGGCCTCCGCCCGAGCGCTCTACGCGGAGTGCCTTGCAATCATGCGTGAGCTCGGCGATCGGGAGGCCATGGCGGCCGCGCTTAACAACCTCGGGGACGTGCTGAATCGCGAGGGCGATCACGCCTCCGCGCGGACGCTGCTCAGAGAGTGCCTGGCGATTGACCGCGACTTGGGTGATCGATATGGGACTGCCTCAACCCTATTTGCGCTGGGGGATGTGGACGCCGAGCAGGGGGACTGTCGGGCCGCTCGTGCGTTGTATGTGGAAAGCATGGCGATCCGACGCGATTTGGGCGACCGGCGGGGAGTTGCTTTTGCGATGGAAGGTCTCGCGGCAGTGGTCGCTGCTCTTGGCAGCCCGATGCGCGCCGCCCGTATCTGGGGCGCGGCGGAGCAACTGCGGGAGGTGATCGGGGTGCCGCAGTTGCCCAGTGAACGACCCCGCTACGACAGGCGTGTGGCGGCCGTCCGCGCAGCCGTGGGAAATGACGTCGCCTTCGCGCGCGCCTGGCAGGAAGGCCGTGCCTTGACGATGGAGCAGGGAATCGAGCTTGCATTATCGGAGGCCGTCGCGCGAACGTGACTGCAGATGTGTAATGATCGCTTACCCTTTTTGTGCACGCCGACGCGCCAGCACCATGACTCCGCCAGTCAGGAGCGATACAGCGTCGGCAGACCGATTAGGCATGCGCTGACAAACGTTAGGTTTCCACAATGAAGGCCCCATCCATCATCGCAACCTTTATGCTTTTGCTGCTCGCGGGCTGCGCCGGCACGCCATTCCTCGCCCCCAGGGCCCCGCCGCAACCCGCCGCGCCGTCGCCGTCGCCGTCGCCGTCGCCGGCCGTCATACCACCCACAACTGCCGCCGCCGCGCAGCCGAGCGAACTGGCAGCACCGCCAAGCACGGCTCCCGTCGCTCCTCCGCAAGCCGCCGCACCACCGATTGCCGGCGCACCCCCTGCGGCAACGCTCCCAAATCCCAGCGCCGCCAAAGCTGCTGGGTCAACCGTAACCGCGGCGGCGAAGCCGCCAGCGCCCGCGGCACAATTACCCAAGGCCGCCAGTCCCACGACGGATATCGCGAAGCCGAAGACCCCGCCCCTGGACCTGACCTCGTTGGAGCAGCGGCTGAAAAGCACCAACGCCATCGGCGTGCTCACCAAGCTCACGCTCAAGAACCAGGTCGACGATCTGCTGGATAAATTCCGGGCGTATTACCAGGGGAAGCTCAAGACCACGCTGGCCGACCTGCGGCGCTCGTATGATCTGCTCGTGCAGAAGGTGCTCGCGCTGCTGCAGGACAGCGACCCGCCATTGGCCACCGACATCGTGGCCTCGCGCGAACCGATCTGGGGCATTCTTTCCGATCCGAAGAAATTCGCGACGATCTGATTCGACAGGAGACACCATGAGCATACGCATCGCAGGCTTGGCGATCACGCTTTTCGCGGCGGTGTCCATCGCGACATCGTCGCTCGCGGCCGACGACGCATCGGTGAAGAAGGACTTGTTCACCGTGATAACGCTGCAGGGGCTGCCCTGCGGCGAAGTGGTCAGCTACACGACGAAGAACGACAACGACCACGTCGTGGTCTGCAAGGACGGGAATCGCTACCACGTCTATGTCAATGCGCAGGGTCGCGTGGTCGTCGAGAAGCAATAGGCCGGGCCATCCGAACCTTCGCCGCGCCATCGATCGGGATTCTTTCGGCGCACCCGCGCCTGCGGTATACGGCGATATTCTGCACTTCAGTCCTATCAGCGCGCATTGCGTCGTGCCGGACTGGAGACAGGCGGCCCCCTTCCGTAATCTCGCCCTGAGACGAGCAGCCAATCGAAGGGCAACAGGATGAGCACCGAGCAAAACACCGCCAATTCCCCAAACCCTGCCCCGGGTTCGATGGGAATCCGCCAGGCTTTCCGCGAGATTCGCAGGGGCATCGTCGTCATGTGGTGGGCTTTCTTCGACTGGGTGGCCGTCGTCCAGTGGAAGGCGCTGGTGCTCGTTTTGTTCCTGGGCATGATCATTGGCGGCGGCATATTCAAGCTGCCGACGCTGACGTTCCTGATCGTCGTGTCCTCTTTCATCATCAAGATCGTCGCGGGCGGCAAGCGCCGCGCGGAGATTACTGCCAGCGAGGCCACTCAGCGCGCCGAAACCGAGCAGTTGCAGCGCAACGTGCTGGAGGCGCGGATGCAGGCACTACAGGCGCAAATCGAACCGCACTTCCTGTTCAATACGCTGGCCAGCATCGATCAGCTCATCCAGTCCGACCCTCCGCGCGCCTCGAAGATGCAGCAGAGCCTGATCCGCTACCTCCGCTCGGCCATGCCGCAGATGCGCGAGGGGGCTCGCCCGACGCTGGGCCAGCAGGTCGATCTTTCCAGCGCCTTCCTCGAGATCATGGCAGTGCGCATGGAGGAACGGCTGCAGCCGGTGGTGAATGTGCCGGAGGGATTGAAGTCGGCGTTGTTTCCGTCAATGATGCTGCAGACGCTGGTGGAGAACGCCATCAAGCACGGGCTGGAACCACAGGCCTCGGGCGGCAAGCTGGAGATCCGCGCCGAAGTCGTCGATGGACAGTTGGCTGTGCATGTCATCGACACCGGCCGGGGATTTGCACCCAAAGCTGATGGCGGCGTAGGGCTTGCCAATATCCGTGAGCGCCTGCGTACCCTGTACAACGGCCGCGCCGAGCTGATCATCAGCGTGCCAGCCGAGGGCGGCACCTGCGCCACGATCAGGGTGCCCTACGAAGTCGCTCCGGCCCCCACGCCAACCTGACTGGATGAATTTGCGAATGTCCTCAGTTGCCACCTCAGCTGCCCACAGCGCTCCAACCGCCGTCATCGCCGACGATGAACGCCTGATGCGCGTGCAGATCGCCGCACGCCTGAAGGAAGCGTGGCCTGACCTGGTGATCGTAGGCGAGGCCGGCAACGGCCACGAAGCGGTGGCGATGGTGCGCAGCCTCGAACCGGACGTGGTCTTTCTCGACATCAACATGCCCGAGATGGACGGCATCCAGGCCGCGCGCGCGCTGGCCGGCCAGGCTCACGTGGTATTTGTCACCGCGTACGACCAATACGCCATCACCGCGTTCGAACAGGGCGCGATCGACTATCTGCTCAAGCCGGCGGAGCCGGAACGAGTGGCGTTGACCTGCCAGCGGCTGCGCGAGCGGTTGCAGCAGAAACCCGATCCAATGGACGACGTTCTCGAGAAGCTGTCGCAGAGACTCGGCGCAGGCGGCATCAAGCCGCGCGAATACATGCGCTGGGTGCAGGCCAGCGTGGGCGCCAATATCCGGATGATCCCGACCGGGGACATCCTGTTCTTTCGCGCGGAAGACAAATACACCCGCGTGCAGACCACAGGTTTCGAGGCGCTGATCCGCAAACCGATCAAGGAATTGATCGACGAACTCGACCCGGCCGAATTCTGGCAAATCCATCGTTCCACCGTGGTTCGAGTCGACGCGGTCGAGCAGGTCAGCCGCAATCTTCGCGGAAATCAGGTCGTGCATGTGAAGGGAAGCACGGAAAGGCTCGAAGTCAGCCGCACCTTCAACCACCTGTTCAAGCAAATGTAGCGTGGCGCTGCCGGGAGCTTCACCGTTGATTTCCGCCGTGGGAAGCTCAAAATTGGGAAGCTGACCGTCCCCAGGAGCGAGCCCGCAAATGACTGACGTGCGCCCTGCCGTCGTTGCCGGAAGGTTCTATCCCGGAGCACCGATGGTGCTGCAGGCGGACGTGCGCGCCTACGTTGGCGGGGCGGCGACTCCGAGTCCCGAAGGTGTCATCCTACCCAAAGCGGTGATCGCGCCGCACGCCGGCTACATGTATTCGGGCGCTGTCGCGGGCTTCGCGTACGGCCGCCTGGCCGCCGGACACGACACGATACGACGCGTCGTGCTGTTCGGCCCGACGCATCGCGTGCCCGTTCGCGGCCTTGCGCTTCCTGCCGCGCGTGCCTTTGCCACCCCGCTGGGAACCATCGACGTCGATCGTGAAGCCGTTGCGGCGGCTCTCGCGCTGCCCTGCGTGTGCGAAAGCGACGCCGCGCATGCGTTCGAGCACTCGCTCGAGGTTCAACTGCCATTCCTGCAGGAAGTGCTGGGGGAATTCACCATCGTCCCGTTCGCCGTCGGCGATGCGACACCGCGGGAGGTCGCCGACGTCATCCGGCTTTTATGGGGCGGCGCCGAGACGCTGATCGTCGTCAGTTCCGATCTGTCCCACTACCACGGCTACGCCGAGGCCCTCGCGATCGATCGGGCAACCGCGGACAACATCCTGGCGCTGTCGCCGACGCTCGACCACGAGCAAGCCTGCGGGGCGACGCCGATCAATGGTTTGCTGTTGTGTGCGCGCGAGCGCGGAATGCGGCCGGAACTCCTCGACCTGCGCAACTCCGGCGACACGGCGGGCGACAAGTCACGCGTCGTCGGCTATGCGTCGTTTGCCTTTTCCGGAGGCGTCGATGGCCGCGCCTGAACTCGGCAACGTCCTGCTGACGATCGCGCGCGCCGCAATCGCCGACAAACTCGCACTGCCGATGCAGCCGTGCATGACGCACGCCGCGTTGGCACAACCCGGCGCCACCTTCGTGACCCTGAAGCTCGCGGGCGAACTGCGCGGATGCATAGGCTCCATCCGGCCCGTGCGCCCTCTCGGCGTGGACGTCCGCGCCAACGCCGTAGCGGCAGCATTCGGCGACCCGCGTTTTCCACCGCTCGCTGCGTACGAGTTCGGCAAGTTGAAGGTTGAAGTATCGCTGTTGACAGCCGAAGAGCCGCTCGACGTCGTCGACGAGGACCACTTGCTCGCGCGCCTTCGTCCCGGGCTGGACGGCCTGATTCTCCAATTTGGCCAACGTCGAGCCACGTTCCTGCCGCAGGTCTGGGATGCACTTCCCGATCCGCGCGAATTCCTGACCGCGCTGAAGCAGAAGGCCGGGCTGCCGGCCGAATTCTGGAGCCCGCAAATGAACGTTTCCCGCTATGGCGTGACCAAATGGGTGGAGCACGAGATTCACTCGAACGGGCTTTCCGAGTTGCAACAATGAATCATCCCGGCCGCTGGTGGCACCGACTGGACGATGGTCGCATCCAGTGCGACCTGTGCCCGCGCGATTGCCGCCTGCACGAGGGCCAGCGCGGCGCCTGCTTCGTGCGCCAGCGCGAAGGCGACGCGATGGTGCTGACCACCTATGGCCGCTCGTCGGGGTTCTGCATTGATCCGATCGAGAAAAAGCCGCTCAATCACTTCTTTCCCGGCTCCAGCGTGCTCTCGTTTGGAACCGCCGGCTGCAACCTCGCCTGCAAGTTCTGCCAGAACTGGGACATCTCAAAGTCGCGGGAAATGGATACGCTGATGGACGCGGCGTCTCCCGCCGCCATCGCCGAGGCCGCCGCAAAGAGCAACTGCAAGAGTGTCGCCTTCACCTACAACGATCCGGTCATCTTCGCCGAGTATGCGATGGACACCGCCGACGCATGCCATGCGCTCGGCATCAAGACGGTTGCCGTCACCGCCGGCTACATCGGCGTCGACGCGCGCCGCGAGTTCTACGCGAAGATGGACGCCGCCAACGTCGACCTCAAAGGTTTCACCGACGCGTTCTACGTGAAGCTCTGCGGCGCGCGGCTGCAGCCGGTGCTCGACACGCTCGTCTATCTGAAGCGCGAGACCGACGTCTGGTTCGAGATCACCACGCTGTTGATTCCCGGCAAGAACGACTCGGACGCCGAACTCGAGGCCATGTCCGCCTGGATCGTGCGCGAGCTGGGTACTGACGTGCCGATTCATTTCACCGCGTTCCATCCCGACTACAAGATGACTGACCTGCCGGGCACGCCGGCCGCGACTCTCACGCATGCGCGCGATATCGCGCTTCGCGCGGGCATCCGCTATGCCTACACCGGAAACGTGCACGACCGCACCGGCGGAACGACGTTCTGCGGCGCGTGCTCCAAGCCACTCATCGTCCGCGACTGGCACGAGATCCTGCGCTATGACCTGACGGCCGACGGCCGGTGCCGCCATTGCGAAACCCAGCTGCCCGGCCACTTCGCCGCCGCCGACGGCCACTGGGGCCGACGCCGGGTAGCGGTGCGGCTGGCGATGAGCCCCTAGGCCCGATCGGGAGCATCGACAGCCGGTCGCGTCCCGTGCCCTTGGCCCACGCTGTGTCGCGCCAACTTGCATGCCCCTTGATCTGCCTTAAGTTTGTCGGTCGAAGGGCACCCCGGATCACCCCAAAACTCCCCCGATGACGCGCACTGCTGCTAATATGCTGCGGTGCATCATTTGTCCTGAGGGGGCTTCATGGAATTCACAGGCAAGGTAGCCGTCATTACCGGGGCCGCCAGTGGCATTGGCCGAGCAGTCGCAATCAACCTCGCGCGGCGCGATATCGGTGCGATGGCGTTGTGCGACATGGGCGAGGCCATCGTGGACATCGTCGCCGAAGTCAACAAGGGCGCCGGCCGCGAAGTCGCGTTCCCCTATCGCGGCGACGTGTCCGACGAGGCGTTTCGCCGCACGGTCTTCGACTCGATCAGCGAGCGCTTCGGCCTGGTTTCGATGTGCGTGCCGGCCGCCGGCATCACACGTGACGACCTCGCGGTTCGCGTCGACAAGGAAACCGGCAAGGCGAGGATCTATCCGGTCGAGCGCTTCCGGCAGGTCGTCGACGTGAACCTGATTGCGCCGGTGTACTGGGCGCTGGAAATGATCGGACGCATCGCCGAGGATCGTGCCGCGCGCGGGCTCAAGCGGTGGGCGCCGACCGAAGGAATGCAGGGCGCGATCGTATTCATCGGCTCCGTATCGTCGCAAGGCAATCGCGGCCAGATCTCGTACGCGAGCACCAAGGCCGGACTCGAAGGCGCCGCCGCGACGATCATGAAGGAAGCTATTTTCTACGGCGTGCGCTGCGGGCTCATTCATCCGGGGTTCACCGACACGCCGATGGTGCGTGCCATGGGCGACGACTACATCGGCAAGCACATCCTCCCCTTCACGCAGTTGGGCCGCCTGATCCGCCCGGACGAAATCGCCGATGCGATCTGCTTCATGCTGGCCAATTCGGCAGTGAGCGGAGAATTGTGGGCGGACGCCGGTTGGCACGCGCCCGCGTAACGTGACTATCGGCCCGAGCGGGCCGGCTCAATGCCGCCCGGACGCGATCCGATCAACCATCGCCCGCAGCGCGGAAATCTGCACGCCGGTCCTGTTGGCGTAGTTCTCGTCGGTGTAGCCCCACCAGTCCCAGCAGCCATTGGGATTGAGGCCGGGGATCGAAACCGCTTGCGGAAACAGCACGACGATGCGATTGGTGTCGGCCCAGGCCGCGTAGCCGGCGTGCCGCACGAACGTCGTGCCGTAATACAGTCCGCCGCCCGGCGGCGTCTTCAGCGGCAGATAGTTCTGTCCCTGCTCACACCCATGCAGCGCAACGTGCAGCCGGCACCGTGTGCCATGCGCGCACGCCGACGGAACATACAGCCAGCCCGTGGTGTCCATGCCGGTGAGCCACAGAAAGCTGCTGCTGCCCACGTACCGCGACTGGTCGAACTCGATGAAGCGTCCCGTCAGCGCGCCATGGCGCTTGGGCTTGAGCGGGCCGTAGACCCAGGTCAGGATCGCCTTCGCTCCGTCGAAGCCGCATTTGCCGATGTACGGCGACTCTGTAACGGAACAGCCGCGGCCGTAATTCACTGTCGGCATCGTATGTCCGGCATTGTCGAGCAGCTTGGTCGAAATGTTTTGCGCCGGCACCGTGAATCTTGTGTAGTAATCGGCGGTTTGCGCGGCCACCGGCGCCGGGACGATAGGGTCCTTGCCGCCGGCGAAGATGAACACGCGCTGTCCGGCGAGATGGCTTGGATTGTCGATCAGGCGGTCGGCCGCGAAGCGCTGCGTGGCGCGCTCGAGTGCCGGGACGTCGGCGCTGGTGGCGGAGACGCTGCACGCGAGATGCGCCGGGTCCAGCGTGCAAGAACAGCGCGTGGTTGCGCCGAGGATGGTTCCCTGGCTGCAGAAATAGGGTCCGCCCGCAATGACACCCACGCCCTTGACGATGGACGAGTGCGCGACCGCGAACTGCACCGCCATGAAGGCACCGGAGGAAATGCCCGAAAGCGACGTCTGGGCGACGTCAACGTTGAGCGCGGGGAGCGCCTGTGGCGAATTTGCAGGACAGGACAACGGCAGCGCGACGGCGCACGCGAGCAGCCATCGCAATGGGCCTGGACGAATTGGTGAACGGGCGGACATGCTTCGCTTTCTGCAGGCGCGTGGACCCGACTCAGCCGGAAAGGGAAAATAGTTCTACGAGCAACTGAACATTATGGCAGCCCCTCGGCAACAAAAGTACCCGATGAAGCGCGTTGTTCGCCGGCATCAAACATCCTGCCGAGTGCATGGAATTGAATGTCGGCTCGTGAGAAAATACGCGATTGGTTCAGCGGCACGATCGTCCGCGCATTCGACGGCGGCCGCCCAATCCTGGAATTCCGATGAAACGCGACGATCCCAAAACCCTTGCTTCGGCGGCACGCTCCGCCATGCCGCCCCAGGCCATTTCCGGGGAGATCCTCCTGGAGAAGTACGCCAAAGGCACGGAGCAGAACGTCGAAGCGGTGCGCCGCCGCGTCGCGCGCGCACTGGCCGCGGTCGAGGCGCCGCAGCAACGGGAGCGGTGGGAACGCGCGTTCATGGAAGCGCAGCAGAACGGCTTCATCCTCGGCGGCCGGATCAACTCCGCCGCGGGCACGGACCTGAAGGCCACGCTGATCAATTGCTTTGTGCAACCGGTCGGCGACAGCATCTCCGGCGACGAGAACGGCGTGGGCATCTATGTCGCGCTCAACGAGGCTGCCGAGACGATGCGCCGCGGTGGTGGCGTGGGCTACGACTTTTCGCACATTCGTCCGCAGGGCGCGCACGTCAAGGGCACGAACAGCCGCGCCAGCGGGCCGCTTTCCTACATGCGCGTGTTCGACCAGAGCTGCGCAACGGTGGAGTCCGCGGGCTCGCGGCGCGGCGCGCAAATGGGCATTCTCCGCTGCGATCACCCCGACATCGAGGCGTTCATCCACGCCAAGGACGACGGGAGGCTCACGAACTTCAACCTTTCCGTGGCGGTAACCGACGAGTTCGTCGCGGCCGTGCGCGACAACGCGCCGTGGCAGCTCGTGCACAAGGCGCCGCCCGCGCCCGACCTCATCGCGGCGGGTGCACATCAGCGCGAAGATGAACTGTGGGTCTACCAGACGGTGCGCGCCGGCGCACTGTGGGACCAGATCATGCTGTCGACGTACGACCACGCCGAGCCGGGCGTCGTGTTCATCGACGCGATGAACCGCGACAACAACCTCTCGTACTGCGAGACGATCGAGGCCTCGAATCCGTGTGGCGAACAGCCGCTGCCTTCGTACGGGTGCTGCGACCTCGGCAGCGTCAACCTGACGTGTTTCGTGCAGGACCCGTTCATGCCGGGCGCGCGCTTCGACTTCGCGGGTTTCGCCACCACGGTGGCAGTCGGCGTGCGCATGCTCGACAATGTCCTCGATGTGACGGCGTGGCCGTTGCCGCAGCAAAAGAAGGAGGCAATGGACAAGCGCCGCGTCGGCCTGGGCTTCACGGGGCTGGGCGACGCGCTGATCGAGTTAAACCTGCGCTACGACAGCGCGGAAGGTCGCGCGATGGCCGCCCGCATCGCCGAGAAAATGCGCGACGCCGCCTACCTGGCCTCAGTGGAAATTGCCAAGGACAAGGGGCCGTTCCCGCGCCTCGACGCCGAACAATATCTCGCCGCGCCGCGCTTCGCGTCGCGCCTGCCGGACGACATCAAGGCCGCGATCCGCGCGCACGGCATCCGCAACAGCCACACGCTGTCGATCGCGCCGACCGGAACCATTTCGCTCGCGTTCGCCGATAACGCGTCAAACGGCATCGAGCCCGCGTTCAGCTGGTTCTACCGGCGCAGGAAGCGCATGCCCGACGAATCGATGAAGGAATACCAGGTCGAGGACCATGCGTACCGCCTGTACAAGCATTTGCATGGCGCCGACGACACGGTCGAACTGCCGCCGACCTTCGTCAACGCACTGCAAATGAGCGCGCAGGATCACATGCTGATGAGTGCCGCCGTGCAGCCTTTCATCGATACGGCGATCAGCAAGACGGTGAACGTTCCGGCGGATTATCCGTTCGAGGCGTTCAGGGATCTCTATTTCGAAGCGTGGAAGGCGGGCCTCAAGGGCATCGCGACGTATCGCCCGAACAGCCTGCTGGGCGCAGTGCTCGACGTCGCGCCCGCGGCAGCGCCAACCGCGGAGCCGCAGGACTTCGACACCGCCGACCCCGACCGCCGCATCCGCCTCGATCGCGCACTGCAGCCGCCGCTTTCCAGCCTGCGTTGGCCCGGCAGGCCGGAACTCGCCAATGGCAATCCGTGCTGGACGTACGTGGTCCGCCATCCGTTGGGCGACTTCGCCGTCTTCATCGGCCACATCGACGACGGCGCGTCATACCCATTCGAGGTCTGGATCAACGGCGCCGAACAGCCACGCGGCCTTGGCGCCATCGCCAAGACGCTGTCGATGGACATGCGCACCAATGACCGAAAATGGCTCGACATGAAGCTGTCGGCACTGGAGAAGGCTAGCGGCGACGACGGCTTCGAAATGGCCATGCCACCCGACGGACGCCGCATCCGCGTGCCGAGCCTCGTGTCGGGATTCGCGAAACTGATACGCTACCGGTGCAACGAACTCGGTGTATTCGCCGGCGACACCAATGGCAAGTCACCGGTGGTCGACGCGCTGATGGGTCCGAAGGAGCCGAAGGCCGGCCCGGATGGCACGCTCTCCTGGACCGTGGACGTGCTCAACCACGCGACCGGCGACGACTTCGTGCTGTTCCTGAAGGAACTGGTGATGCCCGACGGGCAACGCCGGCCCTATTCGATGTGGCTGTCCGGCGAATATCCGCGAGTGATGGACGGCCTGTGCAAGGCGCTTTCACTCGACATGCGCGTGTACGATCCCGCGTGGATCGGCATGAAGCTGCGCAAGCTTCTCAACTATGGCGAACCGAACGGGTCGTTCATGGCGCGCACGCCGGGCTCCGACAAGGCACAGATGTGGCCGTCGACGATCTGCTATCTCGCCCAGCTGATGATCCACCGCTACGCGATGCTCGGCATCCTCACCGAACAGGGTTATCCGGTGGAACACGCCGGCATCCTGACCGTGCCGCTGGCCGAGCAGGCGCAGGCCAACGGATTCAAGACGCTCCCCGGGAAGAAGTGCCCCGAGTGCGGGAACAAAGCGCTGATCCGCAAGGATGGGTGCGATTTCTGCACCGACTGCGGCTTTACCGGCGCGTGCGGCTGACGTCCGGCGGGAAAACGGACGACGACTCGCTGCCTATTTCTTCGGAGGGTAGCTGACGGCAGCAGTGGCAGGCGCAACCTTGCCGATCCGCGACCATGAGCTCACGTCGAACGTGAACTCGGCGACCGCGCAAGTCGGCATTCGGGTGATGCTGCTCGACAGCCGGTGCGCAAGTTCGGTGAACTCGGGGTTGTGCCCGAACAGCATTGCGCAGTCGGCCTCTTTACCGAGCCGCTGGATGACGTCGAGCACGACGTCCGTCTCCGCCGCGTACAGCCGGTCGTCAATCACGATTTTCTTGCGCTTGTACCCGAGTTCCTTGGCAATGATGCGCGCCGTCGTCAACGCGCGCTTCGCCGGACTCGAAAGGATCAGGTCGGGCTTGGCGCCGGCCTTCGCCAAGCGCTTGCCGACCTTCGGCGCATCGCGCTTGCCGCGAACGTCCAGCGGGCGTTCCTTGTCGGCCAGCGCCGGGTCATCCCAGCTCGACTTGGCGTGACGGACGAGAAAGAGGGTCTTCATGATCTTGGCAGCCAACCGGGTGACAAGCGAACATTCTAACCCGCGAATTCTCCACCCTACGCCATCGCCGGCATCGCCAGCCGCACCCGGTTCTGCAGAAAGCGATTGAGCGGGCTGGTGGGCTTGCGCGTGGCGCGCTCGGCCACCAGTGCGTTGGCCAGGCTCGACTTCCGCGCGCGCAGCGCCGCCTCGGTGAACGTGAGGTGGATGAGATCGCACTGGGCGAGACTGCCACCGCAGCGATGAGCAAAGCGGCGGACCTGCGTAAGCCACTCGACGCATGCCGCGAAATCGCGCCGCGCAAAGGCCGCCAGCGCCTCGCACATCGGCCGCATCAGCGCGCGTTCGGGAAGCACCGCCGGTGCCTCTTCGTGCAGCGCATCGAGCAACCTGGTCGCGGCGGATTTACGCTTCGCGGCGGCAAAGGCCATCATTGCGTGCACGATGTGGAATGGCCGCACCAGTGCCAGCCGCTGCGTCGCCCAGCGATCGGCTAGCGCCTGCCAGCGTTCGCGCAGGTCGAAGTTGCGCAACTCGAGCCGCCACAGCAGCGCCGACGCGTCGGATAGCGCGGACACGTCGCCGTTGGCCGCATTCGCGATCTTCCGGTCGTATACGGCCAGCGCCGCGCCCACGTCCTCCAGTTCAAAGTGAAACAGCGCGCGATGCCACGCCAGGTGAACGACGTAGCCGTTGCCCTCGCTCCAAGCTGCTTCGTTGTCAGCGAGGAACGCGAGTCCCTCGCGGGCGCGCGCCTCCATTTCCAGCACATGGACCAGCGCGTGCATGGCGCCCACATGCATGGGGTCGATGGCGAGCGCATCGCGCGCAATTTTTTCAGCTTGGCGATACTCGCCGTTTTCCTCGAGGCCGAACGCGTACATGGCGAGCACGCTCGCGTAACCGCGCATGCCGGCGTGCCATCGCGGCAATACGCCTGCAACGCGATCGCGCAGCATCTCCCATCGCGCCATGCGAAAGTCGAGCGCGTGCGCGACCATCAGCGCCAACAGGTCGCGCGGGCGCTCGGCGACGATGGCCCCGTAGCGCGCGAGCGCCAGCATCGAATCGCCGTCGAGCCACGCGCGTGCCGCGGCGGCGTGACGCAGGGCCGGGTCGTCCCGGTCAAGCTTCGCGGCGTCGATCGCGTCCAGGCTGGTCCGCAACGCGGACCACGACGCGGTGTCGTCGGCGTGCACGATGAGTCCCGCGCGCAGGCAATGCGCCCACACGCAGCCCGGGTCGTCGTCCAGCAGCTGTTCGAGTGCGGCCGCGGGATGGCCGCGGTGCGTGTGCATCCGCTCGAGCACGGCATCGCAGCGCTGCTGCGAGCGCGCGTCGGCCACCTGCATCGCCCGGTCGTGGAATAAAGCGTCGTTCATGATCGTGATGAATCCTCTTTTCCGCCGCCCCACTACTCCGGAACCGTTTCTCCTGAGCCACCCATTTCCTTCGGCACGTCCTTCATCTTGGGCAGTCCGTCCTTCATGTGCAGGACTGTCTCGGCGTAATTCACGTGCAATTGCGGGACGTGGCGGTACGTGGGTATCGTCGCGGCGTACACGTCGATCAGCCCCCAGTGCGGATGGTCCGTCATCAAGTGGCCGCCGCACATCTTGCAGAACTTGCGGTAGCTGCGCTCCGTCTTGTGGTACGTGCCCACATTGTCCGCGCCGCGCGTGACGGTCACAGCCTCCGGCTTCCACAGGCTGAAAGCGTTGACGGGCGCGGCGGACCAACTCCGGCAGGATTCGCAATGGCAAAAACCCGCGGCGACGGGCTCGCCGGTTACCTTGATCTCGACGGCGCCGCAAAAGCACTTTCCAACATAGGTCTGGTTCATGATCCTGCCCTTTCACTGTGACGGAAACGGACTCTGACTTGCGTTGTTCCGTGGAATGGAGTCTAGGCAACCCGGACATCTCCGCAATTTCACTGGCGACGCCCGTTTGTTTCTTTTGTTTCAGCGATCGGGCGCGCGCTGGACTTCGTGGGCCAGTTCGGCGACCACGCGCCGGACTTCGTCAGGTAGAAACGGCTTCTCGATGACGGGACGGCCGCACTCCGCGACGAACTCGCGCGATGCGGTGGTCAGGGTGTCGCCGGTGACGAAGACGACGCGCGCACCCTGCCCGGGCCACCGCCGCTCGATCTCGTGGTAAAGCGCGCGCCCGTCCATGCCGGGCATGCGGATATCCGTGAGGACAACGTCGTAGCTTTTCACCGCCATGCGCTCCAACGCGTCGCGTCCCGAGGCGACGGTGTCGACGTGATGGCGCGCGGCAGCCAGGATTTCCGCCAGCGTCTCGCGGATTTCCGCTTCGTCGTCGACAATGAGGATTCGGCGCTCGTCGCCGCGCAATCCTGGAATGTCCTCAGCCACGGGCGCGGTCGTCTCCACGGCGCCCACGGGCAACGTGATGGTAAACGCCGCGCCACCTTCTGCAGGGCTATCCACGGTGAGCGTACCGCCGTGCGCTTCGACGATGCCCAGGCTCACGGCCAATCCGACGCCCAGGCCCATGCCCGTCGGCTTGGTCGTGAAATAGGGTTCGAATATCCGGGCCCGCAGATGCGGCGGGATGCCGGGGCCATTGTCCGCGACGATGATCCGGATCATGTCCGGCGCGGCAAGGTACTCGGTCGCCACGCGGATACGTCGCGGCGCCGGCCGCTCCTGCAGCGACTGCTGCGCGTTGATGATCAGGTTGAGCAGCACCTGATGCAGCTGGTCGGCGTCGGCGAGCGTTGGCGGAATGTCCCGCGCGAGATCCAGCGTCACGTCGATGCCGCTGGTGCGAATGGCGTAGCCGGTGATGTCCAGCGCCGCTGTCACCACATCGTTGATGATCACCGGACCGCGTTCGGGAGGCTGCTGCCGGGCCATGGCGAGGAACGTGCGCACGATGCGCGCGCAGCGCTCGGCGGCGACACGGATCTTCTGTGCCGCGACCTGGGTGGCCGGATCGCCACGCTCCTCGAGCAGCACGGCCCGCGCCACTACAACCGACAGCGGATTGTTGAGTTCGTGGGCAACCCCCGCCAAAAGCGAACCGAGCGCGGCGAGCTTCTCGCGCTGGTACAGCGTTTCGCGCTGCCTCGCCAGCTCAGTCGCCGAGCGTTTCTTCTCGGTGATGTCGCGGGCGATGGTCAGCACATGCGGCTTGCCCTGATAGCGCATCGGGATGCCGTGGAGCTCGATCTCCAGCGCGACGCCGTCCTTGCGCAACTCGGTCACTTCGATGTGGCGCGATTCCCCGGCGGCGACCGAGCGCAGGAACTCCGTGGCGTATGACGGGCCCGCCCAGCGGCCGGATGGCAACGAACCATCGTCGTCGCTATAACCGTACATGTGCCAAAGCGCCGGATTGGTGTCGACGAGTTCGCCCTCGGCTGTCCACAGAGCGACGCCGTCGATAGCCGCGTTGAACATCGCGCGGTACTGCTCCTCGCTCGCGCGCAGCGCCGCCTCGGCCTCCTTGCGGTTGGTGATGTCGCGCGCAAGTGCCAGCGCCATGGAGTCGAACGCGCGGCTCAAGCGTCCGAGTTCGTCGGGGCCTTTGAGGCCGCTGCGTGCCGCCAGGTTGCCCGTCGCGATCTGCTCCGCCGCGCTCACCAGCCGCGCCGTGCGCCGCGTCAGCAGGAAATGAAAGACCAGCCACATCGTGAGCGCCAGCGCCGTTACCCATCCGGCCCAGTACAGTGCTTGCCGGGTGACCTGCGCCCGCGCCTCCGCCTTGTACCGCTTCAAGTCGTACGCAAGGTACAGGCTGCCGGTACGCGACGGCCGTAACTCTTCGCGGGCGCCGCCCATCAGCACGCCTGCGTAGCCGAGCAGCTCCTCGCCGCTGGCGTCCGTCGTCAGGCCGGCGCGGCGTTCGCGAATCGCGTCGGCGGCCCGCTCGATGTCGGCCTGCGGCAGAAACTCCGCGATCCCTTGGCCGAGCCACGCGCGACGAGTCGATGCGATGACGACGTTTCGGTCGTCCGTCAGCGCCGCGAACGCAACATCGTGGTTGTGCGCCAGCACGGCGACCTCGTGCTGCGCCGCGGCCGGATCGCCCTTCAGCAGAAGGTACTCGAGCGTGCTCTGCAGGCGGGACACCTCCTGCACGAGCCGTTTGCGGCTGTCCTCCACGGCCTCGCGCTCGGCCTCTGGCACGTGATACAGCATGTTCACCGTGCTCAGGATCGCGGTGAAGCCCAGCAGGATCAGCGGGACCGTGAATTTCAGCGACCCCGGTATACCCATCGCTATTTCGCCAGGCGGGCCAGCGGCGCTGGCGCGAGCAGCTCCTCGATGGCCGGCTCGTTGGTGACCAGCTTGGCGTCGATCATCAGCGACAGCAGGCGACGCCCGGTCACCACCAACTCCGGTTTCTCCCCGCCCAGCATCTTCAGGTTTTCGTCCCGCGTCGGAATGTGCAGGCCCTTGAGCGTCTCCAGGAACTGTTCTCCCGAAGTCTGCTGGCGGATGCCCATCCGCCGCGCGGCATCCTTGGGATCGCTGCCCATGTAGTCGAGGGCGCTGAACCAGCCGGTGAGCAGCGCCTGCAATCCGTCCGGATGCGACGCGATGGCGGTATCGCGCACCGCGAGCAGATCGACGATCTCGCCGGGCATCTGCGTGCTGTCGAACAGCGTCTTGGCGCCCGCCTTCAAAAACTGCGCGCGGAACGGATCGAATGTGACGGCGCCATCGACCAGCCCCTTCTCGAACGCGCTCGGCTGTTCGTTCGACTCGAGGTGCACGACGTTGACGTCGGACGCCTGCATGCCGTTGATGGCCAGCGCGCGGCTCAGTACGAATGCGCCGAGGGCACTGCTCTCGACGGCAACCGACTTGCCCTTGAGATCGCGCATCGACTTCATGCCGCTGCGCCCGACGACGACGTCCGCGCCGTGCGACACGTCCACCACCAGCACGATGCGCGGCTTGAATCCGTCGGCGGCGAGACCGAACAGCTCGTCGAGGCTGATGACCATGCCATCGATGGCCTGGTTGCGAAAGGCGCGCAGCACCTCGCTCGCCGACGGATATTCGACGAGCTGGACGGCCTTGGCGTCGAGGCGGCCCAGTTCGCGCGCCAGATAGAGTGGCTCGCTGCCGATCCAAACGTTGGTGCCGATGCGCAGGACGGGGTCCGGCGTTCGCGTGCATCCGAACAGCGAGAGCGCCAGCGCGACGCAGGCGAGCACGCACGCGTAATGGCACAATTCGCGGCGCGATGCTTGGCGCAATGCGTTCATTCGCGCCTCATGCCCCGTCCGGGACGAAAATGTAGCCTTCGTTGCGTACCGTCTTGATGAATCGCGGATGCTCGGGGTCGGGCTCGATTTTCTTGCGCAGCCGCATGATGCGCAGGTCGACGCTACGGTCGAATGGATCCCAGTCGCGCTGGTTGAGGTTGAGGATGCGCTCGCGCGACAGCGGACGGTTCGGATGCTCAGCGAACGCCTTGAGCAGGTCGAATTCCAGCGGGGTCATCGCCACCTCGTTGCCCTTGTCGTCGGTTAGACGGTGGGCGGCCAGGTCGAGCACGCAGCGTCCGATGCGCACGCGCTCGGCGCCGATGTCGGCACGCGCCGCGGCGGAGGTTCGCCGCAGCACGCTCTTCACGCGCGCCTCCAGCTCGCGCGGGTCGAAGGGCTTGGGAACGTAGTCGTCGGCGCCCATCTCGAGCCCCACGATGCGATCGACGACGGTGCTCGCCGAAGTGAGCATGACGACCGCCACCGCCGCATGACGTTCGCGCAGGAAGCGCGCGAAGCTCAACCCATCCTCACCCGGCATGTTGATGTCCACCAGCGCCAGGTCGACCGGATGCTGTTCGACCAGCGCCTTGGCGGCCAGCGCGCTCTCGGCGCCGATGGCCGCGTAGCCGTGCGCGACGAAGTACTCCTCCAGGACGTCGCGCACGTCCGGCTCGTCATCGACGATCAGGATGGTGGCTTTCGGACTCACGGCGGCGCTTCCACTGTCTTTCCCCCTCATCGGCACAAGGCCGTCGGACTCCCGGGCATACGCACCCGCGAATCCTACCGCCATAGCGCCTTGAAGCGTAGAGCCACCACCAAAACGAACCATTTTCATGCGGACTCCCCTGTCGAGGCAGAGAGGATAGATCGCGCCGGACGAGATTCGTACCCTGCGGACCGCGCATGAAACAAATGAAACAAAAACAGCATACCGATGCAGTCAGGTTGCCGTGACCCTCTCCTAGACTGGTCTCACTTGCCGCAACGCGGGGTAAGTGGAAACGAGAAAGGAATCGGTCGATGTTTACGCACCGCATCAGCAGCAGCACCGCGACAGCAACCGCGGTGAAGTCCAGGGCCATCGAGCGCATGCACGCCGACGCGCGCGCGCCGCTCCTTGCGCATTTCCTTGCACTGTCCGCCGCGGACCGTCGCCTGCGCTTCGGCCGGCCCATCGCGGAGTCCGTCATCGCTTCGTACGTGGATGGCATCGACTTCGCCCGCGACACGGTCCTGGGCGTCCGCGACGCTCAGTCGCAGGTCATCGGCGTGGCACACATGGCCTTCGAAGGCGATTCGGCCGAAGTCGGCCTCTCGGTCCTGCCCGGATACCGCAAACGTGGTATCGCCAGCGCACTGTTCGGCAGCGCGGTCGCCCGCGCGCGCTGTTACGTGCGGGGAATCCACATGCTGTTCCCGGCGATCAACGCGCCGATCCTGCGCATCGCCAGGCGCTTCGGCATGGCCGTGCGTTTCAGCAGCGGCGACGCCGAAGCCCGCCTCGACGTCCGGTCCAACCCCGCGTTGCCGCTCACCAACAGACTGTGCGGGAGGGAATTTGCATGAACGCGACGAGCACCATTGCAGTGAAGGCACTCTTCAATTCAACCCAAAGGAGTAAGACCATGACCAGCGAAATCGCCACCGCCTCTCCTACCGTCGACTTTGCCGCCATCAAGGGCCGCCAGCAGGCTGCGTGGTCCACCGGCAATTACGCTGTCGTAGGCACCACATTGCAGATCGTCGGCGAGAACCTTGCCGAGGCCATGGACCTCCGTTCGGGCATGCGCGTGCTCGACGTCGCCGCCGGCAACGGCAACGCGACACTCGCCGCCGCGCGCCGCTGGTGCGACGTCACGTCCACGGACTACGTGCCCGCGCTGCTGGAATCCGGCAGGGCGCGCGCGGTTGCGGAAGGCCATACCATCAAGTTTCAGGAAGCGGATGCCGAGAACCTGCCCTTTGCCAACGCGTCTTACGACGCCGTGATGTCGACGTTCGGCGTGATGTTCACGCCCAACCAGGAACGCGCCGCGAGCGAACTTCTGCGCGTATGCAAGCCCGGCGGCAAGATCGGGCTCGCGAACTGGACGCCGGACAGCTTCATCGGCCAGCTATTCAAGATCATCGGACGTTACATTCCGCCCGTCGCCGGCATCAAGTCGCCCTCGCTCTGGGGAACCGAATCCCGCCTCGCCGAGCTGTTCGGCCCGGGCGCGAGCGCCATCCGGACGACGCAGCGCGAATTCGTGTTCCGCTATCGCTCGCCCGCGCATTGGATCGAGGTGTTCCGCACCTACTACGGACCGGCGAACCGGACGTTCGCGGCGCTGGACGCCGCGCACCAGGCCGGCTTCACCCGCGATATCACGGACCTGATGGCGAGCCGCAACCGCTCGGGCGACCGCACGCTGGTGCTGCCGAGCGAATACCTGGAGGTCGTCGTAGAACGGAAAGGTTGAGCGGGATCGGCGCTCTAGCCCCCGACTGCCCGCAAGTCGAGTTCGTGGCGGTGACCGAGCCAAATCGCGCTGTCCCGATGGTCGCGCAATTCGTCATCCGTATTGGGATGCGCGAAGACGTCGAGCGTTCCGTGGTTCAGCGCGAGCCAGCTCACGACTTCGGAGAACTGCGCCGGCGCGAACGCGATCTGGAAGCTCCACTTCGGATGCGGGCCAACCTCCCGCTCGTGAAAGCGGCCGATCTGAACCCTTTCGCCGAATTGGGCGGCGACCACTTCGCGGAATTTCGCCGCGTCATCACGATTGGCCGCATCGAAGTAGACATGCGCGTGCCAGCTCGCGATGCGTGACACGTCGAGAGAAGCCATGCCAAACCTCCGTTTACCCACAAATGCAATGTCGGGACTGACGTCCGCGGATACTGTACCAATATCCGGCCAAGGCATTGCGTGGCAAACTGGCCAATCGCCCCAATCTATCCATCCATGGCCTCCGTTGCTACCGTCGCGGCATTTCCTTTCGACAACTCGTTCGCCCGTGATCTCGAGGGGTTCTACACGCCTTGGCGCCCGGTCGCCGCCCCCGCCCCGCGGCTGCTTTTCTTCAATCGCGCGCTTGCGGCCGAGCTCGGCCTCGACGTCGCGTCGCTAGACGAGGCCGCGCTTGCCGAGACGTTCGCCGGAAACGCGCTCCCGGACGGCGCCGAACCGCTGGCGCAGGCCTACGCGGGCCACCAGTTCGGCGGGTTCTCGCCGCGACTGGGCGACGGCCGCGCGCTTCTGCTGGGCGAGGTGATCGACCGGAAGGGAGTCCGTCGCGACATCGCGTTCAAAGGGTCAGGCCGCACGCCGTTCGCCCGTGGCGGCGATGGCAAGGCTGCCGTCGGACCGATGTTGCGCGAAGTGCTGCTTGGCGAGGCCATGCACGCGCTGGGCATCCCCACGACGCGGGCATTGGCGGTCGTAGCGACGGGCGAGCCGGTGTACCGCGAGCAAACCCTTCCCGGCGCGGTACTGACGCGCGTCGCCGCGAGCCATATCCGTGTCGGGACCTTCGAGTTCTACGCTGCGCGCGGCGAACTCGAACGTGTACGCAAGCTGGCCGAGTACACGATCGCGCGTCACTACCCCGATCTTGCGGCGTCACCGCAGCCCATCCTGGCTCTGCTGCAAGCCGTGGCCGAACGCCAGGCAGCGTTGATCGCGCAATGGATGAACGTGGGCTTCATCCACGGCGTGATGAACACCGACAACATGGCGATTTCGGGCGAAACGATCGACTACGGGCCTTGCGCGTTCATGGAAGCCTACGATCCCGCCGCGGTGTTCAGCTCCATCGACGGCCACGGACGCTACGCTTTCGGCAACCAGCCCGATATCGCGGCGTGGAACCTGGCGCGTCTGGCCGAGACACTGCTGCCGCTGCTTTCGGACGATCAGCAGAAGGCGATTGCGATGGCCACCGAGGTCCTCGTCTCTTTCCCGGTGCAATATCGCAGCCACCTGCTGCGCGGACAACGCGCCAAGCTCGGGCTGCGTCGCAACGAACCGGACGACGACGGCGCCGATGCCGCGCTTGCGGACGACTGGCTGAAGCTCCTTCATGCCGGGGGCGTGGATTTCACGCTCGGCTGGCGGCGGCTGGCCGACGCCGCGGCCGGCGACGAAGCGCCGCTCCGCGCGCTGTTTTCCGATGCGGAGGTGGGTACTGAAGAACGAGCTACTGAGCCACTCGGCGCATGGCTCGTGCGCTGGAAGGCACGCTGCGCGAGCGAGGAAGGCGCGGGTCAGGGAGCCGCCATGGCCGGTGAGCGCGCCCGGACGATGCGCAGCGTCAACCCGATCGTGATCGCCCGCAACCACCGCGTGGAAGAGGCCTTGGCCGCGGCGTCGAACGAAGGCGACCTCGGCCCCTTCGAACGCTTGCTGGAAGCGCTCAGGACGCCGTACGACGAGACTCCCGAGATGGCGGCCTACGCCGAGCCCGCGCCGGCTGCCGTGACGGCGAGTTACCGGACGTTCTGCGGGACCTGATTTCTTCAGGCGTTGTCCTACGACACGAGAGCGCATCGGCGGATAGGCCGACACTGCCGCTTCGTGCACGCTACGAATGAGGCTTTCCGCCTGATTCCAGTGGAGGACGAAATGGGCACACTGACGACCGCACGGCGCAAGAAACTGCCGTCATCCGAATTCGCGTTGCCGGGACGCCGGTATCCGGTGGAGGACAAGGCACACGCGCGCGACGCCAAGGCGCGCGCCTCGCAAGCGTTCAACGCGGGGCGGCTCAGCGCAACGGAAAAGGCGAAAGTCGACCACAAGGCCGACGCGGTTCTGCACAAAAAGGGCAAGTAGGCGCCACCTGCTCGCTCATCGCGTCTTGTTTGCGGTGAGCACGCGATACCGCGCCATGTAGCGAATGGCGTCCTTTGGCTTGCCGAGTTTCTCGCACAGCAGCGCAAGGTTGTAGTGAGCGTCGGCCATGTCCGGGTCGACGTGCACAGCTCGCGCGTAGGCCCCCATCGCTTCCGTCCCCCGCTTCATGTCCTCGAGCAGCACGCCCAGGTTGTAGAGCAGCACCGGGTCGTCGCCACAGGACTTGATCGCCTGGCGATACACGTCTTCTGCCTTGGCCAGGCGCTTGGCATCGTGCAGCAGGCGGCCTAAGTTGATGTAGGCGTCGAGATACGCCCCATCGATGTCGATCGCCTGCTCATACGCCGCCTGCGCCGCCTCGACGTCTTCGGCCTCGAGTGCCGCGGCCCTGTCGAACCACGCTTCCGCGCCCGTCTCTTGCCCGGCGTCGCCACGCTCGATCACGCTCAGCGAGCCATCGGCCGGGTCGCCATCGAAGCCCAGCAGGTACTGCCCGGATTCCGCAGCCCAACGGCTACCGCCTTCGCGCACGACAACGCGGTCGGCCACGGCACCGATGTTGAGGCCCGACAAGGGCATCCTGTCCGGCAGATGACGGCGCAGCTCGCGCATGGAGCGCATGATCCGGCGCGCCGGCACGCGCGCGTCGGCCAGCGCCTGCGCGGTGCGCAGCAGGATCAGGTCCTGGAATGAAAACCGCCACGCGCCCCGCGGTCCGCGTTCCGGCGTGACGAAGCCGGAGGCAATCAGCGATCGGATCGTGCTGCGCGACAGGCCCAGCAGCTTTTCGACGTCCCGGACGCCGTAGGAATTCACGGCCTCGGCGCGCCCCTTGGGATCGCTTATTTCTTGGCCGCCTTGCGCGCGGCCGGGGCAGGTGCCACGACCTGTTGCGCGCGCTTGGCGGGTTTGCGCGTCGCCGGCGCAGGCTCCGCGGCGGGCGCAGGCTTGGCAGCGCGAGCGGGTCCTTTCTTCTCCAGGCTGGCGCGCAGCGCTTCCATGAGGTCGATGACCTGCGCGCCGCCGCTTTCCGGAGCCTCGGACATCGTAATCTCGTGGCCCTCGACTTTCCTTTCCACAGCGGCCTGCACGCGTGCCGCCACGTCGTCGGTGTACTGCGACGGATCGAACGTGTCGGAAGTCTGTTGCTCGATCAATTGCTGCGCCAGCTTCAATTCCGCCGGCTTCACGTCGGTTTTCGGAATCTCCAGCTCCTTCATTGCACGCACTTCGCCAGCGTAGAGGAGCTGTTGCATCACGAGACCATCCTCGACCGGGCGGATCATCACGATGTATTGCTTGCCGCGCGCAGCCCAGCGGCCGAGTGCACAGCGGTTGGATTCGCGCAGCGCCGCGGCCAGCAACGCGTAGGGCTTGGCGCCGCCTTTGTCGGGAGCAAGGTAGTACGCCTTGTCGAAGTACACCGGATCGACCGCTTCCAGCGGCACGAACTCGGTGATCTCGGCCATGTGCGTGCCCGCCTCTTCCATCGCCTTCAGTTCCTCCGGCGAGAACATCACGTACTGGTCTTTGGCGAACTCGTAGCCCTTGACGATCTCCTCGCGCGGCACCACAACCTCTTCCTTGATGCAGATGTACTGCTGCTTCAACCGCGAGCCGCACGTCTTGTGCAGCATGTTGAAGGAGACCGACTTGCTCGCCTCGGTGGCCGAATAGAGCTTCACCGGGATGGAAACCAGCCCGAACGAAACCGACAAACTCGCTATCGATCGTGCAGCCATGATGCCTCCTGCCCACGCGGCGCGCGGGTGCGAACTTTGAAATATGTCAATCTTTTCCGCAATTTGCAAGCGTTACTTCGTGGTTCGCGCCAACGCCTTCTCGAGGTCTTGCTTCTTTTGCAACGCGTCGCGCCAGCGATCGCCGGTCCCGGCGAGGCGCTGCGGCGCATTGGCCAGCGTGAAGTCGAGGGGATGCGCGCCGGCCAGCTCATCCCAGGTCAGCGGCATCGACACCGGCGCGCCGAGCGCACCGCGCGGCGAATAGGCGACGTTCAGCGTCTTGCCGCGGACGTTCATGTTGTAGTCCATGAAGATCTTGCCGGTGCGCTTCGGGATGCTCCACTCCAGTGTAATGTCCTTGGGGTGCAGGCGCTGCAGGTGTCGTCCTACAAGCTCCGATACATGGCGCGCGGCGTCGAAGTCGAGCGTGCGCCGGATCGGCACGAACACGTGCAGGCCCGTCTTGCCCGACGTCTTGACGATGGCGTCCAGCGACATTCCTTGCAGCAGGTCGCGCAGCCAGAATGCGACTTCCTTGCCCTTCTCGAAGGCGATCGTGTTCAGCTCGGGTTCCTCGCCCTTCGCCTCTTTTCCCGAGTAGATGTACGGATCGAGATCGAACAGCACATAGTCGGGATAGTTGAGGACGGACTCTTCCAGTGCCTCGAGCGAACTCGCGTAGTCGGTGCCTTTCGAGATCGCATCGGCCCCCGCCCTGGCGCGCGAATGCCAGACGTGGAACTCCAGCGTGCCCGATTGCGCAAGCCATAGCAGTGTCGGCAGGTTGTTGCACAACAGGTAGTCGTGCTGCTCGTCCTTGCTGCTCGAGAATACGGTGATCGATTCGACGAAGTCGGGCCGCTCCTGCTCCCAGTGTTTCTGGAAAAAACGCTGGCCACGGATGCCGTCGGGCATGCGGATCATCGTCAGCGGACGGTCTGCCAGGTGCGGCAGCATGTAGGGCGAGACCTGCGCGAGATAACGCAGCAAGTCCCGCTTGGTGTATGCCGGCAGGTCCTGCGCCGGATCGGCCGGCCAATAGACGCGATCGAGATGGGTGAGGCGGATCTGGTGCAACCCCACGGCGAGCGTCAACGCCGTCTTGGGGCTGGCAAGCTGGGCCATGACGTCATCGACAGGTCCGCCGGACGGCGCGGCCGTCACGGGCCGGGAATCAGCGCGCTGCACGGCCTTGGCGTCGATGTCGTCGCGCAAGCGCAGGAACACCGGTGCGCGCAGGTGGCCGTCGTCGGTCCAGCTATGGAAACTCACTTCGGCCACCGTCTTCGGCTCGACCCACGTCGTCGGCGCATTGAGTTCCGGCTCGTCGCTGAACGGATTCGTCTTCCGCTGCAGCGGCTCAAGCGTGGCCTTGACCTGCTTCAACGCTCGTTCGTCGAAACCCGAGCCGACGTGCGACGCGAAACGCAAACTCTTCTTGTCCCAGTAGCCGACCAACAGCGAACCCAGCGGAGCTCGCGCGCCATTCCCCTTGGTGTAGCCGCCGACGACAAAGTCCGCGGTCATCGTCGGCTTGACCTTCAGCCACGATTGCGACCGGCGGCCGGTCTCGTACCGGCTGTCCTTGCGCTTGCCGATCACGCCTTCGAAACCGCTGGCCAGCGCCGCCGCGCTCAGCGCGACGCCATCATCGTGCGTGTGCACGAGTTGCACCAGCGGCGACGGCAACAGGCACTGCGCGAGATAGCGCCGGCGGTCCGAGTACGGCGACTTGCGCAGATCGATCCCCGCAAAGTGCAGCAGGTCGAAGCAGACGAACACCACTGGCAGTGTCTTGTCGGCCGCGGCGATTTCCCGCTCCGTCTTCAATCCCGCGCGATCCTGCAACGCCCCGAACGACGGTTTGCCGCTCGCGTCGAAGGCGACGATCTCGCCGTCCAGGATCATGCCGTGCACGGCCTGCTGCGCGAGGTCGGCAACCAGCCGCGGGAACTTGCTCGAAAGGTCCAACCCGCGCCGCGAACGCAACTTGACCCCCTGCGCGTCGATGAACGCGAGCACGCGATAGCCATCGAGCTTGGGTTCCCACATCCATTCGCCCCGGTGGAAGGCCTTATCACCGATTTCCGCCAGCATCGGCGCGATTGCCGCGGGCATCGGCTCGAGCTTGCCCGCCGGCGCGAGGCGCGAGGCGGGCATGCGCTGGACAGGGACGAACTTCAGCTCCTGGACCGTTTTTCCGCTAAGCACCGAGTGACTCTGCGCGGTGACATCGCCGGTCGTCACGAAGCGGTCCTTGTGCTTGATCATCAGCCATTGCTTGGCTTCCTTCGTGCGCACCAGCGCAAACGAACCCTTCAGCTTTTCGCCGCGCAGCAGGACGCTCAGCTTGCCCTTCTCCAGGCCATCGCGGATTTCGCGTTCGGCGCGCGCGCGGTCATGAAACCATGTCTCGCCGTCTTCGTCGGGCGAGTAGACGCCGCAATCCCACACGATGACCTCGCCGGCACCGTATTGACCGGCCGGAATGACGCCTTCGAACGAGCCATAGTCGTAGGGATGGTCCTCGACGTGCACGGCGAGGCGCTTTTCGTTACGATCCAGTGACGGGCCCTTGGGCACCGCCCAGGACAGGAGCACGCCGTCGCATTCGAGCCGGAAGTCGTAGTGCAGCCGCGTCGCCGAATGTTGCTGGACCACGAATAGCAACGGACCGCCGCCGGCCGCGGGCACGGCGGGTGGCGGCTCCGGCGTGGCGGTGAACGTACGCTTGGCCGAGTATTCCTTGAGCGGGGTCTTTGCCATTGAGCAATCATACTGATGGAGGTTCCGACCGATGACAACCGCGAAGCTGTTCGCCGGCGCGAGCGGATATTCCTTCAAGGAGTGGAAAGGCGTCTTCTATCCGGACGACATCAAGGCGGAGGACATGCTGCCGTTCTATTCGGCGCGCCTGCCGACCGTCGAGATCAACAACACGTTCTACCGGATGCCCAAGACGTCGGTCATCGAGAACTGGGCGGCCGCGACGCCCGAGGATTTTCGGTTCTCGATCAAAGCGTCGCAACGGATCACGCACATGTCGCGCCTGCGCGCGGAAACGGCGGCCGAGCCGGTCGGCTATCTGTACAAGAACCTGGCTGCGCTGCGCGCCAAGCGAGGACCGGTGCTGTTCCAGTTGCCGCCCAACATGAAGAAGGACCTGGCCCGTCTCACCGGGTTCCTGAGCCTGTTGCCGGCGGACCACAACGCCACGTTCGAGTTTCGCAACGACACGTGGTTCGACGATGAAGTCTATGCCACGCTCAAGAACGCTGGAGCCGCGTTGTGCCTGTCCGAACGCGAAGACAGCGCGCCGCCACCGCTGGTGGAGACCGCACCGTGGGGCTATGTCCGTCTGCGGCTGGAGACCTACACGGACGCCGATCTGAAAGAGTGGGCACGCACGCTGCGGGCCTCCAGCTGGCGCGAGATCTACGTCTACTTCATGCATGAGGCGACCGCGCCGGGGTATGCACAGAAGCTGATGAAATTCGCATCATGACCGCGGCACGCGACACTGCGGCGGGCACCGCAAAGCCGGTGTCGATCGCCGTCGACGACGCCAACAGCGTTTCCGGCTTGCTGCAGGTGCCGACGAAGGCGCTCGCCTGCTACGTGATGGCGCATGGCGCGGGCGCGGGCATGACGCACTCGTTCATGGCGAGCTTCGCCAACGATCTCGCGGAACGAGACATCGCCACGCTGCGTTATCAATTTCCGTACATGGAACGCGGTTCGAAGCGCCCCGACTCGCCCAAGCTGGCGCACGCGGCCGTGCGCGCCGCGGTCGGTGAAGCGGCGCGCCTGTGCCCCAGGCTCGCGTTGTTCGCCGGCGGCAAGTCCTTTGGCGGACGCATGACGTCGCAAGCCCAGGCCGCTTCGCCGCTGCCTGGTGTGCGCGGGTTGGTATTTGTCGGGTTCCCGCTGCATCCGCCCGACAAGCCCGCGGACGAACGGGGAGCGCATTTATTCCAAGTGCAGATTCCGATGTTGTTCCTGCAGGGGACCCGCGATGAATTGGCGGAACTGAGTCTACTGCGGAACCTTGCCGTAAAGCTCGGTGCGCGCGCCTCTCTCAAGCTCTTCGACGACGCCGATCATTCGTTTCACGTGCCGGCGAGAACGGGCAAGAAGGATCCGCAAATCAGAGCCGAAATGGCGGATGCGATGGCCGAATGGATGGTGAAGGTGGCGTAGCCGTCGGGACAACGCGCACTCGTGTCCGCGACGCCTAATAGGTTCCGTGTGATCCGTGAACCGGCGCGCGACGAATGCGTACCTCTGGCTTGAGCGTCAGCGTCCACTCGACCTCCGTCCGTCCGGTACGCGAAACGTCGACGTTCTTGCGCGAGTCTTCCTCCGTGCCGGTCTGCTGCGGGTGCCACACGCGCACGACATAGCTGCGCGGGGGCAGATCGGACAACACCGCCCTGCCCTGCGAGTCCGTCTTGGCGAAGTACGGCGACTCCGACACGTAGACGTAGCCGACCATCCAGTCGTGGATGTTGCAGCCGAGAACCACTACGCCCGGTTTGTCGAAAGTGACTGCCTGCGGAACGCCCGTGTAGAGCGGCAGCTCGAATCGCCTGGCGGGCGAAAACGAGTACACCTGATGGCGCACGCTGTCGCGATTGGGGAAGGTCACCGCCGTTCCGACGAGTATGGCCTGGACCTTGGGCACGAACTCCTTGTCCACTTGATCGACCACGTCCTGCGGCGGGCGCGCCGGCAGTTTGACGTTGCCATCGCTGGGCACGGCGACGACGACCGCATCGGCGACCGGCTTGCCCTGCGCGTCGATGACTCTGGCCGCAATCTCGGCGTTCTGCGCGTGCGCGAGCGGCGCCACGACGGCGACGAGTGCCAGGAGCCAATGTGCGTGCATGTCCGGTAACTCCTAGAAGCGATAGGCAAGGGTCAGGATGATCAGATTCGTCTTGTATTCGAGGCCCTGCGCGGCGCGCGTGAAATCGTAGCGGTAGGCAACGTCGACGGACGCCTGGTCGGACAGCGAATAGTTCGCGCTCAAGGTGCCGCTCCAGGTCGTTCCGCGCAGCCGATACGCATACAGTTCCGGATCGCCCCACACCGGATCTTCGGCAATGGCCGATGACGCCAGGAAGATGGGCAGACTCTGTTGCGCAGTCGATTCGACGTCGCCGCGGCGAACGCCGAACCTCGCATCCAGGCCAACGAACTCCGCCGGTGCATAACCTGCGCGCACAAAGGCGCCCTGGCCTTTGAGATCGAAGACGTTCCCCGGGAT
>Ga0207683_10000343_pt1 | contig 42250 bp, 45 predicted proteins | sample KBSM73metaG_FD_184333 | JGI IMG/M metagenome (GOLD analysis project Ga0207683, IMG submission 184333) | Miscanthus rhizosphere microbial communities from Kellogg Biological Station, Michigan, USA - KBS M7-3 metaG (SPAdes) (version 2) | ecosystem: Host-associated > Plants > Roots > Rhizosphere >... | reverse complement strand
CGTCAGAAAAGAGCGCGATCAAAATATCGTCTATTACGTCAAAGACGCGTTGAGTCAGTTAGGATGGAGGGCCGGCCGCGTGTAGTGAATCGCGGGGGGAGTCGTTTCTGTAAGTCCAGTATCCAATGTGACCGTCTACTATGCCGAAAGAATCGCTCGAAACGCTGATCTCGGAACTTGTGCATGAAGAAGATTGGCGGCGCATGCGTGCCACCGCGGCGTGCCTCGCCGGGGGGCCGAAGGCCGTCGAAGGATTGATTCACGCGTTGGAAGCCGGATCGTCGGCGTTGAAAATCGAGTCGGCCGGGATGCTGGCGCGCGTGAAAGATCCTCACGGCGGCGCACCGTTGGTGCGCCTCTTGAGCGATGAAGATTCTTCGGTCCGCAAAGCCGGCGCGATCGCGCTTGAACAGATGGCCGGTGTCCTGGATACGACGGCCGCGACCGCGTTGGTAGAGTATCTTCCCGCGTGCGCGGACAAGGAGCAGCGTCAGGCCATTATCCATCTGCTGGGTGTGACACCCACCGCCATCCATCCGCTCACCGCGATGTTACGCCACCCGGAGGAGGCGGCGCGTATGACGGCGGCCGACATTCTGGAGCATTTGCTGGACCCGCGTTCTGCCGATGCGCTCGTAGACGCCATGACCGATCCGGTCTTGCAGGCCATCGCGGTGAGGACGCTCAAGAAACTCAGCGCGATCCGCGAGCGGATCGATGGCGCGTTCGATGCCCTCCGCAATGTCGAAGAGTCCTCGGAGCGAGAAGACGCACGGATGTCTACGATCATCGATCTCTTACGCATCGGCCGTCCCAGCGTGGAAATTCTTATCGGATATCTAAGTGATGACGATTGGGTAGTGAGGGAAGCGGCCGCCGATCTCCTCGGCAAAATCGGCGATGTGCGCGCCGTCGAGCCGTTGATGGACCGCCTTCGTACGGATAAAGACACCGGCGTGAAGGAATTGGCCATCAAGGCGCTGGGATTGATTGGGGACGCGCGGCCGGTTGATCTGTTCGTGGAACTCATTCCGATTCGTCCTTTGCGGGTCTTTGCGGTCGAAGCGCTGGCGAAGGTGAAGGATGCGGAGCGCCTTCGTCCGTATGGGGACCTTTTCGAGCGGTTGCAAACGGATCGGGATGGGTTGATTTCGTACAATGCAGGCGTGATCATGAACAAGTTGCAAGCGATGGCAGCGCAGGAAGAAGTGGCGGCCCATGGAACGGGTCACGAGGATGAGGATGAGTGAGATGGAGCAGACAGATCGCATCAATCAATTGGTCTCGGCGTTACGAGATGAGAATGAGGCTTTGCGGGATCATGCAGCCGCTACGCTTGGGCAAATGGGCTTGGAAGCCTTGCCGCAACTGATGTCGCTCCTGGCCGACGAGGACGTGGTGATTCGGGAAGCGACGACCAGTGCGATCGTGCGCATGGGACCTGCCGTCGTCGAGCCGATGATCGAGGCGTTACGCGAAGATGAATGGTCGGTGCGCGAACAAGCCGCGTCTGCATTAGGTAAGCTGAAGGATCCACGCGGAGTCGAGCCGCTGGTACGAGCGCTCAAAGATCGTGACGGCGCTGTTCGGACGGCCGCCGTGTGGGCGCTGGAACGAGTCGGCGATGCGCGAGCCGTGCCGGGCCTGGTCGAGGCATTGACCGACGGCATGGTGAGAGAAGATGTCGCGCGCGTGTTGAAAAAGATCGGGGATGTGCGTGCCGTCGAGGCGCTGATCGACGGCCTTATGGGCAACAATTGGATGGTTCGGCGTCATGCGGCGGAAGCGCTCGGCAAGATCGGCGACGCACGTAGTCTGGAGCCGTTGATCGAGGCGCTGAAGGATGAAGACTGGCTGGTGCGACGAAATGCAGCGGAGTCGCTGGCTCGATTGGGCGACCGGCGGGCTGTCGATCCGCTCTTACCATTGCTCGAAGATGAAAATGAGATGGTCCAGGAAACTGCGGAAGGTGCATTAGGGAGCCTGGGCTGGAAGCCGACACCCTCATAACGAAAAGGATGCAACATGGCCGACGAGGCTCCGATCAAGCTCATACAGATTGGCCCCAAAGGGGGAGAAAAAAAAGACGGGTTTAATCTCGTCACCGAAAAGGTCGTATCCGTCAATCCCGCTGCCAAGCAATTGGAGGTGGAATTGCTGGCGTACGACGGCAAAACGGTGGTACTCGACGTCGACGACGAAGCGCTGACCGATCTTCAGAAGCTGAAGCCCGGCGATGGCGCGACGATTCGCGTAGTGGAAGAAAACGGGAAGCGGATCGCGAAGAGCTTCCGTATTCGATCGAAGGACCCCAATGCCGCCAAGGCCGATGCGATGCTGCTGGATTTAAAAGATACGCACTGGCTCAACCGCAAATATGCGGCCGAAAGTCTGGGGGAACTCAAAGACCTGCGGGCCGTCGGGCCATTGGTCGAGGCCCTCTCCGATGAAGTCGGTGATATTCGGCAGCGGGCGTATGATTCCCTGATTAAGCTCGGCGGATCCTCCGTGTCCTCGCTCATTCCATTGCTCGTATCCGATGAGGACGAGTTACGGCTATCAGCCACAGAGATTATTCGAAAGATCGGCAAGCCCGCAGTGGAACCCTTGGCGACCGCCTTGGGGGAGGCCGACGATCGATTGAAGGCGCGTATTCTGAAGGTGCTCGACCGGATGGGATATAAGCCGAAAACGAAGGAAGAGAAGGCGGACGTGAAACAGCTGGGGCAAGCGGCTATTTAGGCGCCTGCCGAGGCGAGCGCGCCGGGCGTCCCACGGAAATATAGTGAAATCCCATGTCGGCCATCCGCTCAGGATCGTAGACGTTTCGAAGATCGATAAAAAGGGGATGCCGTAAGGCCGACTTCACTTGATTGAGATCCAGATTTCTGAAGAGGTTCCATTCCGTCATCAACACCAGCACATCCGCACCCTGCGCGGCATCATAGGCATCGGTACAGGGGATTATGCCTTTCAAAAGCTTGGTGCCTTCTTCCATAGCTGCCGGATCGAACACGCGTACGGCGCACCCTTCCGCCAGTAAGCGCTCCACGATCGTCAGGGCAGGCGCCTCTCGTAAATCATTCGTATTCGGTTTGAACGAGAGTCCCAAGAGACCGACCGTTTTTCCCTTTAGCCCGCCGAGCGCCGTTTCAATCTTCTCGACCATCAGCAGCTTCTGTCGTTCATTTACGCGGGTCGTTGCCCGAGCGATTTCCATGGTGCAGCCGACATTTTCTCCTGTCTGAATTAATGCCGACACATCTTTCGGAAAACACGATCCTCCAAATCCCGGACCGGCGTGCAGGAATTTGGAGCCGATGCGATGGTCCAATCCCATGGCTTTGGCGACGGTTTGTACGTCCGCTCCGACATGTTCGCACAGATTAGCCATTTCGTTGATGAATGACACTTTTGTAGCAAGAAACGCATTGGAGGCATACTTGATCATTTCAGACGTTGCGATGTCGGTGATGACGAAGGGAGTTTCAATCAAATAGAGGGGCCGATAGAGATCCCGCATGATGGCGACCGCCTCGGAGCTATCGGCGCCGATCACGACGCGATTGGGTCGGAGAAAGTCTTCAATGGCAGAGCCTTCCCGAAGAAATTCTGGATTCGAGACGATATCGAATCGAGACGGTTTGGCCTGACTCGCTCGGATAACTTCTCTCAATTTTTCGCCTGTTCCGACCGGTACGGTGGACTTGGTGACAATGACCTTGTAGCTTGTCATGGCTCGTGCGATGCCCCGGCCAACTTCTTCGACATAAGAAAGATCGGCAGAGCCGTCACCACGCGTCGGGGTGCCGACCGCGATAAAGAGCACCAGCGCATGCTCCACCGCTTTCGCAATGTCGGTCGTGAAATTTAGCCGTTTCTCTTTGACGCCCTTCATCACCAGCTCGGAAATCCCGGGCTCATAAAAGGGGATGTCACCCTTTTCCAACCGCGCAATACGCTTTGCGTCGATGTCCATGCACGTGACATGAAGACCGAACTCGGCGAAACACGCCCCGGTGACCAATCCGACATATCCTGTCCCCATCACGCTGATATGCACAGAGCTCCCATCGCTAATAATAAACTGGCTATCGGGCGCGGAAGTATAGCAATAGGTCCAGGGTGTTGCAAGAAGTACGGCGTTATCTCAGAGTGACCCTCGATGGCCCGTTGATTGACAGGGGTTTTCAGCCTCAGTACAATTCGTTTCGCATCGTGACGATGAGGTGGATACATGGCTGCGCAGTCCGGTCTGCTCTTGCGTCCCTTGGCCGTGATGATGAACCGACACATCCGGACGATCGATCCTGCAGCGTCGCTCATTGAGGCGGCCACCTTGATGCGCGACTCCCGCGTCGGTGCAGTATTAGTGAGGTCTGAAGGAACGTACATCGGAGTTGTGAGCGAAGCCGACCTAGTCCGAAAATCGATGGCTCATGCGCAAGATCCGGGGTGTACCTCTGTGCGCAGTGTCATGAGCAGTCCTCTGATTACGATCGAGAGTGACCGTTCGGCCCACGATGCCAGTGATCTGATGGCCGAGCATGGGATTCGCCATCTTCCCGTCACGCAGGATGGTCAAATCGTCGGCATGTTGTCCGTTCGAGATCTCCTTCGCTATTTTAAAAACTGGGGAGCCCTCTAGTCATCCCATGAAGCTTTCATCCCTCCCTTCTCTTCCCGGCATATCCTATTCATGACCCTTCATTCGCAGTCCGCTTCCGGTTCCGGCCGATGGTCGGCCTTGTGGCCTCTGATGACCGCTTTTGTCACCGGCGCAGTGGTGATGGCATTGGAGATTCTCGGAAGCCGACTGTTAGCCCCAGTTTTCGGTAATTCGCTATTTGTGTGGGGCGCGTTGATCGGGGTGATCTTAGCCGCCATGAGCAGCGGGTATGCAACGGGTGGATGGTTGGCGGATCGGTACTCGGCTGGAAAGGTCCTCGCCTGGTTTCTCGTCGCGTCTGGATTGTGGACATTCCTCCTGGCCGGCGTAGGCCAGCCCATCATGTTTAAAGTGTCGGCATGGGTACAAGACCCTCGATGGGGACCATGCATGGCAGCGAGTGCTCTATTGGGGTTGCCCGCTTTTTGCCTCAGCGGGGTATTGCCCGCGCTTCTTCGGCTATCGGTTTCCGATCTAGGACATGTCGGCCGGCACACGGGCCGGATGATCGCTGTCTCTACCGTCGGAAGTTTATTGGGGACCTGGGGCACTGCCTTTTTTCTCCTCACATGGATGGGCAGCGTGACGTTGGTCTCTGCTCTGGCAGCCGTTCAATTGCTGTTGGGGGTGCTGTGGTGGTGGCGGGCGATAGCCGCGAAGGCGGGCGTGTTGACAAAAGTCGGCGGAAGCATGGCGTTGCTGGTGTGCGGAATGGGAGTGGGCTGGCTGGCCTTTCATCCGCTGGCAGTGCTTTCCGCGCCCATGTACCAGGAAGACAGTCCCTATCAACAAGTCCGAGTTCGAGAGGATGACCTTTTTCGGTACCTTATTTTGGATCGAACGTTTCACGCCGTCATGTGGAAGGCGGACCCGATCGAATTGTATCTTCCCTATAGTCAGCTGATGATGGCCGCCTTAGCTGTGCATGCAGCGCCTCAACGTGCCTTGATTTTAGGACATGGAGGCGGGTCGCTGGCGAAATGGTTGGGGGCGCATTGGCCTGAATTAGAAGTCGATACGGTCGAGGTCGATCCGTCGGTAGTGAAGGCCGCTGAACGGTATTTCGACTATCACCCTTCCGCTACCCATCACGTGCATGTCGCGGACGCCCGTATATTCTTGCGAGCCACGCAGGCGCGATACGATATTATTTGGTTGGACGTATTCGCTCGCCATCTCATTCCCTTTCACCTCACGACTCAAGAATTCTTTCAGGAGCTTCGAACGCATCTCACACACGATGGCATTCTGGCGGTAAACCTTGCTTCCTCCGGTGAAGGTCCCGATCGTCAACGGGCTTCAGCCGTGGTCGCAACCTTGAGTACCGTGTTTCCCCTCATCGAATCGTTCGGCGTGAAGGGACCATGGCGAACCAGCAATCAACCGCAGGCGGAAAACCTGATTTTTTTTGTGGGCCCGTCCGTTGCCCGCATGACAACGCCTGTATTTCTCGAACGCATATCGGAGCTCATTGCGCAGAGGCGATTGCCTGCGCAAGTTCCAAGTTTAATGATTGCGCGTGCTATTTCCGATTGGAGCGGCGGTTTTGTTTTGACCGACGATTATGCTCCGTATGATTTATTAATCGGACGAGAAAAATCAGATGCCGCCCCGTCGAGATGAAAGTCGCGTCTTTTCAACATCATAACTAGTAAAGGCCGGGACGATGGCAGCTTGCTTCTGATCGGAGCCCTATGCTATAAGGAGCGGCGGTTTTTGAAATTGGTACGGTGCATTGTAGTGTTGGTCATTCCCTCATTATTCACTCATCACATTCCTTGTTCCGAAGGAGGTAGGGCTATGGGAAAGATGTTGGCGTCGTTTTTCTTTGGCATGGTTGTCGTGATTGCCGGAGCGGCTCCCTCGTTCGCTCTTCAGGCAGGTGGGGTGGAGATCGGCGATCTCGATACGGGATCGGTCGTGGGTCAACCCTTTTCAGAGCTGGATGTCGATGCGCAGCTGTTCGCCATAGACCTCGGCACCCTAAAAGTTTGGTACCCGCCGATGACAGTGATCGACTTTAAGGTACGGCCTGGTCGTCCGGTTGTGCTGAAAGTGACGAACAATGGTACGACTGAACATGGTTTTCTTCTGACTGATCAGACGACCCAACAGGCCCCGACTGTATTGAAGGCCGAGTTGGTGCTCAAGCCGGGTGAAACGAAATACATCGGTATTCCTACCAGCGACTTGTTTTATGCCACCCAGGGCAACACGCTGACCTATCGCTGTCAGCTCCATCCCGGACATGTGGGTGGAAAACTGATGATGATTAAGTAAGAATAGATGACATCGCCGGGACGACCCCCGGAAAAAAAGGCCTCGTCACCGAAGTGACGAGGCCTTTTTACTGTCTAGAAAGAATGAACCTACGCCTGCTCGGGCTGACAGTCGACGGAGGTGTCGAGAGGAATATTCTGAGATGCCGCCAACTTGTTGCCGACGATCAGGAGCAAGTATCGATTGGCCGTGGGCGTTTCCCCTAGTCTCTTGAGCACGACTGTGTTCACATCAACGACGACTTCATTGTCCGTCTGCCAATGCGTGTCATTGACCACCCAAAAGTGACTTTTGGATGCGGGAAATTGCGCAACGACAAATTGCTCGATAACCAGAGTCAAATCTCCTGTGCCGGCTTGAGTGGGAGCGGAGAAGAAGAGCAGGATCACGAGAGGAAAAAGGAAAGCCGTCCTGATCCACATCATAGGCCCTCCATACGTTGTGGTTATCTCATCATACCACTAGATCGCCGCGATGTGATGTATTGGTAGTAAACAAAAAGCCCCGCCGGAGGCGGGGCTTTTATTCTAGAAATTAGAATAGGCAAAGTTAGTTACGGACGCCGCTCCAAACTTTGTTGGCGTCGATTTCTTTGTCGGGATTCAAGGTGCGCGCCTTTTCCAACAAGGTGTCGGTGGTTTCCGGATAGATTGGATCGGCAATGCAACAGTTATCGACGGGACAGACTGCCGCGCATTGGGGTTCATCGAAGTGGCCCACGCATTCCGTGCAGCGGTCATGGGTGATGACATAAATGTTATCGCCTACCCCCTGTCCGTCTCCAACGTGGTTGCCCTTGCCTTCGGCATCGGCCCGTGTTTCGAAAATCGCTTCATTGGGGCACTCCGGCAAACAGGCGCCGCAGGAGATACATTCATCGGTAATTAAGAGAGCCATGACCCTCGCCTCCTTACAAGCTGTATTGACAATCTCGAACGTGACCGATCATATTCAGCCATAAAATGAGTGTTCATTCTAGACTGCGATTTTCTTCTAAGTCAACACGCAAGGTTGAGAGAAGAAGGCCTATGTGTTTGATCTATCTGGGCCGTTGGGCCTAGTCGCGAAGTGACAGAAAGGAGTCACTTGACCTCCTCTGTATCCGGCAACTCAGCTCAAAAACGCAGCCGAATCGCTGTACTCATTGTGTTATCGATTTTCCTTCTCACAGGAAGTTGGTTCATGACGAATCAAAAAGATTTCGAAACAATTATTGTGACCTTTCCAAACGGGAAGAAAATCGAGACGGAGGTGGCTGATACACCGGAAAAAATCTTCTTTGGTTTGGCCTTTCGGGAGGGATTGCCGCCGGACGCCGGGATGTTGTATATCTTTGAAAATTCGGATCGCCATCGGATGGGGACGAAAGCATTTAAAATACCGGTGGATATGATTTGGGCAGACGAAAGTCGCCGCATTGTTGATGTCGTCGAGCATGCAGCCCCATGCGAAAAAGACCCCTGTCCTCTTTATGGACCGCCTGCGGAAAACGCACGCTACGTGATTGAGACGGCCGCTGGATTTGTCTCCAGTGAGCATGTCGAACTCGGCATGGAATTGAAATTCACCCTCCGAATGTAAGCGGCTCACTCAGTTTCTACTCATGACCATGGATGGATTTACACGCGTCGCCGGCGTCGATGATATCCCGCCTGGTGAAGTCAAGGTCGTGCAGGTCGATCACAAGCCGATCGCCGTGTTCAACGTTGAAGGCCGATTTCACGCGATTTATAACGTATGTCCACACGAAGGGGGGCCTTTGGCGCAAGGACGGCTCAAAGGATGTGTTGTGCGCTGCCCGTGGCATGATTTAGCGTTTGATATTCGTAATGGCCAAGCGACGGACGGCGGGGGTTATTGCGTGGGAAGTTATGATGTGCAGGTGGAAGGAACTGATGTCTACGTCGGCGGACGCCGAAAGTTGAAGTGACGAGGAAGTCGCTTCGTCCAGTCACAACCCACCCTATGGTCCATAGTGATCGGTTCTTTCTGCAAACTTCGGTTTTATTGACCGACGTCGAATTTTCATCCAGCGAGTAGCGTCGAATGGGCGACTGGGATCAAGATGCGAAGAAGGTGGCGACGAATGCAGGGGCTACCTTTTCGATCCATCTCTGGGAAGATCGAACACGAGGAGAACTGTGGGTGCCGTCATATGACCCGACTGGGTTGGCGCTGGTGGACGAGGAGTTTTTGCGAACGGTAAGCAACAACGCCGTCGATTCGGGCCGGCGGTCCTTTGAATTTCGCGCGCTGCACCCAGGCACTCAGCGACTGCTCTTCGAAAAACGTATGGGGTGGAAGTTTACGGCTGAAGACCGCCGTGTGTTTTTGATCGATGTGGCTGATGGAGCCGTATCAGGAGTCGATCATGCCTGATATTGGATTTCTCAACGGCCGGTTCATGCCTCTCAACGACGTGACAATATCTGTTGAAGATCGGGGGTTCCAATTCGGGGACGGTGTTTACGAAGTTATTCGGACGTACAGCGGCATGCCCTTTCAACTCGAGGCGCATGTGGAGCGATTGCAGCGGAGCGCCCGCGCGATCGAATTAGATATACCCGACCAAAAAGAATGGATCGAATGGGTGGCTCAAGGGGTGGGGCGCGCCGGCTATGGCGAATGCAAAGTTTACCTTCAGGTCACCCGTGGACATGCCCCGCGCGATCATGCCTTCCCGAAAAATATTCCCCCGACCATCATGATGTCCGTTCGCGAAATGCGCCCACTTGATGCGGCCATCAGTCGAAGCGGGATTGCCGCGATCACGATGGAAGATCTTCGGTGGAGCCGGTGCGACATCAAAAGCATTAATCTGTTGCCGAACGTCTTGGCCCGTCAGAGGGCTGTAGAGGCAGGTGCCTTCGAGGCGGTGCTTGTCCGTCAAGGCATCGTGACCGAGGGATCGGTCAGTAACGTTATGATCGTGAGGGGAGCGCGAGTGGTGACTGCGCCGGAAGGACCACAGATTCTTTCGGGCGTCACACGTCGAATGGTGCTTGATCTGGCCACCGCAAACGGAATCGCGGTGGAAGAGCGCGCATTTAGTCGAGATGAGTTGCTTCAGGCTGAGGAAGTGTTTCTCACCGGCACGACGGTCGAGGTTTTGCCGGTTGTTCGCGTCGATGGCGCACCGGTGGGTCACGGACGACCCGGGAGCATGACCGAGCGATTGAGCGCGTTATTCAAGGGCGCGGTCGCCTAGTCCAGCCCCTTGCATCGCTACGTGGGACATGGTAGCTTGTGGCTCGATTTGTGAAGTGGGCGGCGGCCCACTTTTTTGTTTGAGCTGATGACGGCCGTTCGAAACGTACTGTGCGGGAGTCCGAACGAATACAGCAGTCCGTAACGACGATCGCGACCCCCATCGTCCGATCACTCGACTTGGAACTCGTCGATGTGGAATGTACCGGACAGGGATCGAGGACGCTGGTTCGTGTGTTTATCGATAAGCAGAACGGCGTGACCGTGAGCGACTGCGAGCAAGTGCATCTTTCCCTCAGTCACGCCTTGGATGTCCAAGATCCAATCCCGCATACGTACACGTTGGAAGTGTCGTCTCCGGGGCTGGACCGCCCGTTAAAGCGGCGCCAGGATTATGCGCGTTCGATCGGAAAGTTGGTTCGGCTCAAGCTCACGAATGCTCTAGACGGACAATGGCGGATGACTGGCCGTCTCCAAACTGTCAACGAAGAAGGCGTGGTGCTCGAGATGGAAGAGGGACGAACGACTGAGTTACGGCATCTGGCGTGGAACACAATCGGAGAGGCGCGGCTTGAAGTGGAGTTCTAGTTTGACGAGGATTCCGTGAGAAACGAGGCAGCCTTATGAATCGAGAATTGATTACGGTCATCGACCAAATTGGTCGCGAAAAGGGGATCGATAAGGCCAGGATCATCGGGGCCGTCGAGTCCGCGTTGCAGACCGCCGCGAAAAAGCGTTTCGGTCAAGGAGAGAATATTCAGGTTCAGATGGATACCAAGACCGGAGAGATCTCCGTCATCTCGCTCCGCACCATCGTCGAAACGGTCATTAATCCGAAAGCCGAGGTCTCGCTTACCGAAGCCCGCCGTATCGATACGGGGGCGGAGATCGGCGATGAGATCGGATCCCTCATCGAGATGGATGAATTGGGACGGATTGCGGCCCAAACGGCGAAGCAGGTGATTTGCCAAAAGGTCAGAGAAGCCGAATGGGAAGCCGTCCTGAAGGAATATTCCACGCGGCAGGGCGATCTCATCAACGGGATCATCATGGGGCAAGAACGACGGAATTATCTCGTCGATCTGGGCAAGACCGAAGCTGTCTTGCCGGCCTCCGAGCAGATTCCTCGGGAGTCCTACCGGCGTGGCGATCGTATTAAGGCCTACCTCCTCGAGGTTCGAAAAACTCCCAAAGACGTCCAAGTCATTCTTTCTCGCACCCATCCTCAGTTCGTGGGGAAGCTATTCGAGGTTGAAGTGCCTGAGATCTCGGAAAAGATCGTCGAGATCAAAGGCGTTGTGCGAGAGCCAGGAGATCGCACGAAGATCGCCGTGTCTTCCCGAGACAAAGCCGTGGATCCGGTCGGGGCCTGCGTCGGCATCAAGGGGTCGCGTGTCCAGGCCGTCGTTCGAGAGTTGCGCGGCGAAAAAATCGATATTATTGCTTGGACCTCCGATCCACGCGTCTTCATCGCCGAAGCACTCAATCCGGCCACGATCGAAAAGGTCGGCATCGATGAAGAGAAGAAGTCGGCGCTCGTCGTCGTGGCGGATTCTCAATTGTCGTTAGCGATCGGGAAAAATGGTCAAAATGTGCGCCTGGCCGCAAAGCTGACGGGCTGGAAGATCGATATTATCAGTGCCACCGAATATGAAAAGGAAAAGGTAGAGCGGGATCGTGAAATAAAGGCGGCCTTAGCGGAAGAAGCAGAGGCCCAGCGAGAGCAGGACGAGGCGCGCGCCCAGCAGGAAGCGGCAGCCTCAGCATCTGAAACATCCTCAGCCTTATAGGCTGCGGGATGAAGAGAAACGAGACCGATCACTATGAGGGTGTACGAGTTAGCCAAGCAACTCGGGATGGACAATCGGACGCTAATTCCCGAGCTCAAGCGCCTCGGCATTTCCGTGGCCTCGCACAGCAGCGCGCTTGATGAAGCCGCCGTGCAAAAGGCCTTGGATCAATTGATGCCCAAAGCAGGGGTAGGGCAGAAGGGACTGATGGGAGCGGACGCAGATCAGAAAAAGGGTTCATCGGGGAAAGTTGGCCATTCAAGTAGGGAGAGTCGATCGACGGGTCGTGAGGAAGACCCCAAAGGGGGATTCGGCGCAAGAGCATCCTCGGCGGCCGTTGAAGAAGCACCCAAAGTCGATAAAAAACGGATTCTGATTAAGCGAAAGAAGACGGACGAAGAAATTGAGTTGGAAACCGTGGCCGCCGCTCCGATCGTTTCACCTGAGCCTTCTCCACGGCTCATGGAAGCGGGCGCAGCCATCTCGCCTCTTGGCTCAATGCCGACGGAAGAGGCGTCCCCCAGTCCCTCTCTTCATGCTTCCGACCCGCCAACATTAGAAAGTCCGCCGGATGCTCTTTCGCACGATCATCCTCTTTTACCAAAGGAGAAGGATTCGAAGCCGGAATTGCAGCCGCTTCCCGGGTCTGCAAAAGCACCGGCTTTCCCCCAGCCCGCGGTGTCACCGCCCCAGACAGTGGCCTCTGGAGAAAAGAAGCGAGGCGATGTGGCCATCTTGTCACCCGAAGAAGGGTTGAAAGACAAACTGAAGAAGGCGAAAAAGCCGGGTCGGGCGCGAGAGGAAGAGGATGTAAAGTTTCGTGCCGATGTCACCCGCTGGCAGGATTTGCGGGCCATCCCGGTGCATCGCCGCGAAGATCGATCGCGCCATCTCCAACCTTCTCCGGTCGCCGAGATTACCAAGCCTCGGAAGAAAATTATCAAGCTGTCCCCGGGTCTCACCGTCAAGGAATTTGCCGAATTGGTTGGTCAGCGGCCCGGCGATCTCATCCGAAAATTCATGGAGATGGGGCAAATGCTCACCATGAATCAACCTGTGAATTTGGACGCTGCGGTCTTATTGGCGGAGTCTGTAGGCGTCAAGGTGGAACTCGCTACGGAAAAGCAAGGTGAGGCGCTATTGGAGGAAGTCTCGGAGATTACGGAGGAGGAGGCGCTGGATCCTCGTCCGCCGGTTGTGACGATCATGGGGCATGTCGACCACGGGAAAACGTCGTTGCTCGATGCCATCAGGCAAACCAAGGTGACGGAGCAAGAAGCAGGCGGAATTACGCAGCACATTGGCGCCTATGTCGTGCATACGAACGGCAAGCGAATTACGTTCTTGGACACGCCCGGCCATGAGGCCTTTACGGCAATGCGAGCGCGCGGAGCGAAGATCACCGACATTGTTATCCTCGTCGTGGCGGCGGATGATGGCGTCATGCCGCAAACTGCCGAAGCGATCGCGCATGCCACGGCAGCCGGTGTGCCCCTCATTGTGGCTATCAATAAAATCGACAAGCCGGGAGCGAATGCGGAGCGGGTCAAGCATTCGCTTGCGGAGCACAATCTTATTCCTGAAGCCTGGGGCGGACAAACGATCTTTGTCGAGGTTTCCGCAAAACAAAAGCTGGGGCTCGACACGTTGCTTGAAATGATTCTTCTGCAAGCGGAAGTGTTGGAGCTGAAAGCCAACCCCAGCAGAATGGCAAAAGGCGCGGTGGTGGAAGCTCGACTGGAGCGTGGCCGTGGACCGGTCGCGACCGTCTTAGTGCAAAGCGGGACGCTCCGCGTGGGAGATGCGTTCGTAGTCGGGACGTTCAGCGGACGGGTGCGAGCCCTCATTACCGATACAGGCGCCAAAGCCACGGAAGCCGGACCCTCGGTGCCGGTGGAAGTGATTGGGTTGCCCGGCGTGCCGGCGGCAGGCGATCAGTTCGTTGTTGTCGCCGATGAACGCGTGGCCCGCGAGGTAGCCGAAGACCGGCTGCAAAAACAGCGGACGGCCGACTTGGCGGCGGGCTCAGGTAGAGTCACGCTGGATGATCTGTATGCGCGTATCAAGGAAGGCGACGTGAAGGAGCTGTCCTTGGTCATCAAATCCGATGTGCAAGGGTCTGCGGAGGCTCTGTCTGATGCCGTTCAAAAACTATCCACGGCAGCCGTGAAATTGCGCGTCATCCATAGTGGTGTCGGCGGCATTACCGAAACCGATGTGCTGTTGGCCTCGGCTTCTCAAGCCATTATCATCGGCTTCAACATTCGTCCTGAGCCCAAGGCTGCTGCGTTAGCCGATCGCGAGGGCGTGGACATCAGGCTCTATACGATCATTTACGATGCCCTGAACGATATTAAAGCGGCGATGGAAGGATTGCTCGAACCGACCCTCAAAGAGCGAGTGTTGGGGAGGGCGGAAGTGCGTCAGGTCTTTACGATTCCCAAAGCCGGCGCGATCGCCGGCAGCTATGTTATCGACGGAACGATTTCCAGGGCCAGTCAGGGGGTACGGGTCATTCGAGACCATGTTGTAGTGTATGAGGGCAAGTTAAATTCGCTGCGCCGGTTTAAGGATGATGTGCGGGAAGTGCAGCAAGGGTATGAATGCGGAATCGGTGTCGAGAATTTCAGCGATCTGAAGCCCAACGACATCCTCGAGGTCTATACCGTTGATAAAGTGGCGGCCAAGCTGTAGCTGTAGCGTGCCTGCCTGGTATCTCCTTTTCCTGCTTGCATGATTGTTGGGTTGTGCACGGTTGAATTGTATCTTCCCGACAGCCACTCGCTGAAAGCGAAACGGCAGGTGTTGCTCAGCTTGAAAGATCGGCTGCGCGATAAATTTAATGTCTCCGTTGCGGAAGTGGGGGAGATGGATCTGTGGCAAAAGTCGGTGCTCGGCATAGCATGCGTGGCGAACGAGCAGCAACATGTGAATCAGGTCCTCGATCAAAGCCTGAACGTGATCAGATCGATTCCGCCTATCGAGCTGGTAAAATTTCGGATCGAATTTCTCTAATGTGAGATGTCAAAAACAGCCTATAAGCGTTCAACTCGAGTTGCCGATCAAATCCGCATGGAAGTGGCTGAGATTCTTATGCGGAAGACGAAAGATCCACGTGTTGGAATCGTGACGGTGACGGACGTTGAACTTACCAGCGATTTAAGGATTGCCAGAATTTTTGTGACCACTGGCCCTGATGAAAAGTTAGAGGCCGGCGCACTTGCCGGTCTGACGAAGGCGGCCGGCTTTATTCGCGCCGAACTGGGCCGCCGGGTCAAGTTGCGGTACACACCAGAATTGATTTTTCAGAAAGATACGACGGGCACTCGCGGCGATCGAATCATCTCGTTGCTGAATGAATTGGAGTCGGCATCCGATACATCCGGCACTCCATCGGCTCAGTCCGACGATCCGAAACAGTTTGGAAACGAGGGTATCGCATGTTCGCCGTGAAAGAGTGTGGCCCTCAGCAGATGTGTGTCGAGGGGATTTTGAACGTGGCGAAGCCCTCGGGATGGACGTCACACGACGTGGTCGCGAAGTTGCGTGGGGCGTTGAAAAACATTCGCGTGGGCCATGCGGGGACACTCGATCCGGCTGCTACCGGGGTGCTACCGATATTGTTGGGCCGGGGCACACGCATTGCGGAGTATTTGCTGGACTGGGATAAAGAGTATCGCGCCGTTCTACGTTTGGGCCAAACGACCGATACGCTGGATGCGACCGGGACAGTGCTGACTGAGTGTCCCACAGACGCGCTGACGTCGGAGTCCATCCATGCTGCCTGCGCGCAATTTCTTGGAGAAATCGAACAAGTCCCGCCGATGTACTCGGCTGTCAAAGTGGCCGGGGTGCCGCTGTATAAATCCGCACGAGCAGGAAAAACCATCGAGCGCGAATCTCGCCGTATCACGGTTTATGACCTGCGCGTGCTGACGATCAATGGGCGCGATGTCACATTTCATGTGCGGTGTTCCAAAGGGACCTATATTCGAACATTGTGCGCGGACATTGGCAGCGTTCTGAAGGTTGGAGGGCACCTACTCCAGTTGATGCGGCAACGCGTGGGGCCTCTATGTGTGGAAGATGCCTGCACGCTCGATGAGGCCATCGATTCCTTTCGGGCCGGCCGCCCGCTTCCTCGGCTGCTCACGCTGGATGCCGCATTGGCGCACGTGCCCGCCTTAATCGTAAGCGACATGGCCGCCGAACGAGCACGCCACGGTGGTGGGATTCCGTTTCAAGCCGTGCAATGGGAACGGTCGGCGAAAGGCGTGTTAACCGGAGATCGGCGCACCGTGTGCGTCAAGGACTCAAACGAACAATTGGTGGGAATCGGCTTAGTGCAGGGGCACGAGCCGAGCGAAGACGGCGTAGTAGCCATGGTAAAAGTTCTCGCAGACATACAACAGACAATGTCATAGTCCAATAATGGAGGAGTGAGATGGCTCTCACAAAAGAAGCGAAGACAGGTATGATCGAGCAATATCGCCAACATGATACCGATACGGGGTCGCCTGAGGTCCAAATCGCCATCTTGACGAACCGTATCAGCTATCTCACGGATCATTTCAAACTTCATAAGAAGGATCATCATTCCCGAAGGGGACTGTTGCAACTGGTCGGGCGTCGACGCCGATTGCTCGATTATTTGAGGCGTCATGATGAAGCACGGTATCGATCCACCTTGGAGCGGTTAGGTATTCGCAAGTAGTCATCAGCGCTTCGCTGGATGGTCCGGCGAAAGGCTCACTAGGTTGCCTTCACAGGTGAACACGGAAATCGGCTCACAGGAAGTGAGTGACGGACGTGGAATCATGATGTTCATGGTCGTGCGTTCCGATCATAACTTCCCGCGTGCTGAGTCGATCTCTGTGGGCATCTGTGGAGCACGGAAGGCAAGGAGACCACAGTATGATGCAGATTGTTGAAATCGAGATTGCAGGCCGCACGTTGCGGCTTGAGACCGGCCGAGTCGCCAAACAAGCGGATGGATCCGTCCTGGCGTCGTATGGCGACACGGTCATCCTGGCGACGGCGGTTGCGTCGCAGACAGTGAAGCCGGGGATCGACTTTCTTCCCTTGACGGTCGATTATCAAGAGAAGGCTTATGCCGCCGGAAAAATTCCAGGAGGATATTTTAAGCGGGAAGGACGTCCGTCTGAGAAAGAAGTGTTGACGAGTCGTTTGATCGACCGTCCCATGCGGCCGCTTTTTCCGGAGGGATACTATTTCGAAACACAGGTGATTGCCTCGGTGTTGTCGGCGGATCAAACCGGCTCATCGGACGTCATCGCCATGACGGCAGCGTCAGCAGCCTTAGAAGTATCCAACATTCCTTTCCAGGGACCGGTAGCCGCCGTGAAAATCGGCCGTGTGAATGGTCAATTCGTCATCAACCCCGATGTCGCGACGTTCGAGTCTTGTGATCTCAACTTGGTGGTCGCCGGCACGGCTGAGGCCGTTATGATGGTCGAAGGTGGAGCGAACGAACAGCCTGAAGCGGTCATGATCGAAGCGATCGAAACGGCTCACGCAGAAATCAAAAAGATTGTCGCCAAGATTCTCGAACTCAAAGCGAAGGTCGGTAAGGCTAAACGCCAGGTCAAAGCGGAAGACATTGACTCGAATTTGACCGAGCAGGTCCGCCAACTGGTGGCCCAGCCGATTCGCGACGCGATCTTAATTCCCAACAAGACCGCGCGGCAGGAACGACTCGATCAGATTCGCGACGAGGCGGTGGCGAAACTAAAAACGGATGATCCCCATCGTGAGCGGCATGTGAAGCTGGTGTTCCATTCACTAGAGTATACCGAAGTGCGGCATATGATTCTCGAACGCGGCGTGCGGGCCGACGGCCGAGGACCGGCGGATATCCGTCCGATCACCAGCGAGGTCGGCGTGCTGCCGCGTACGCACGGGTCGGCCCTCTTTACAAGAGGGGAAACGCAGAGCCTGGCGGTCGTGACCCTAGGCACCACCGACGATGAGCAACGGATCGATGCGTTGGAAGGTGAATATTATCGGGCGTTCATGCTGCATTACAATTTTCCGCCTTTCAGTGTCGGCGAAGCGCGGCCGCTTCGGTCGCCAGGCCGTCGTGAGGTTGGCCATGGAGCGCTGGCCGAACGCGCGTTGCGGCCGATCGTCCCCACGAAGGAACAATTCCCTTACACCCTGCGAATTGTGTCGGACATTCTTGAGTCCAATGGTTCGTCATCAATGGCGACTGTGTGTGGCGGAACTCTGGCCCTGCTGGATGCCGGCGTGCCGATCAAGGAGCCGGTCGCCGGGATTGCCATGGGATTGATCAAGGAAGGCGACCGCGTAATGATCTTGTCCGACATCCTGGGATTGGAAGATCATCTCGGCGATATGGACTTTAAAGTAACTGGAACAAAGAACGGGGTCACCGCGCTGCAGATGGACATTAAGATCGGAGGCATCACACCAGATCTCATGCGCCAAGCGTTGAGTCAAGCGCGCGAAGGTCGACTCCACATCTTAGCGCGAATGGCGACGACCTTAAGCGCGCCGAGGACCAAATTGTCGGCCTTCGCTCCGCGTATCTTCACGATGAAAATCAAACAGGACAAGATTCGGGACGTCATCGGCCCAGGCGGCAAGATGATCCGTAGCATCATTGCGGAGACCGGCGTGAAGATTAACGTCGAGGATACGGGGGATGTATCGATCGCCGCCATCGATGAAGCGTCCGCGCAAAAGGCGAAGGATATGATCAGCCGGCTGACAGAAGAAGTCGAAGTCGGTAAGATCTATATGGGGACCGTTCGGAAAATCATGGATTTTGGCGCGTTCGTCGAAATTCTTCCGGGCACAGACGGGTTAGTCCACATTTCGCAGTTGGCGCATCATCGAGTCAAGGCTGTCTCAGACGAGGTGGCCGAAGGCGATCAGGTGATGGTCAAGGTGCTGGAAGTCGACAAGCAAGGCAAGATTCGCTTAAGCCGCAAAGAGACCATGCCTGCGCCGACTGCTCCCGCTGCCGGCTGACATGCATCGGAAAATCGTGCTCGATAATGGCGTGCGGCTCGTGACGGAGCATATGCCGTCCGCCAAGTCCGTTACAGTCGGCATCTGGGTCAACGTCGGCTCGCGTGATGAAGCAAAAGGCGAGGAAGGGTTCTCACATTTCATCGAGCACATGTTTTTTAAGGGCACGCGCACTCGCTCTGCGATCGAGATCTCTAGGGAGATCGATGCGCTGGGCGGGGAGATGAATGCCTTTACCGGCCGTGAAACGACCACCTTCTACGTCAAAGTTCTCGATCAGCATTTGCCGCAAGCGCTGGTCCTCCTATCGGATTTATTTCATCACGCCAAATTCGCTTCCAAAGAAGTCGAAAAGGAAAAGCAGGTCGTTCTCGAGGAAATGCGAATGGTCGAGGACGATCCGGAAGATCTTGTGCAGGACATGCACATGGAGCAGACGCTCAAGGGGCATCCGCTTGGACGGCCCATTTTGGGTGAGACTTCGGTCATTCGAGGATTGCGCCGGGAGCACCTCTTACGCTTTACTGACACTCACTATCAGCCAGCGGAAACCTTAATCTCAGTCGCCGGAAGTTTCAATATCGATGATCTGGTTCGACGTCTCAATCGCTCATTTGGAAAGCCTAAGAAGCGGGTCCAGTCTCGACTCGATCGCCGTCCTTCGGATATCCATCCCGGCCTTGTGGCCCGACGCAAAACACTTCAGCAAACCCATCTGTGCCTTGGTTTGAAGGGCCTGAGTCTCGATCACAAAGATCGATATGGTCTCTATGCTCTGAACGCGGCGATCGGCGGAAGCGTCAGTTCCCGGCTGTTTCAAGAGATCCGCGAGAAGCGAGGGCTGGCCTATTCCATCTATTCCTATATCTCCGCCTATTCAGATACCGGGACGCTGACGATCTATGCGGCGACCAGGCCAAAAGAAGCGATTCGCGTTGTGGAACTCATACGCCGGGAGATGCAACGCATTCATCGTCAAGGAATGGACCGGGAGGAACTGCAGCGTATTAAGAATCAAATGAAAGGCGGTCTGATGCTGAGCTTGGAAAGTACGCAAAGTCGAATGAGCAAGTTAGCGAAAGACGAGCTTTATCACGGACGGTATTTGACGTTAGAGGAAGTCATGGGTGAGATCGATCGAATTTCCTGCCGCCAGGTGGCAGATCTCGCACACAACCTGCTCAATTCCGAATCGCTCTCGATAACCGCGTTAGGTCCCGTAAGACAGCGATCTCTTCAACAGGCTATGAATTAGCCCCTTGCAAACGACGATCAGAAAGCTATGTCATTTTGGGAACTTATATGCTGTTTGATGGAATGATTTCGTTCAAATATTTCTTGACAAGCATTATTTGATTAAGTACGATCAGCCCCTACTTATGATTGACCGTCATATCTGAAATCAGGAAAAGTAAAAGAGGAAGGAGGTGCGGAAGTTTTTAGCGAAGAAGCATCTTTCTCTTTTTTTCTGCCTTTTGCGTATCAATCTCTTTCGAACTTTTAAATAGGTGAGCAGTTATGTTCTATTTTATGAAGGAGGGACACGGTATGAAGAGGGGCGTCATCATAACCGCATTTACAGCCTTTTTGGGCGCGGGCTTATTGACGGCAGGAATCTCCGCCGCAGCGGATGATCCGGCCGGTCCTGGCGGCGTCGCCAGTATCGATAAACAATCCCTAAAGGGAGAGTCGGTCAAATCGTTGAAGGGACGAGTGTGGTCGCAATGGGCGGATAATCCCGACAAAGAAATTTTGTTTGGCATTCAATACTGGAATACAGGTGACCCCGCCTCAGGCACTCCTGCGGGACGGTCATCGAGCGATTTGGATGTGAAGCCGCCCGATCCCCTCTTTACTTGCTGCGCATGGGGATTTACCGGTGGACCCGATAGAAACAATCCCTACTCCGGTTGGTATCATGCCGCGCAGACCGTCCGGTTACAGGTCAAGGATAAGGCATTGATGGATCAAATCATCAAGGCTTCCCAAGACCTTGTCGCCATGGAGGTGACATTGGATGGACGGACCGTCACCGGCTTTAAGCTTTTGAAAGATAATTAGATAGCGGTTTGTTGAAGGCTGACCATTTATTTATTGATTTGGGTAAGGAGGGTGTAATTATGACACAGAGGAAGGGATGGGCGTTCGTCGCCGCCATGGCTCTCGTCGTCAGCATGGCCACGACTGCCCTTGCAATTGAGGCATTTCAGGAACGTTTTGAATGGGGAGATATGAGCAAACCGACCACGCTGCAAGGTCGCGTGATCATTCTGGACCCTTATGATGAAGCCGTCTGGATCAACGTGGCGGTTTTTGGGGGAAATGCCGAGAGCGGTTATTTCTGGCAGAAGGTCCATCCGGGGAAGAATTTAAAGTTCTATGCAGCGAACAAGGAAGTCTTCGATCAGCTGAAGTCAATGGCTCGTCCACATGCAGGTCCGGCCGCGGCGAAGGAAGTTCCGCCAGGATCCGCAACGACTCTAATCGAATTTACCGCTCAGGAAGTGGAACAGAATAGACGTGTGATTTCTTCCGTGAAAAAACTTCCCGAAGTCGCGGGTGAGCCCAGCCAGCCCCGTAGCATTTCCGCCCTTCGTGTGAAGGATTGTGAGGGAAAAGGCGAATGGGATAAGACCTGCTACAAGGGAAAGCAGGAATTAAATACGACTCCAAAGGGTGAGAAGACTCTTCCCATGCAGTACGATGTATTGCTCCCAGGCGGAAAGCCCGTTGCCGGGTTGATACCTTGGACCGCTGGCTATAACGAAGGAAAAAGCGACAGCAGCAGTCATTAATCAGGGAGAGTTTCAGAAAAATAGGCGGCGGCTCGAAAGGGTTGCCGCCTTTTTATTTGGGAGATTCTTCTAACCGCCGCTGAAGGTCTGCCAGTCGATTGAGAGCTTCCAGCGGGGTCATCGAAAACAGGTCCATCTGTCTGACTTCATCCACGATAGGGTGGGGGGAAGGAAGAGCGGGATCGGGACGTTTCAGCGCGATAAGGGGTTCAACAGCGGTAAGCATCCTATCAGGTGGAGGCTTGTGCGCCGATTCGAGTTGGACCAACACATCCTTTGCGCGGCGGATCACGGCGGAAGGAAATCCGGCTAATCGAGCGACATGAATCCCATAACTGCGATCGGCCCCGCCTGCGACAATCTTCCGAAGGAAGAGCACTTCTTCATTGTGTTCCTTGACGAGAACCGTATAGTTCTTGACCGCCTCGCGTTGTTCGGCTAATGCAGTCATTTCATGATAGTGCGTCGCAAACAGTGTTCGAGCTCCAAGCCGAGAAGGATCTAAGATGTATTCGGCTACGGCCCAGGCGATGCTCAGTCCATCATAGGTGCTGGTACCCCGGCCTATTTCATCGAGAATAATGAGGCTACGCCGCGTCGCGCAGTTCAGGATTTGGGCAGTTTCGGTCATTTCAACCATAAACGTACTTTGCCCCCCTGCCAGGTTATCGCTTGCGCCGACACGAGTAAAAATTCTATCTACGACGCCCATTTGCGCTTCTCGCGCCGGGACAAAACTGCCCATTTGAGCCATCAGCGCGACGAGCGCGATTTGGCGAAGGTAGGTACTTTTACCCGCCATGTTGGGTCCGGTCAAAATGATAAGCCGATTTCCGTCAAGATCCAGGTCGGTATCATTAGGAATAAATCCTTCAGAGAGCGCCAGCTGTTCGACCACGGGATGTCGGCCGTCGAGAATACGAATCTGGCCGTCTCCGTGTACTTCCGGACGCACATATCGGTTCACGGCAGCCGCTTCGGCCAAGGCGGCAAGCACGTCCACTATCGCCAGCGTCGAGCCCATCGCCAGTACTCTCGGCGTGTCCTTGCCGAGCTGCGCGCGGATCTGCTCGAACAACTCTTGTTCCAGCGCGATGAGTTTTAGATCAGCACCGGTGACGCGTGCTTCTAAGTCTTTGAGTTCGTGGGTCGTGAAACGTTCGGCATTCGAGAGTGTTTGTTTCCGGATATAGGAATCGGGGGCGCGCGGGACATTCGCTTTCGTCAACTCGATGTAATACCCAAAGACTTGGTTAAAGCGAATCTTCAACGAGTCAATTCCAGTCCGTTCTCGCTCCTGACATTCCAGCTTGGCAATCCAAGTTTTCCCCTCACGGCAGGTGCGACGGAGTTCGTCGAGTGGGCCATGATAGCCCTCTTGAATGATGCCACCCTCGCGAAGATTTACGGGCGCATCCGGTAGGATGGTGCGTTCTATTAAATCGTACAGGTCCGCCAGATCATCCCATCTGTGAGCGAGCTCCCGAATCAGCGGCGCATTCAACGAAGATAAGGCGGTGCGCAGGGTAGGAAGGTTCGCGACCGATTGTTTGAGCGCCAGCAACTCTCGTGGCATGGCGACTCCCATAGAAATCCGACTGCTGAGACGCATCAGGTCCTGGACGGTGCGCAACGCCGTTCGGATCTGGACCCGCACGGGCATCTGTTGCACCAGTTCAGAGACCGCTTGTTGTCGGGAGATAATCGGTGCCGGGTGAATCAAGGGGCGCACGATCCATTCGCGCAGAAGCCGGCTCCCCATCGCGGAAACTGTCTTGTCCAACACGCCCAGCAGCGTCGCCTCCTGCCGATCATCCGAGAAGGATTTCAGGATCTCTAAATTGCGAATCGTGGCGCCGTCGAGATGCATGGTTTCATGACCATGACGAACTGAGATTCGGGCGATATGGCGCAGATCGGCGGCCGGCTGCGTCTGGCGTACATATCGCATTACAGCTCCGGCTGCTTGAATGCCTGGTCCCATGCCCCGACATCCAAACCCATCCAGCGAAGCGACTCCAAACTGCTCATGCAAGAGACGCTGAGCCTGGGTCAGGTCGAATGAGCCCGGCTCTTGTGGACAGAGCCGCACGCCTCGGATCGACCGCAGCCGAGTTTCCACATCTGGGGAAAGAGAATGGGAAAAAAGAATTTCCCGCGGTTCGATCCGACAGAGTTCATCCAATGCATCTGCCAACGCGGACTCACCGGAAAACTCCATCACCCAAAATTCCCCTGTCGATGAGTCAAGCGCCGCGAGTCCCAGCTGTGCTGTAAACATATACTGAACGGGACCGGCCGAACCCGAGAGGGCCACCAGCACAATCGATTCGGACGACGCCATCAATTCAGTATCGATCAATGTTCCCGGCGTATAGACACGAACAACCTCGCGACGAACGAGTCCCTTCGCGGATTTGGGATCTTCAACCTGATCGCAAAGCGCCACCGTACGGCCCACCTTCAACAGCTTGGCAATGTATCCGGTCGCAGCATGATACGGGACGCCGCAGAGAGGAACGGGGTGAGGGCTCGATTTATCGCGAGACGTTAACGCGATGCTCAGCAGTCGGGAAGCTGTTTCGGCGTCTTCATAAAACATCTCATAAAAATCCCCGACGCGGAAAAACAGAATGGCCTCTTGATAGGCCTGTTTGATGTCGCGGTATTGCCGCATCAATGGAGAGAGATCTAAGTCAGTCATGTGGTACTTCCTCGTCAGAGGCGCTCCCCGGTTGAGCGATTTTTCCCAGCGAAGCGCGCAGCTCCTCTAAGTCGGCCTCAGCTTCCTGCAGGGCCTTCGTCTTGCGTCGAAGCTCGAGTCGTCCCCGTACCCAGGCGGGAAACAGGAGAATCGACGCCACGAGCAGTCCCAGGGCAAATGCGCTTAAGATCGGTTTATAAATCGGAGTTGAGGCGGACCGCAGGCCAAAGAAGTAGCGAAGCGTGACTTCTTGCTCCTGGTTATGGAGAAAAAAGGAGAGCGACAGCAGCAACAATATGCCGACCAACACTAGTCTAATCATGGGGATCCGGTCACCTTCCGAAGAGCCGAAGCAAGTCTGCGGTCCGCCGACTGTGAAGTGCGGGGTAAGTCATCGACTCGACAGCATCTCCTCAACACGATGCATCCTTCTTCGAGACCTTGGCGGCGCGCATATGACTTGTTTGTGTGACGACACGGGCCAATGTCTCTTGCGCGCGCGACCCTGTTGCTGAAAGCGTCACGGTACGTTCCGTTTGACTGTGGTGGGAAAATTGTATGTCCATGCGATCCAGCGGAAGTTCGTTGAGCGCACGCTCAGCCCATTCAACGGCGACTACTGTCTGTCCATCGAAATATTCTTCCAATCCCACATGCGCAACAGTGGCCGGAGACCCAAGTCGATAGAGATCGGCATGAGCTAACCGAAGTCGGCCGTGATATTCATGGATCAAGACGAAGGTTGGGCTCGTGACGTTTCGCGGTGCCGCCCCCAATCCGGAGGCGAGTCCCCGCACGAAGGCGGTTTTCCCTGCCCCGACCTCTCCATACAATGCAAACACTTCACCGCCTCGCGCCAACGAGCCTATCGTGTGACCCAGTTTCACGGTCTCGGCCAGTGATCGCGAATGAACGACGGCCGGGGAGGCACAAGTGTCGGAGGCAAGCCGAGCCTGGCGGACCGGTCGAGGTGACCGTGATGAGCGTGGTTTACGCATCGGCCATACGCGTGAGCGCGAGAGGAATGCGCGCAATAAGATCTCTTGCCAGCATCCCCGCTTGGCCCAGTTCAGATGCCGCCACATCGCCAGCGAAGCCATGAATATACGTACCGACACACGCGGCATCCCACAGCGTGAGTTGCTGCGCTAATAAACCAACAATGACGCCGGTAAGCGCATCGCCCGTCCCGCCCGTCGCCATGCCAGGATTTCCGGTTGGACAAATTGCTGTGCGGCCATCCGGATGTGCGACGATCGTTCGAGCGCCTTTCAACACGAGTACGACGCCGTGACGTTGCGCAAAGGCGGTTGCGGTTCCGATCCGGTCCGCATTCACCGACTGGGAGCTTCCATTGATAAGCCGGGCCATTTCTCCGGGGTGAGGCGTCAGTACCGCGCCGCTTTTACAGTTATCCAACATGCTGGCATGGTCCTGTAACGCGTTCAGTCCATCCGCATCGAGGACGCACGGTCGCTCCAATCGTCCGAGAAGCGTTCGAATGAGCTGCACCGTCTCGGGGTGGGTCGTTAATCCAGGACCGATCGCGAGGGCGCTCCGAGCGTTCGCGAAGGAGACCAACCGTTCCAGTCCAGAAAGAGCTAACGACTGATCGGTGGTTTCCGGCATAGGCATCGTCATGGCTTCCAGTAATTTCGATTCCAGCACGGGATTCATGCTTGCCGGTGTCGCCACGGTCACCAGACCCGTTCCTATTCGCAGGGCGGCGGTCGCCACCATGGCTGCTGCGCCACTTTTTCCGACCGATCCTGCAATGATACCGGCATGCCCGTACGTTCCCTTGTGCGCCGATAGAGTACGACGCGGAAGATGAAGACGGACCGAGGTTGCGGTGATTAACGAAACGCGACTGTCGATTGATTCGCAGTAGGAGGGTGGAATTCCAATATCAACGATATGGACTTGCCCGGCATGGTCGATGCCCGGTCCCACATACAGTCCTATCTTCGGTAATCCAAAGGTGACGGTTGTCGTGGCGCGAACCGCCGCTCCTAACACGGCTCCGGTATCGGCATGAATTCCTGAAGGCAGATCCACGGCGATCACGGGGCACGCGCGTGTTTCAGACACCTCATTGAGAAGATCGATCGCAATTTTGTATGAACCAGCAACCGGTGAGGACAGCCCGGTTCCCAGTAGCGCATCGACTACCATGTCCGCGGACTCTAGTTGAGTGTGCAGACGGTCGGCGGTGGGGTTTGTGACAACCGAGGCCGACCCCGCTGCCACGACAAACCGTCGATACATCTGTTTCGCATCGCCGGTGATTTCTTTGGCGTGAGCGAACAGCAGCACGCGAGGGCGAGCCCGCTTTCGGCGCAGCAGCCGGGCCACCACAAAACCGTCGCCACCGTTGTTCCCTTTCCCACACAAAACTGAAACCGTCTTGTTGGCGAGCGAGCCGTATACCCGCTCCATCGTGGCCACGACACCTTTCCCCGCGTTCTCCATCAACGCAGATGCGGGAATACCGGCCTCTACAATCGTTCTCCGATCCAATGCCTGCATCTGTGAGGCGGTTACGATTTTCATGAGGACGGAGATCGAATGACCGGGCGGTGCTAAAGTCGACGTGTCGGCTTATCGTTCGTGAGGATCACTTCAGCGATGGCGTAATCCCCGTCATGAGAGAGACTCACATGAATATGGGTGACTCCGGCTTGCTGCGCGAGGACGCCGGTTCGGCCTCGGACGCTCGCCACAGGCTTTCCACCGGCATCGTTCAACACTTGAATATCTTGCCAACTGACTCCGGCCGACCATCCTGTTCCCAACGCTTTGAGCACCGCTTCTTTGGCGGCAAACCGTCCGGCTAACGTGGCGTAGGGCCACGCTCGACCGGAGATGATGCGACGCTCGTCTTCGGTATACACTCGTTGAAGGAACCGGTCTTGCCATCGCTCCGCGAGCGCCTGCACTCTCGCGATCTTGACCAGATCTAACCCTATGCCGACGATGGACATTCGGAAGGTCGCTCAGTTCAAAAGCAGCTTCATTTCACGCACGGCTTGGTCCATGCCCACAAAAACGGCCCGCGAAATGATACTGTGGCCGATGTTGTATTCGACAATCTCGCTGATCTGCGTCAGCCGCTTTATATTCCGATAGGTCAGTCCATGCCCCGCGCTCACGCCGATGCCGAGCTTATAGGCCAGCTTGGCCGCCTGTGCGATGCTTTCCAAAGCCGATTGTTCTTCTTTCAAGAGGCGAGCATTCGCGTAGCGTCCGGTATGAAGCTCAACGTAATCGGCTGAAATTTTATGGGCGGCTTTGATTTGATCGAGGTCCGGCTCGACGAATAAGCTGACCGGAATCCCCCCATCATGAAGCAGGTCCACCAGAATCTTGATTCGCTCTCGCTGTCCGGAGACTTCCAGGCCTCCCTCCGTCGTCAACTCTTGTCGTCGTTCCGGGACCAAGGTGACTAAATGAGGTTTGATCGTCAAGGCCATTTTGACCATCGTCTCGTCCGCCGCAATTTCTAAATCGAGTTTGGTCTGAAGGGTCTGTCGCAAGATGGTGAGATCCCGATCCTGGATGTGGCGTCGGTCTTCGCGAAGATGGACGACCAAGCCGTCCGCGCCGGCCAGTTCCACCAAAACAGCCGCAGCGACGGGGTCGGGGTCTCGTCCGCCTCTGGCCTGACGCAACGTCGCCACATGATCGATATTGACTCCGAGCCTCGGCATGTGGTGATGATTCCTCCTGTGTTTGCAGAAACTTAGGCGGCATTATGGCAAAAACTGATCAGTGTGACAAGCATGATCCCGTTGTCTCGTCTGCTCTGTCATATCATGATCGACGATTTTCAGCGCGCAACTTCTTCGGGAGGACTTGTTATGAAGCACCTCTTTCAACTGCGGAATAAATTGACTGAATTTGCCATGCTGCATTACAATTGTGACCACTTCTCTATCTGGAATACATGAGATCGTAATCGCGCGCCGACTCATCGAGGGACTGTGCAGGAATTCTATCGCCTAAAACGACTTCCGCCTTATGTGTTCGCCCAGGTTCAAGCCTTGAAGCTCGATGCCCGCCACCGTGGCGAGGACATCATCGACTTTGGAATGGGAAATCCCGATCAGCCGACGCCGCCGCATATCGTCGATAAGCTGATCGAGGTGGCTCGAAACAGCAAAAACCATCGGTATTCCGCCTCTCGAGGCATTACACGCCTGCGCCATGCGATTACTTCCTGGTATAAGCGAAACTACGATGTTGACTTGGACCCCGAGACGGAGGCGATCGTTACGATCGGATCGAAAGAGGGCATTGCGCACCTGGCGCTGGCACTCGTAGGGCCTGGGGACGTGGTTTTGACGCCCACGCCGACCTATCCCATTCACATGTATAGCGTGATTATTGCGGGCGGCGAGGTGCGCGGGATCGAGTTGCGCCAGGACAGTGATTTTTTCGACGATTTGATTCGCGTCTATCGGCAGACACAGCCACGACCGCGCATCTTAATCCTGAATTTTCCGCACAATCCCACGACGGCTGTCGTCGATTTGGAGTTTTTCAAAAAGATTGTGGCATTTGCGAAAGAGCACAATGTCATCGTTGTACACGATCTGGCCTATGCCGACCTTGTGTTCGACGGTTATCGAGCGCCCAGTTTGTTGCAGGTTCCCGAAGCGAAGGATGTCGGCGTGGAGTTTTATACGCTCTCGAAGAGCTATAACATGCCGGGATGGCGCGTCGGCTTCTGCGTCGGGAATCGCGAGGTGATCGGGGCGTTGGCCAAAATCAAAAGTTATCTCGATTACGGCATTTTTCAACCGGTTCAAATCGCTAGCATCATCGCGCTCAATGGTCCTCAGGATTGCGTCAAGGAGACCGTGACACGCTACCAGCGTCGCCGCGATGTGCTTGTGGGCGGTCTCAATCGCATCGGATGGTCGGTACAAAAACCGCGAGCCACCATGTTTGTGTGGGCGAGAATTCCCATCCCGTATCGCGGCATGGGCTCGTTGGAATTTTCGAAGTTGCTGTTGCGTGATGCTAAGGTTGCGGTGTCGCCGGGGATCGGGTTCGGTGAAGGGGGCGATGAATACGTACGGTTTGCTCTCGTGGAAAATGAACATCGGACGAGGCAAGCGGTGCGCGGAATTAAAAAGGCGCTCAAGCTGGACGGAAGCGACTGATGGCTAAGTCCTCGATAGCCGTGGGCATGGTAGGGTTTGGCACGGTGGGCGCCGGCGTCGCTAAAATCTTGCTCGACAATGCCGCGTTAATTCGCCGGCGCGTGGGTGTCCCGGTCGAACTGGTTCGCATCGCTGATCTGGATACGACACGCGATCGCGGAGTCCTATTGCCTCCCGGAGTACTGACGGCCGATCTTCGCCAGGTGCTTGACGATCCATCGATCGATATTGTGCTGGAATTGATTGGCGGGTACGATGCGGCGAAACGCCTGATCTTAGAGGCGGTGGCCAAAGGCAAACAGGTCGTCACGGCGAATAAAGCCCTCCTGGCTGTACACGGCGAAGAAATTTTCGAAGCCGCCTCGCGCCGCCGCGTAGATCTTGGATTTGAAGCCAGCGTGGGAGGGGGCATCCCGGTGATCCGGGCTTTGACGCAGGGATTGGCCGGCAATACGCTGCTCTCCATGTACGGGATTATTAATGGCACGTCGAACTACATTCTGAGTCGCATGACCCGCGAGGGACAGCGCTTCGACACGGTTCTTGCGGATGCTCAAAAGGCAGGATATGCCGAGGCTGATCCCACGTTCGATGTAGCCGGCATCGATTCCGCGCATAAGCTGACGATTATGGTCACGCTCGCGTACGGTTCGCCCGTCAACTTTAAAGAAATCTTTACGGAAGGTATCACGCATCTGACACCGTTGGATATCGCCTATGCACATGAATTCGGGTATACGATCAAGCTCCTCGGCATCGCCAAGCTGCATGAAAATGACGTCGAGGCGAGAGTGCATCCAACGATGATTCCATCGGACTCTCCTGTTGCAGGCGTGGATGGCGTTTACAATGCGATTCAACTGGTCGGCGATGCCGTCGGCGATATCGTCCTCTATGGGCAGGGGGCGGGATCGTTGCCGACGGGTAGCGCGGTGGTGAGTGATGTGATCGATATTGCCCGCAATCTCCTATCGGGTGCGTCGGGCCGAGTGCCGGCAGCGTCATTTCAGCAGGATCAACGCCGCCCCCTTCGTATACGACCGATGGAAGAGATCACGTCTTTGTATTATCTTCGGTTCATGGTAGTCGATCGCCCTGGAGTCCTGTCACAGATTGCCGGGGTTCTCGGCACGCATGGAATCAGCATTTCATCGGTCATTCAAAAAGGACGAAAGGAAGGTCAAACCGTGCCCGTGGTGATCATGACGCATGCGGCCCGAGAACGGGAAGTGCAGACCGCCCTTCAGGATATCAACCGGATGTCCTTTATTTCAGAACCGACCACCTTAATCCGAGTCGAAGGGCACGACGAGTAACTATGCGCCCCTTGATGCCGGTTTGGCTCGATCGTCACTCGGTACAGATATCATGATGCGCTGGCGCGGCGTCATCGAAGAATACCGCAAGTTTCTCCCTGTCACCGACAAGACTCCCGTCGTGACATTAGGTGAAGGCAACACCCCTCTGATTCATGCCAAGCGACTGGCCGATAAAATCGCCCCCGGCATCGAGCTGTATGTGAAGTTTGAAGGCGCGAATCCTACGGGGTCTTTTAAAGACCGTGGGATGACGATGGCCATTTCTAAAGCGGTGGAGGGCGGGGCGCGCGCCGTGATCTGCGCCTCGACCGGCAATACGTCGGCGTCTGCCGCCGCCTATGGTGCGCATGCCGGACTCACCGTGTACGTGTTGATTCCCGCGGGAAAAATTGCGCTGGGTAAACTGTCTCAAGCCATCATGCATCAGGCGACGGTCATTCAGATCGAAGGAAACTTCGATCAAGCCTTGACCATCGTCAAAGATATTTCGGCCTCGCATAACATCGAGCTCGTCAATTCAGTCAATCCCTATCGGATCGAAGGGCAGAAAACCGCAGCCATGGAAATCTGCGATCAGCTTGGCCGCGTCCCGACCATCCATGTCTTGCCTGTAGGCAATGCCGGAAATATTACGGCGTATTGGAAGGGTTATAAGGAATATCGCACGGCGGGCCAAATTTCTTCCCTGCCCCGCATGATGGGTTTTCAAGCGGCGGGCGCTGCGCCCATTGTACTGGGCCGCATTGTTGATGATCCCCAAACCGTTGCGACGGCGATCAGAATCGGGAACCCGGCCAGTTGGAAAGGATCGCTCCAAGCGGTCGAAGAATCTTCAGGCCGCATCGATCTGGTGACCGACGAAGAAATTTTGGACGCATATCGACTCGTGGCCGCGCTGGAAGGCGTGTTTTGCGAGCCGGCGTCGGCCGCGTCGATAGCCGGCGTGATGAAGTTGCATCGAGCGGGTTCGTTTCACGAGGGCGACACAGTCGTCTGCACATTGACGGGCCATGGGTTGAAAGATCCGGATACGGCCATCTCGGTCTCACACCAGCCACGGACCGTTCGAGCGACGCGAGAAGACGTTCTTCGGCTGCTGAGTCGGTAAATAGGAGGCTATGAAGTACATCATTGTTCAGGCTGAAGGTTTCGCCGACGCCCCCTCGCAGGACTTGGGCGGGCGTACACCAATGCAAGCGGCGGTTACCCCTACAATGGATCGGCTGGCAAGTGGAGGGGAACTTGGACTCGCGACGCTTCCCGCAGATGTGGCCGTCGGGGGGAACGACGTGATGGCGCTTGCGCTCTTGGGGTACGATCCCCGAAAGATTCATGCCGGTCCCGCGCCGTTTGAAGCGATCGGCCAAGGCATTGCGGTAGGTGAGCACGATGTGGTGTTTCGATGCAGTATGGTGACACTGCGTGCAGGGTTGCCGGGTACAGGGACCAAGACGGATGTGAAAAAACTCGCGCCATCCGTGATCTTGGACGACGCCGGTGCTGCCGGGCTCGAGGATGATGATGCTCGCGAATTGATCGAAGCTATCAATGAGCAACTGGGTTCGGAATCCATCCAATTCTATCCGGGAGCAGGACACCGGCATCTGATGGTGTGGGTGGGAGGCAAAACGCGCACGGTCTGCAATGACCCGCACGACGTCGTCGGAAAAGCCATCGGTCAGGCCCTTCCCTCGGGAGATGGAGCGGATATTTTGCGCAAACTGATGGAGGCATCCCTGGTTATTTTAAGCACGCATCCTCTCAACGAGGCTCGTCGCGATGCCGGTCTGAAGCCGATCAATTGTCTCTGGCTATGGGGCCAAGGACGAGCGCCTCAACTCTCCCCGCTTACCGATGAGCGCCGGATTTCTGGAACGGTGATATCTGCAAGCGATCTTCATCGTGGCATCGGTCTCTCCGCCGGTCTCGAAGCCTCCGATACCGCGGTACCGACTGACTCCGGTGAGCTGGATTTTCAGAATCTCGGCGAGACGGTCATACACGAGCTCGGGAAAAAAGATTTGGCCTACGTTCATGTTCACATGCCTGTTCGATCCGGCAGCTCTGTCGATCCAAAGGAGAAGGTCAACGTCATTGAAGAATTCGATCGAAAGATGCTGGGACCGATCCTTGATCGGGTGGCGAAATTGGGCACTCATCGCGTGGCGGTGCTCTGTGAAACGTGGATGCCCGCCGGGAGTCGTCCCTTGACGCGCGCGCTTGCCCCGTACCTCTTCTATGAAGGGCCCGCTCAATCGAAACAATCTCGACGGTTCACTGAAGAAGAGGCGCAAGCAGAAGCTGAAAAGTCCGGGGCTCGCGATGCCACCAAGTTGATGGCCCGTCTTGTTCCGAGAGCGTGATCTATGTCCCTGATCGTACAAAAATACGGCGGTACGTCGGTCGGCAGCATTGAACGCATTCATCGGGTGGCCGAACGCATCGTCGATTTTCATAGCAAGGGCCACTCCCTTGTCGTCGTCTTGTCGGCCATGAGCGGTGAAACTGACCGCTTGGTGAAGCTGGCCCATGAAGCGACGTCTTGCCCCGATGAGCGGGAAATGGATATGCTGCTCTCGACAGGCGAACGGGTGACGATCGCATTGCTCGCCATGGAGCTGCGCGGCCGAGGGATCAACGCGCGCTCGTTTACCGGCCGCCAAGTCGGCATCATTACGAATAGCTCGCACACAAAGGCGCGGATTGCCCGCATCACGGCTGACCGAATCAAAGAGGCGATCTCTGAGGGCATCATTCCTGTCGTCGCCGGATTTCAGGGGATCAATGAGCAATCCGACGTGACGACGCTGGGGCGCGGGGGGTCCGATCTTACCGCCGTCGCGCTTGCGGCGGCGCTGAAAGCGGATCGATGCATCATCTATACGGATGTCGACGGCGTCTACACGGCGGACCCGAACATCGTGCCAACCGCGAGACGACTTGAGAAGGTTGCGTATGAGGAGATGCTCGAGCTGGCCAGTTTGGGCGCGAAAGTGTTGCAAAGCCGATCGGTCGAGTTTGCGGCACGGTATGGGGTGCCGGTAGAGGTGCAATCCAGTTTCAAGGAAGGGCAGGGAACGCTCGTGGCTAAAGAAGATGCGGACATGGAACGAGTGATGGTTGCCGGCGTGACCGGCGACCGCAATCAAGCCAAGATTACGATCCTGGGCGTGCCGGATCGTCCGGGAATTGCGGCGAGAATTTTCGGTCCCGTGGCCGAGGCGAATATTCTGGTCGATATGATCATCCAAAACGTGGGACAAGGCTCGCTGACGGATATTTCCTTTACGATTCCACGAGGGGATATTCGCAAGGCAGTGGATCTGGTCCAACGCGTGGTCAAAGAGATCGAAGCGAAATCGATGACCGTGACGGAATCGATCGCGAAGGTCTCGCTCGTCGGCGTGGGGATGCGGACCCATTCGGGCGTCGCGGCAAAAATGTTCGAGGTCCTGTCGCGGGAAAGCGTCAATATTCAAATGATCAGTACCTCTGAGATAAAAATCTCCTGTGTGATCGATGAGAAGTATTTGGAATTGGCGATTCGATCGCTCCATGCCGCCTTTGGCTTGGACGAGAGTCCGTCGTTTGTCGGCTAGTGAGATCATGAAAAACACCTCATCACCACGCAAGAAGTCGGTGGAAAAATCGTCGGCGCAGCATTCGGCTTCTCCTTCGAAGCCACCATCATCGCGCCCGCTCGAAGTGTACGATACGACATTGCGAGATGGAGCACAGGCTGAGGATGTCAGTTTTTCGGCCGAAGATAAAGTGCGCGTCGCGCAAAAACTGGACGAACTCGGCGTGCATTACATCGAGGGAGGATGGCCGGGGGCGAACCCGAAAGATATTGAGTTCTTCCGGATGATGAAGACGATTCCGCTGCGCCATGCCACGGTGGTCGCTTTTGGCTCGACCCGCAAGGCGGATAATCCGGTTCACAAAGATCCCAATCTGCACGCCTTGTTGCAGGCCGATACGGGCACGATTACCCTCTTCGGGAAAACCTGGACACTGCATGTGACGGATGCGCTCGGGATTTCCCTCCAGCGGAATTTGGATCTGATCGGGGAGTCGGTGGCGTACGTCCGTTCCAAACATCGTCAAGTGTTCTATGACGCAGAACATTTCTTCGATGGTTATAAGGCCAACCCCGATTATGCCCTGCAGACGATTCGCCGAGCGGTCCAGGAAGGCGCCGAGCGCATCATTCTATGCGATACCAATGGTGGAACCATGCCATGGGAAATCCGCGACATCTGCGCGGCCGTGAAGCGTGAATGTGGGGTGCCCTTAGGAATTCACGCTCACAATGACACCGAGATGGCAGTGGCGAATTCCTTGGTCGCCATCGAATGTGGAATTGTCCAGGTGCAAGGGACCATTAACGGAATTGGCGAACGGTGCGGGAATGCCAATCTCTGTTCTATTCTTCCCAACCTCCAATTGAAAATGAATCGGGAAGTGTTGACAGAACCTCGTCTGGCTCGGCTCCGGGAAGTCTCCGGCTTTGTGACCGAGATTGCGAACCTGATGCCGAATAAACATCAGCCGTATGTGGGCGATGCCGCCTTTGCTCATAAGGGCGGCATTCATATCAATGCGGTGCAAAAAAACGCTGCCACTTACGAGCATGTGGTTCCGGAGTCCGTGGGGAACCGCCAACGCATGTTGGTGTCCGATTACACGGGCCGCAGCGGCTTGTTGGCGAAGGTCGAGGATTATGGCATCGAACTGACCAAGCAGAATCCGAAACTCAAAGAATTGTTGGAGACCCTTAAAGAATTGGAGAATCAAGGCTACCAATACGAAGGGGCGGAGGGTTCCTTGGAGCTGTTGATGCGAAAAGCCGTCGGTCGTCATCAACCTTCGTTTGAGTTGCTGGGGTTTCGTGTGATCGTTGAAAAACGGAATGCGACCGAAGCGCCGATTTCAGAAGCGACGGTCATGGTGAAGGTTGGAGAGTCTATTGAACACACCGCCGCTGTCGGTGTAGGTCCGGTAAATGCGTTGGATCATGCGTTGCGAAAAGCCTTGGAAACCTTCTATCCGCAACTAGGTGAAGTCACTTTACTCGATTATAAGGTTCGCGTCCTCTCGGCAGGCCGAGGTACGAAGTCCAAGGTGCGGGTATTGCTTGAATCAGGGGATCATAAAGAGAAATGGGGAACGGTCGGGGTCTCCGACAACATCATGGAGGCCAGCTGGCAAGCCCTGGCCGATAGCATCGAATACAAACTTCTACCGAACGACGACAAATCATCCTCCTCACAAGAATTTTCTTGACACGGCTAAACGCCTCACATAAGTTATTGGAAAATTTAACATCGGGGTGAAAGCGTGGAACCGATAGCAAAAGAAGAGCAGCGAGCGACCGGTCAGCAAGGGGGAGGCATGAGAAAGGCTGATATTGCCAATGAAATTTTCGAGAAGGTCGGCGTCTCTAAAAAAGAGGCGGCTGATATTGTCGAACTCATCCTCAATTTGCTGAAGTCGGTGTTGCAAAAGGGCGAATCGGTCAAGATTGCCGGATTTGGAAACTTCATGGTCCGAAGCAAAGGCGCGCGTAAAGGCAGAAATCCTCGCACCGGTCAAGAGATCGGGATCACTCCACGTCGCGTCGTTACTTTCCGCCCAAGTCAGGTCTTCAAGAAGTACGTCAATCAATAACACATTCAGTGCGCCGTCATACGAGGGGCGACCATGTCGGCAAAGCCCCCGCTGGGCAGCAAGGTCTTCTACAAAATCGGAGAAGTCAGTGATATTACCAAGCTTCCCGCGTATGTCTTGCGTTTCTGGGAATCTGAGTTCAATTTTTTAAAACCGCGCAAGAGCCGCGGCAACCAACGATTGTATGTTCGCCGCGATATCGAGCAGGTGCTTGAAATCAAACGGATGTTGTATGAAGAAGGGTATACGATCCCTGGTCTCAAGCGATTCTGGGTTCGGCGAAATCGGCACGTTAGCAAAGGGATAAAGCCGCAAGTGCTGGCCGAGCGGGTCCGTGGAGAGTTGCATGCGATATTAAAAATCATGGACTCCTACGATCGATGAAGGGAGTCCTGGTCGGGAACTACCTCACAAGAAGTGTCGGGGCGTAGCGCAGCCCGGTAGCGCACTCGCTTGGGGTTCGGGGTGAGGAGATTGCCTAAGTTCAAAATAAATTGACGATCTCCTTGCCCTGCCTGCATCAGATCACATCTGCCGTTTGCCCTACTCTGTTTCTGTTTCTCGCAATTCTCATCATTTCGTTCCATACACTAACACTCCCGTAACACCTGTGATCCGCGAACTAGTAGGGGGGATACCCTTGCGCCACCTCCCGGGTTCACACGGCGGCTCCGGCAGACCACCGGCGTGTGAAAGAGCGGTAAAAGAGAGGTGAGCGAGAATCAAATTCATTGGTTGCAGGTTCGGTCCATGATCACTCTTAGCATAATGGCGTCTCCTCGAAAGGCATTGGTAAAGTCCGAAACATTCAAAGTCGATACTCCTGGGCGCCCTTCGCATATCGCCTTTATGTAAAGGGAGGCGGGAGTCGCGGAAGGCCTGCCCCTCCGTCTAAGCGCCAGTCACGCTACCCCGCTATGTGGTCCGGAGCCAACTCCAGTAAGGTGCAGCACGATTTCGCCGAGCTTCTGCCCGATCCGCGAGTCGCCACGCACAATGCCAAGTGGGACGGGCAGTGCCAGAGTATCAAGAATCGTCTCGGCCTTGACGGCGTCTTCTTCACTGGCCGTCTCAATAGAGGCGAGGATGCCGTGCCGTGTACGGACAAACGCCACAGTGGTGACATGGCAGCCATCCAATAGCTCTCGAATCCGGGACTCGCTGAAACCATCCGGCACGTTTAACAGGAATAGCTCGCTTGGCATACCAGCTCCTTTCGAAGGCATTGCGCTCATACATGCGGATAAAAGGCTGGGGGAGTCTATCTGACTAGACGGCTGCCGCTATAGGCATACTGGAAAGGGCCCTATAGGACTCGCGGGATGGCAATTGACTCTCTTTTGAATGGACGTCGCCGTATTCTTTGTTATGGCTCTCTTCACAGCCGTACCAGAGCCTTTCTAAAAAAACGGTATCTACACTGAACTCGGTCCGAGGACGATAGGGCCGCCGCCTCGGCCCGAGATCCTCGACTCTCGCCAATGTGCTTGAGCGCGAGACCTCGCTCAACATTAAAAGCCATCTGATTCTGTCTATACCGTCGGCGGCAATAAAAAGAGCTCTACTTGCGAAGTACCGCTTAGGGCCGGACACCGCCAGATGAAGGTGTAGCTATATCTCTGTCGCTCTTTTGCTGTGTGACCGACTTCAAAGGGCTTGGTCTATTGGTATGTTGCGCCGAACATGGAGGGCGACAATGCAGAACACTGATCCGCGTCCGAGAATATGGTATGCCGTCTGTGACGGCGATAGAGTAGGGCCCATCAATGGCGTGCTCTATCCAACACGCGATGAAGCCGACCGAGCGTTGCAGCAGTCGCGGAACGACGTTCCCGCTGCCTATGTCGCTCAAGTTCGCTGGAAGTTCGATCCACGAGCATGCAACAGCAACACTTGGTGATCATAAAGAGAGCTTGATCACGGTTTGAGTCGCAACTTGGAATGTGGGAATGATGCTCGTATAGGTTTTCGTCGACTTCCCCCACCAGAACATCGCGTTTTCCAGTCGATTTTAAGCCCTTCTCAGGCCATTTAGCGCCCTTTCTCAGGGTTCTCCTGATAACCCCAGGTCCCTTCTCGAGTCATACTGTCACTAGACAGCGAGGGGTACATGCAGAGATCAAACGAAAGGGGAAGGCCATGAATACAAAAGATCTATGGAACAAAAGTATTCGCTCGTTCCTGTTATCCAGCGTTCTCTTGGGTGCCATCGGTTGTACAACCGGCAGTGATAGCAGTTTATTCGCTGTCACGGGATCGGATCAGCCGTTGACCGCTGAACAGCACCTTGTCGCCGCAAGCTCGTACGATCTTGAGGCTCGCTCGCAGGCCGAGGCGGCTGAGCGCTACCAACAGACGGCGGATAGCCTAAGCCCCACGACCGATCCGAAAGGGTTCCGTCGAGCGGGACTTGTGACGGCGGCTCAGGAACATCGTCGGAAAGCGGCGGACCTGGAACAACAATACGCCTTTCATCAACATCAGGCGCTAGCGCTGACGGCCCAAGCATCACGACACTAACATTCCCGGCATTTAATAGATTGTGGCCATGTCCTATTGCCGACATGGCCACTGCGTTTTTGCCGAGATCGGGGATGACAAGGCAGGGTCCCGTGCGGATGGTCGGTCTTGCTACAGTGCCAGTTCTGCCAGACATTGCAGATTCCAGAGAACTCCATAACTTCAGTTCCTCCCGGAATTGCTCCGTTCTCGACACCACAGAGGGGCTTACGGGTTAGCACGTTCATTGAGCGGGGACGCCGTTGGCTCTGGCCCTCACCTGGGGTTTGTCGACCAAAAAACGATTGTCGTCATAACGATGTGGTGATGGGGATATCCTTGCGCGATCCCGCCCACACCCAGCGACACCGGCAGACCACCGCGACGTTAGTCATGAGTTAAAAGCCAAGTACGGGATTGTGAATTCTCTTTTCGATACCGTTAGGACTTAGCATTTAGAAAAAGGGGCGTGGGGGGAGGTTCGTGGTTTGGCGCGTTTGGTGTTCGGACGCGGCGGTTCAAGCACCGGACTTGACAGCGAAATTTAGCGGTGAGTGGCCGTGTTTTCTCTGTCGTTTAGATCGGGATAAGCAGTGACAGGTACACACCCTAGTAACATGACGGGCAAAATCGCCTGAGTAACGAGACTTCAGCCTTGTTCATCTGCCAGATGCCGAGACCCCTTGCCTTACGCAACGTAAATTAAGCCTCGACTGAGAACGATCTTTCATGCCACCTAGCCGGGGGCTCTCAAACTCCTCATATGAATGAAGAGCAACATGGATGCATTGTAAGCTCAAGCCTTACAGAACACCATCGATCTATCGTCCGCTGTTATGCACAGTTAAATTGTCAACAGACGACCTGACCATTCGGCTCCACCTGCTAGGCCTGAAACACAGCTTGACCCATATCTTGTTGTGGGGAGAAGAGGAACCACAATGCCTAAATAATAGGCAAGGTGCTAATGCCCTTCATTGGTGCGTGATTCAAACGGCACCGCCGTACGTCATCCACAGGTATCCCCCAGAATATCTGGATAACGAAAGGCGCGGTGTCCTACAGCAAAAAAAGTGAGTCTGATACGGACGGACGGACGAGCCCACTCACGTTCCATCTTGGACCGGTTTTTTATAATCGAGTGAGGAATGAAAAAGGACAGGTGGCCTCGGCTTGCGCCTTTATAGGGCAGAGCCGCAATGCCGGTGAAGCTCAAGGATTGGGGCGAGCAATGCGCGTCAAGCAGCTTTCACGGGATTGTTCTTGCGTCGCAAGCAGGCATTGTTGAGCTACGTCGAGACGTGCTTGCGCCCGTTCGGCATGTTGCCAAAGTCGATCTAGCGAGCGTTCCAAGCTTGCGAGACTGTTGTCGTTAAGTTTCCGCGACGTGGACACGAGGCCTTCGATGCGCTGAATCGTGTTGGGGCGCTGATGACTCTCCGTGATTAGCCGCTTTAAGCCTTCCATCCGTTTGGCGAGACGCTCGGTCATGACTCGGCGAATCCGCACCTCCCTGGCAAGGTCATAGGTGTTGAAGGCCAGCGTCAAAACCGTGAGAAATTCTTCTCGGTTAAACGGCTTGCGCAGCACATCGTACGCCCCCATCTTGATGGCCTGTGAAGCTAACGGGAGATCGACATGCCCACTAAAAAGAATCACCGGCACGTTAGGCTGCAGTGCCTTTGCCCCGCGTAAGAGGGCAAAGCCATCCAGTTCTCTCATTTTGAGATCGGTCACGACCGTGGCGACCTTGTTTTGCGCAAAATACGCTAGAGCCAAGCGAGGTGACTCAAACGGTTGGACATGAATATCGGGCCGGTGTAACTCCATCAGACCGCTCACGGCTTGGAGAAGCGCCGAATCATCGTCTACAACTATCAGAGTGGGGTGCGACAAAACGCTTCTCCCTCGACCAGTAGATAATCGCCTGCCCCTCAAGGTCAATAAGGTCTCATGGAGTCCTCTGATATCTTTTGCGCCAGATCCGATGTGGTCATCCCAGGCCTGTGTGGTTGAACAATTTTCCCCCACTATAAAAGCGAGCGGATTCTTGATCCTCGATGGTCACAATGGTCACATGAGGCCTCGCTTCAACGTCTGAAGCGCTCAACCTCCTTCCACCGCTTTGGCAGCCGTACTGTGAGGAACAGCTGCTCGGTACTGGCCGGTAGGGTCAGCTCGCGCCTGATGGCCCACTCGCCCCCTGGCAACTGACAGTATTCCGCTCGTCGAGACTCCACGTGCGGATTCTCAAGGCCCAGATCTAAACGCCGCCTCTACTTGTTGAAGCGCAACAAACATTTAGGTAGAACCGGTAGCAGTTAAGGCTGTGTATCTGGCTCTTGAGTCGACTGCCTTGCGTGCGTTTTGCGCAGGTTTTCCATGTCTTGCGTGCTTATCGAGGTTGAATGACCGAAATGAAGCCACACGAGTAACGGGTTGCTCGTCCCCCGGGGGTAGGCTTGCGCGATCACCCGCCCTCACTCAGCGACTCCGGCGGACCACCGGCGTGTTAGAGACGCAGTAAAAGGAGGGGTAGGAGTGCCCGGTGGTAGGCTTGGTAAACTGTTCCGGCATGATGAGCCTCAGCCATCTCCATTGCAGAAAATTTCCACTACGCTTATGAAAGGGTGACGAGCAGAGAAGGTGTAGTAGGAGTTTAGTAGAATGAAGGGTGAGCCTGAAGAACGTAGTCGGGACACAGTCCCCGCATCTATCATCCTGGCCTACCTCTGGTTTGCGTAATCCCCGGACAGGGTGTATGTGTATTGATGGAATCAAGCAACCTCAGCGAGAGGTGATCTATGACCACACTCGATGCGAGAATGTTGGCAGATGCGACGGAAACGGTCCTGACCGAGCTCGACGAACATCTGATAGTTTCTTGGACGAGACAGTCCATGCCCGGGCGCCTGGAGTGAACCTGACCGAATTGGGTAGACTGGTTCTATACGAACGAGCTCAAATGAAGCCACACCAATAACAAACACTCGGTTTGCCCGAGGACGGGGGGCAGTGGCCCTTGCGACACCTCTCTGGTTCACACAGCGGCTCGTCAGACCACCGGGCTGTTAGAGATGAATTAAAAGAGGAGGCTCGCGGTTCGCCGTTGTTTTGCCGTTAGGGGACACGGTT
>Ga0207683_10000342_pt1 | contig 42329 bp, 42 predicted proteins | sample KBSM73metaG_FD_184333 | JGI IMG/M metagenome (GOLD analysis project Ga0207683, IMG submission 184333) | Miscanthus rhizosphere microbial communities from Kellogg Biological Station, Michigan, USA - KBS M7-3 metaG (SPAdes) (version 2) | ecosystem: Host-associated > Plants > Roots > Rhizosphere >... | reverse complement strand
GGGCCACGAGCCGTCCGGGGCCACGAGCCGTCCGGGGCCACGAGCCGTCCGGGGCCACGAGCCATCCGGGGCCACGAGCCATCCGGGGCCACGAGCCATCCGGAGCCACGAGCCATCCGGAGCCACGAGCCATCCGGAGCCACGAGCCATCCGGAGCCACGAGCCATCCGGAGCCCACGGGTCGCGCGGGACCGGCTGGTCCGTGAAGGCGATGGGGCCCTCCGCCATCGGCGGGGCTCGCTGGACGAGGTCGGTCGACGACCCACCAGTGCACCCGAGCCACCGCCCGGGGGTTACGGGGGCCGCCCCCGACGGTCAGTAGGCCCGCGCGCAGTAGGCCAGGACGTCCGGCTCGTCGCCGGTCTCCGGCAGCGACCCGTCGGCGCGGACCAGGCAGCGCACGGTGACCGAGCGCTCGGCCAGCCTGGCCTCGCCCTCGGTGCCGAGCTCCGACCAGGGCAGCCGGGCCCAGCCGGTCGCCGCGGCCTCGACCGCGTCGTCGACCGTCTTCACGTCGACGATCCGGGCGTCCCTGGCCCGCTCGGCGTCCGCGTACAGCGCGACCTGGTCCTCGACCAGCGCGACCCGGACGGCGTCGAGCACGCCGGCCAGCGGCGTCGGCGTCTTGCCGCCGCCGAGCCGGCGGACCAGCGTGACCCGGTCCTCGGCCAGGTCGCGCGGGCCGACCTCGACCCGCAGCGGCACGCCCTTGAGCTCCCAGTCGACGGCCCGCCGGCCGAACGGGACGTCGGCCCGGTCGTCCAGCTCGACCCGGATCCCCTCCGAGCTGAGCTCGTCGCTCAGCCGCGCCGCCGCCTCCGTCGCCTCGGCCTTGACCACGATGATCGCGACCTGGGTCGGCGCGAGCCGCGGGGGCACCCGCAACCCCGCGTCGTCACCGTGCGCCATGATCAGACCGCCGACCATCCGGGTGGAGCTGCCCCACGAGGTCTGCCAGGCGAACTCGCGCTCGCCGCTCGGGGTGAGGAAGTTGATGTCGAACGCGCGGGCGAAGTTCTGCCCGAGCTCGTGCGAGGTGCCCATCTGCAGGGCCTTGCCGTCGCCGGTCATCAGCTCCAGCGTCATCGTGTTGGTGGCGCCGGCGAACCGCTCCCGCGCGGTCTTGCGGCCGACCACCACCGGCAGCGCCAGCACGTCGACCATGAAGTCCTCGTACACGTCGCGCAGGATGCGTACCGCGTAGTCGCGGGCGTCCTGCTCGGTCGCGTGCGCGGTGTGGCCCTCCTGCCAGAGGAACTCGGTGGTGCGCAGCAGCAGCCGCGGCCGCATCTCCCAGCGGACCACGTTGGCCCACTGGTTGATCAGCATCGGCAGGTCCCGGTAGCTCTGCACCCACTTCGCGAACGACGCGTTGATGATCGTCTCGGAGGTGGGCCGGACCACGACCGGCTCCTCCAGCTCCTTGCCGCCGCCGATGGTGACCACGGCAAGCTCCGGGCTGAAACCCTCGACGTGCTGGGCCTCGCGCTTGAGATAGGACTCCGGGATGAACAGGGGGAAGTAGGCGTTCCGGGCGCCGGCCGCCTTGATCCGGTCGTCGACCTCGGACTGCATCCGCTCCCACAGCGCGTACCCGTACGGTCGGATGACCATGGTCCCGCGGACCGGCCCGTTCTCGGCCAGCTCGGCCTTGGCCAGGACGTCCTGATACCAGCGGGGGAAGTCCTCCGCCTGCGGGGTGAGCACGCGCGCCATGCCGCAGAGGGTACGGGCCGTGCGACCCCACCCCCCACCGGGTTACCGCTGGCTGATCACCGCACCACCGTGCCGCGCAGGACGATCCGCTCGGGCCTGGCCAGCACGGAGAGGTCGGTGCGGGGGTCGGTGGGGTAGACGACGAAATCGGCGGGGGCGCCTTCGGTCAGGCCGGGCAGGCCGAGGTAGGAGCGGGCGGACCAGGAGCCGGCGGCGAGCGCGGCCTCGGCCGGGATCCCGGCGGCGTGCATCGCCAGGATCTCCTGGGAGACCAGACCGTGCGGCAGCACGCCGCCGGCGTCGGTGCCGGCGAGCAACCCGATCCCGGCCTCGTACGCGTCCCGGATGCGCTGGCGCGCGGTGCGGTGCAGTGCGCGCATGTGGTCGCCGTAGCCGGGGAACCGTGCGGCCCGCTCGGCGATGTCCGGGAACGTCCCGATGTTGATCATCGTCGGCGTGACGTGGATGCCGCGCCGGGCGGCCTCGTCGACCACGCCGCCGGTCAGGCCGGTGCCGTGCTCGAGCGTGTCCACGCCGGCGGCGACCAGCCCGGGCAGCGCGTCCTCGCCGAACACGTGGGTCGCGACCCGGGCCCCGAGCTCGTGCGCGCGGGCGACCGCGGCGGCCAGCACGTCGTCCGGCCACAGCGGGGCCAGATCACCCACGTCGCGGTCGATCCAGTCACCGACGATCTTGACCCAGCCGTCGCCGAGCCGGGCCTGCTGCTCGACGGCGGCGATCAGGCCGTCCGGCTCGACCTCGACGCCGACGTCGCGCAGGTAACGCTTCGGCCGGGCCACGTGCCGGCCCGCGCGGATCAGCCGGGGCAGGTCCGCGCGCCGCTGCACGAACCGGTTGTCCACCGGGGAGCCGGCGTCCCGGATGAGCAGCGCGCCGGCGTCCCGGTCGGCGATGGCCTGCTCGACCATCTCGGCCTCGCCGGCCACACCGTCGGTCTTCAAGCCTATGTGGCAGTGGCAGTCGACCAGGCCGGGCACGATCCAGCCGTCGCCGGCCACCGTCTCCGCGCTCCCGACCGGCTCGTACGTCAGTCGCCCGTCGACGACCCACAGGTCCCGCCGCTCGCCGTCGGGCAGCACGGTTCCCCGGACGTGCAAGCTCATGGGCGGCACTCTAGGGCGTGCCGGCCGGCCGGCTCCCCGGTGCGTCCCGGAGCGGTCAGAACCTGCCCGGGAACTGCCGGAAGATGCCCGAGCTCAGCAGGTCGGCCATGTCCAGGATGTGCTGGTGGATCGCGTCGTAGGCGGTGACGCTGCCCGGATAGTCGGCACCGAGCTCGGCGACGGCCTCGGCCAGGGTCTGGTCAAGGTGGGTCTTCATCGCGGCCCGCATCGTCGCCCGCGGCCAGAACCGCGGGTTGGCCGCGGACAGGAAGTCGGCGATGTCGTCGGCGTTGGCGTACCAGCGGGTGTTGGCCGCATCGAAGGCCGCCGTGTCGCCGGCCTTGGCGTCCTGGAGCAGTTCGACCGCGATCGTGATGTGGTCGTGCAGCAGCGCGGTCAGCCTGTTCCCGGCGGCCGCTCCGTAGAAGGGCTTGATGGCATTGCCGATGTCGGTCTGGTTCTGCAGCAGCCGGGCCGCGGTCGCATCGAAGCCGGCGGAGCCGTCCGCGAAGGTCACGATCGCGAGCCTGGTCCAGGTGACGTGGTCCTCCCAGAGCTTGCGCATCTGGTCGTGGAAGACGACCTGCTTCCGGTTCAGCGCGCGCGCGTCGACCTGCCCGTGGTGCTGGCCCACGGACTCGCTGTAGCTGGCGGTCACGGCGGCGTTCGCGGGGGCGTTGTAGACGACCACGGCCGGCACGATCAGCAGCGCGCCTGCGAGCACGCCCAGGATCGGGATCAGCCGGCGCCTGCGGTGGGGATGTGAGTCCATGGTGACCTTCCTGAGGGCGTGCGACATCGACGCGCGGGCCTGCGGGGCGCGGGAAGACGGATCAGGTCGTGCCCGGACCGGGTCGGGACAGATGTCAGCGGGTGAGGAACCGTGCCGTGTCTTCTAGAAGACGGCGGATTGTACGTTAGAGGGGGTGACCGTTTGCGTCAAGAGCCGTTTCCTTTAGAAGGGCCAGGCGCCGGCCGCACCGACCGCGCGGGTGCCGGCGGCGACGCCGGCGGCCAGCGCCTCGGCCGGCGACGCACCGCCGGTCCACGCCACCAACACCCCGGCGTCGAACGCGTCGCCGGCGCCGGTGGTGTCCACCACCTCGGTCGTACGGCCGGGCACCTCGACCTTCCCGGCGCGGTCCAGCCAGGCGGCGCCGCGCGGACCGTCGGTCACCGCGACCGCCCGGACCGCGGCCAGCGCCGCGTCCGCCCCGCCGAGCGCGGCCAGCTCCCCCGCGCTCGGCAGCAGCAGGTCGACGCCGCGGACCTGGTCCAGGAACCCGGCCGGGTCGGTGAGCAGCGCCGCCGCCTGCGGGTCCACCGACGTGGTCAGCCCGGCGGCGCGGGCGGCGGCGAGCGCGGCCTGGCCGGCGGCCCGGGACGAGCGGTCCAGCAGCACGTACCCGGACAGGTGCAGGTGCCGCGCGCCCGCCGGCACCGCGATGTCCGCGGGCGCGAGGCGGCCGGCGGCGCCGCGGTCGGCCAGCATCGCCCGCTGCCCGGCGCCGTCGACGAGCACCACCACGGTCGCGGTGGGCGCCACGTGGTCGGTCACCAGCGCGGTGCCGACGCCGGCCGCGGCCAGGTGGCCCCGCACCTGCTCGCCCGCGGTGTCGGCGCCGATCCGGGCGATCAGCACCGGGTCCGCACCGAGCGCCGCCAGCCAGGCGGCGGTGTTCGCGCCGGCGCCGCCGGGGCGGATCGCGATCGAGGCCCGGACGTCGCCGCCGGGGGCAGGCAGCGTGCCGGCGCGGGCCAGCACGTCGAGGGCGGCGTCGCCGACCACCGCGATCCGGCTCACGCCGCCAGCGCCACGGCGACCTCGGCGGCCAGGGCGGCGTTCGCGACGACCAGCTCCTCGTTGGTGTCGATGCTCACGCCGCCGCTCGCCGCGTGGAAGTGCTCGAGCAGCGCCGGGGTCACGTCGTGCCCGGTGATCCCGCGTTCGGCGAGCCGGGCCAGCCCGCCGGCGAGCAGCTCGTCGTGCAGCCCGCGCGGCATCTCCGCCTCCCGCGGGACCGGGTTGGCCAGCACGATTCCGGCGGTGCCCGGCACCGAGCCGAAGTGCGCGCGAGCGACCGCGGCCGCCTCGGCCGGGGTCCGCACCGTCCACGGCGCCGGGTAGGCCGACTCACGCAGGTAGAACGCCGGGAACGTCGCCGTCCGGTAGCCGAGCACCGGGATCGATCGGGTCTCCAGCACCTCCAGGGTGGCGCCGATGTCGAGGATCGACTTCACGCCCGAACAGACCACGACGATCGGGGTCTCGGCGAGCACGTCGAGGTCCGCCGACACGTCGAAGGTGTCGGCGGCGCCGCGGTGGACGCCGCCGAGGCCGCCGGTGGCGAACACGCGGATCCCGCCGGCCGCGGCGATCGCCGCCGTCGCGGCCACCGTCGTCGCGCCGTCGCGGCGCAGCGCGTACGCGGGGGCGAGGTCGCGGCGGGACAGCTTGACCAGCTCGGTGCTGCAGACGCGGTCCAGCTCGTCGCCGGTCAGGCCGATCCTGGGCTCGCCGTCGAGGACGGCGATCGTCGCCGGGACCGCACCCGCGGCGCGGATGGTCTCCTCCAGGCGGGTCGCGACCTTGCGGTTGCGGCCGGGTGGGAGGCCGTGGGCGAGGATCGTGCTCTCCAGCGCGACGACCGCGCTTGCTTCTCGTACCTCGTCGGTGACTCGCACGGGCGCACCTCTCTCGTCGGGTGCCACGTTATGGGGCGCCGCAGCCCTCCATCCCGGCCGGGACTCGGTGCTCCGGCGGCTTCTCATCGACCGCGCCGGGCGCGTCCCGGGGCCGGCCTCGTCTACAAGGGACGGTCGATGTCGGTGTGGGCGGTGCCGATGTTGCCGCGGATGTCGAGGGGCGGGCGCTCGTGCGTGTCGAGCGCGCGCCAGTGGTCGAGGTGCAGTCCGGTGACCGATTCGAGCAGCGCGATGTCGGCGAGGAAGGACGGCAGCAGGGCCGCGCGCTCTGCCGGGGTCAGCGGCGCGCGCTGGCGCTGCTCCCGCTGCAGCCGGCGCCGCACCGCGGGAACGGCACGGTCGCCGGTCCGCCCGGGCAGCCGGTCGAGCAACGGCGACACCCGGCCGAGCAGCCGGTCGGTGCGGGATCCGGCCGCGGCGGCGGTCACGTTCTCGACCGGCACCGCGCGGACGAGGCCGGTGGCGACGCCGAGGAAGGCGCAGATGCGGTCGAGGGTGGCGAGCGGGTCGCGGCGCAGGTCCCGGTAGAGCACGACGAGCACCTGCTCGGCCGCGAAGACCGAGAACAGGTGCGCCAGCTGCGCCCCGTACCGGCCGAGGTCGACGTACCGCCAGAACGGCCCCCAGCCGCGGGCGATCCGGGACTCCTCGAGCTCGCAGGCGCGCAGGAAGTCCGCCTCCGGCTCCAGCCCGGACGAGCGCAGGTGGGTCCAGTTCGAGTGGGCCCGGTCGACCGGGTCGCGGATCACGGCGACGAGCCGGGCCGCCGGCAGGGTGGCCGCGATCCGCTCGTGCGCGGCCGGGTCGCGCAGGTAGAGCGTGGTCGACTCGCCCGCGAGCGTGCCGGGTGGGCGCGCGTCGAACAGCGCCTCGTAGTCCTCCCGGCGCCACACGTAGTCCCGGAAGGTCTGCGCGTCGCCCGGGCCGCCGGGTCCGCGCGGGGGCCCGCCGTCGGTGAGGAAGAACTTCGGCTCCTTCACCGAGGAGAGGTGGAGCTGCGGGTGCCGGGCCAGCGCGACGTGCAGGGCGGTCGTGCCGGCCTTGGGCGCGCCGACGAGCAGGAAGTCGGGCAGGGCCACCGTCCACCTCGCTTCGGTATTTCAGACCAAGCTACATGGGAATGTATGGCAGGGTTTGCGCCGTGACGTCGACCCGGAACCGTGCCGCCCTGCCGCTGCCCCGCCTGTCCGCATCCGAGCTGGTCGCCGGCCCGCCCGACGAGGGCGCCGGCGCCTGGGCGGGAGCACCGAGCGCGGTGCTGGCCGGCGACACGATCTACCTGGCCTACCGGCTGCGGCGGCCGATCGGCGAGGGTCGCGGCTACCGCAACGTGATCGCCGCGTCCACCGACGGGGTGCGGTTCGAGGAGGTCGCCCGGCTGGAGCGGGACCGGTTCGCGGCCGACTCGCTGGAGCGGCCGGCGCTCGTGCTGACCCCGGACGGCCGCTGGCGCGCGTACGTCAGCTGCGCCACCCCGGCGAGCAAGCACTGGCGGGTCGACCTGGTCGAGGCCGCCACCCCGGCGGGGCTGGCCGCGGCGACCCCGGTGACCGTGCTGCCCGGCAGCGAGACCGCCGGGGTCAAGGACCCCGTGCTGCTGCACCACGGCGAGCGCTGGCACCTGTGGGCGTCGGTGCACCCGCTGCAGCGCTGGGACGACGCCGACCGGATGACGACCGAGTATGCGACCAGCCCGGACGGCGTGAGCTGGACCTGGCGGGGCACCGCGCTGGCCGGCCGGCCCGGCGAGTGGGACGCGCGCGGCGTCCGGGTCAGCGCGGTGCTGGCCACCGGGGACACGATCGAGGCCTCGTACGACGGCCGGGCCACCGCCGAGCAGAACTGGGAGGAGATGACCGGCCTCGCCACCGGCACCGTCGGTCCGGACGGCCTGGTCGGCCGGCTCGCCGCGACCGCGACCCAGCCGGTGCGCTCGCCGTTCGGCGGCGGCGGGGTCCGCTACCTGTCGGTCGTCCCGCTGCCGGACGGGTCCACCCGGATCTACTACGAGGTCACCCGCCCCGACGGCGCCCACGAACTGCGTACCGAACTGCACGCGTAGGGCGGGATAATTCGCCCGTGCACGTCTCGGCGAAGTCGGACTACGCGGTCCGGGCCGCGGTCCAGCTCGCCGGCTCGCCGGACCGGCCGGTGAAGGGCGACGCGATCGCGCACGCGCAGGACATCCCGCTCCCGTTCCTCGGCTCGATTCTCCGCGACCTGCGCGAGGCCGGGATCGTGAACAGCCAGCGCGGCGCCGACGGCGGCTACTGGCTGGCCAAGCCGGCCGCCGAGATCACCGTGGCCGACGTGATCAGGGCGATCGACGGCCCGCTGGCCTGGGTGCGCGGGGTGCGCCCGGAGGACCTGGAGTACGCCGGGCCGGCGCGGGCGCTGCAGGACGTCTGGATCGCGGCCAGGGCCAGCCTGCGCGACGTGCTGGAGGCGGTCACGCTCGCCGACGTCGCCGGCGGCCGGCTGCCCGCGTCCGTGCGGGCGCTGACCGCCGAGCCGTCGGCCTGGGAGCCGCACTGAGGACGGGTGCCCGTTCGCGGTGGATGCGGGCGGCGTCCGGGCCGGCGGAGTCGCCCGACACCGGGGTCGTCCCGGTCCATCCCCGGACGACGCGGGCAGTCGTCACGCGCGCCACCGTGCGTCGGCAGAGACGCCCTGCTAGGGCCGGCGGCCCTTGGGCAGGTTGAGCTTGGACAGGTCCGGCATCGTCATGCCGGGCGGCAGCTGGTCGAGCGCGCCGGGCGGGAGCGCGGGCATCCCGCCGCGCACCTTCGGCGGCGTCGGTCCCCGGCCGCCCTTGCCCTTCTTCCCCTTCTTGCGGGACTTCGAGTTGCGCCGCACGCCCGGCAGGCCCATCCCCCCGGCCATCTGCTGCATCATCTTGCGGGCCTCGAAGAACCGGTCGACCAGGCTGTTGACCTCGGACACGGCGACCCCGGAGCCGCGGGCGATCCGGGCCCGGCGGGAGCCGTTGATGATCTTCGGGTCCTGCCGCTCGGCCGGGGTCATGCCGCGGATGATCGCCGCGGTGCGGTCGAGGTCGCGGTCGTCGATGTCGTTGATCTGGTCCTTGAGCTGGCCCATCCCGGGCATCATCCCGAGCAGGTTGGAGATCGGGCCCATCCGCCGGATCGCCTGCATCTGCTCGAGGAAGTCCTCCAGGGTGAAGCTGCTGCCGGAGGCGAGCTTGCCCGCCATCCGCTCGGCCTCGTCCTCGTCGAACGTGCGCTGCGCCTGCTCGATCAGCGTCAGCACGTCGCCCATGCCGAGGATGCGGGAGGCCATCCGCTCCGGGTGGAAGACGTCGAAGTCGGCCAGCTTCTCGCCGGTGGAGGCGAACATGATCGGCTGGCCGGTCACGTACCGGACCGAGAGCGCCGCGCCGCCGCGGGCGTCGCCGTCGAGCTTGGTCAGCACGACGCCGGAGAACCCGACCCCGTCCTGGAACGCCAGCGCCGTGGTCACCGCGTCCTGGCCGATCATCGCGTCGACCACGAACAGCGTCTCGTCCGGGTCGACCGCGTCCCGGATCGCCGCCGCCTGCGCCATCAGCTCGGCGTCGATGCCCAGCCGGCCGGCGGTGTCGACGACGACGATGTCGTGCTGCGTGCGCCCGGCCTCGACCATCGCCCGGCGGGCGACGTCGACCGGGTCACCGATGCCGTTGCCCGGCTCCGGCGCGTACACGTCGACGCCGGCCTGCTTGCCGACCACCTGCAGCTGGGTGACCGCGTTGGGGCGCTGCAGGTCGGCCGCGACCAGCAGCGGCGTGTGGCCCTGGTTGCGCAGCCACAGCCCGAGCTTGCCGGCCAGCGTCGTCTTGCCGGAGCCCTGCAGGCCGGCGAGCAGGATGACGGTCGGCGGCTGCTTGGCGAACCGCAGCCGCCGGGTCTCGCCACCGAGGACCTTGACGAGCTCCTCGTTGACGATCGAGATGACCTGCTGCGCCGGGTTGAGCGCGCGGGAGACCTCCTCGCCGCGCGCCCGCTCCCTGATCGCTCCCACGAACGCCTTGACCACCGGCAGCGCGACGTCGGCCTCCAGCAGCGCGATGCGGATCTCGCGCGCGGTGGCGTCGATGTCGGCCTCGGAGAGGCGGCCCTTGCCCCGCAGCGTGGTGAAGACCGCGGAGAGCCGGTCGGAGAGCGTGTCGAACACCCGTCCAGCCTAGCCGCCCGGCGGCACTCCCCCACCTGACCAGGGGCGTGTCCATCGGCACGGCCTCGCCGCCGGGATCCCGGCGGCCAGGGCGTGCGCAAGGACCGCGCAGGAGCCGAACGCGGTCGCCCCGCCCGGGTGAGCGGCCGGTACGACGGGACGGAGTGCTCAGAGCGGGACGCGGCCGAGCACCCGGTCCAGGTAGGAGTTGGCGAATCGGCCGTCCGGGTCGAGACGGGCCCGCAACGCGACCGCGTCGGCGAAGCGCGGGTAGCGCGGGGCGAGCTCGGCCGCGGCCAGCGGGTGCAGCTTGCCCCAGTGCGGCCTGGCCCCGGTGCCGGCGACGGACCGCACGATCTCCCCGACCGCGCCGAGGTAGTCCGCCCACGGCTCGCGGACGTAGCGGTGCGCGGCCAGGTAGGCGGTCTCCCGGCCGTACGCGGTGGACAGCCAGCGGTCGTCGCCGGCCGCCACCCGCACCTCGACCGGGAACGAGATCCGCCAGCCGCGCCGGCGGATCGTCGCGTCCAGCTCGCGCAGCACGTCCGGCAGCAGCGCCCGCGGGAGGGCCCACTCGGTCTCGTGGAACCGCACCCGCCGCCGGTGCGCGAACACCTTCCAGGAGCGATCGGTGTAGGTCCGCGACCCGAGCAGCCGGGTCGCCAGCCGGTTCGCCGGCGGGACCAGCGCGGGCACTCGCACGCCGGCCCGGCAGACCGCCCCGAACAGCGCGTTGGCCACCAGCTCGTCGTCCAGCACGGCCTTCCACCGGGGCAGCGGGGCGACCTCGGCCAGCGGCACCCTGGTGTTGCGCTTGAGCTGGCAGTCGTCGGTGTGCGGCCACCAGTAGAACTCGACGTGGTCGGCCTCGGCCGGCAGCGTGTCCCAGCGGTCGAGCAGGTCGCCCAGCTTCGCCGCGGTCTCCTCGGCCCGCAGCGCGAACGCCGGCACGCAGCGCAGGGTCACCGCGGTGATCACCCCGTACGCGCCGAGCCCGACCGCGGCGGCCGCCACGAGGTCGGCGTCGGCCTGGACCACCGAGCCGTCGGCGAGCACCAGCTCGAGGCCGGTCACCTGGGTGGCCAGCCCGCCGTACGCCAGCCCGGTGCCGTGGGTGCCGGTGGAGATCGCGCCGGCCACGGTCTGCACGTCGATGTCGCCGAGGTTCTCCAGCGCCAACCCGTGCGCGGCGAGCAGCCCGGACAGCGCGTGCAGCCGGGTGCCGGCCCGGACGGTCACGCTGTCGCCGGTGATCGCGACGATCCCGGTGAGCCGGTCGGGCCGCAGCAGCAGGCCGTCGGTGACCGCGGCGCCGGTGAACGAGTGGCCGGCGCCGGCCATCCGCACCCGCAGGCCGTCCCGGCCGGCGTCCTTGACCGCGGCGGCGACCTCGTCCGCGGTCGCCGGGGACAGCACGTGCGCCGGCCGGGAGACCTGGTCGCCGGCCCAGTTCCGCCATTCGGTCGCCACGCCCGGACCGTACCCGGCCGGCCGGCGCCACCCTCACGCCGCCGCGGCGGCCGGTCCGAGCGCGGCGACGACCGCGGCGCCGGCGACGGACGAGGCGGCGCAGACCCAGCAGGCGACGTTCCAGCCGGAGACGAGCTCGGCGCCGGAGCCGCCGGCGAGTGCGGCGACGACGGTCACGCCGAGCGCCGCGCCGAGGTAGCGGCTGGTGTTGTTGATGCCGCTGCCGGTGCCGGCCTGGTCGGCCGGGACGCTGGCCACCGCCTCCCGGCCGAGGGTCGCGGTGACCGCGCCGGTGCCGACGCCGGCCACGACCAGGCCGGCCACCAGCCGCCCGGTCGGCGATCCGGCGCCGAGCCCGGACAGCGCCACGATCCCGGCGCCGACCACGACCAGCCCGACCGCGATCCGGGCCGGGCCGCTCCAGCGCTCCGGCAGGACGCGGACGCCCAGCGCGGACAGCGCGGCCGGACCCGACCAGGCCAGCAGCACCACCGCGGAGAACAGCACGCCCTCGCCGTACCCGCGCTGCAGCAGCGTCGGCGTGTACGAGGTGATCGCGATGACGCCGGTGCCGGTGACGAACGCACCGATCGTGGCCGCCGCCAGCCGCGGCCGGCGGAACCCGCGCAGGTCGATCATCGGCTCCGTGGCCCGCAGTTGGTGCAGCACGAAGGCGGCCAGCAGCACGGCCGCGCCGGCGAGCAGCGCCAGCACCAGCGGCCTGGCCCAGCCGAGCCGGCCCTCGGTGAGCGCGGTCAGCAGGCAGCCGAGCCCGCCGGCGAGCAGCAGCGCGCCGGCCGGGTCGACCCCGCGGCGGCGGCCGAGGGTCGACTCGCCCAGCAGCGCCGGGGCGACCAGCGCCAGCGCGGCGGCCAGCCCGGCCAGCACCAGGTACGTGATCCGCCAGCTGCTGGCCACCTGCACCAGCGCCATCAGCACCGGGCCGAGCGCGACGCCGGCGCCGAAGGCCGCGCCCCACCAGGCGGTGGCGGCCAGCCGCGCCCGACCCGGGTAGGCGGCGCCGAGCAGCGCCAGCCCGCAGGCGAGCACCGCGGCCGAGGCGACGCCCTGCAGCACCCGCGCCGCGACCAGCAGCCACGCGTTAGGGGCCGGCGCGGCCAGCGCCGAGGACGCGGCCAGCAGCACCGCACCGGCGGTGAACACCCGCCGCCGCCCGACGTCGTCGCCGAGCGCGCCGGCCGGCACCAGCGCGACCGCCAGCCCGACGCTGGTGGATGCGACGATCCAGGACGACGCCGACAGGCCGGCTCCGAGGTCGGCCGCGATGTCCGGCAGCGAGGCGAGCGGTGCGGTATAGGCCATCAGCGCGAGGAAGGTCCCGTACGCCACGACGCCGAGGGTCCGGCCGGTCCGCGGCGGCGCGGCGGTGCTCTGCACGCCCCCACTCAACACCAGCGGCACCCGCGGCACGGGCGACCGCATAGCCTGCGCGCGTGAAGGTCACCGACCTGCAGACCCCGGCGCTGCTCGTGGACGCGGCGGCGCTGGAGCACAACCTGGCCACGATGGCCGCCGCGCTGCCCGGCCCGCGGCTGCGCCCGCACGTCAAGGCGCACAAGACCACCGAGCTGGCCCGCCGCCAGGCGGCGTACGGCCACCGCGCGTTCACCTGCGCGACGATCCGCGAGGTGGAGGGCATGGTCGCGGCCGGACTCAGCGACGACCTGCTGCTGGCCAACGAGGTGCTGGACGCGCGCCGGCTCGGCGCGCTGGCCGACCGGGCCCGGATCACCGTCGCGGTCGACTCGCCCGAGACCGTCGAGGCGGCCGCCGCCGGCGGCCTGCGCGAGGTGCTCGTCGACGTCGACGTCGGCCTCCCCCGCTGCGGCTGCGCACCCGGGGACGCCGGCCGGATCGCCGACCTGGCCCGGTCGAAGGGACTCGAGGTCCGCGGTGTCATGGGCTACGAGGGTCACCTGATGCTGGTCGCCGACGCCGGCCAGCGCCGGACCATGACCGCGGACTGCATGGCCCTGCTGAGCCGGGCCGCCGCGGACGTCGGCGGCGAGGTCGTCTCCGCCGGCGGCACCGGCACGTACGCGGACAACACCGTGGCGACGGAGATCCAGGCCGGCTCGTACGCGCTGATGGACACCGCGTACGGCGCGGTCGGGCTGCCGTTCCGGCCCGCGCTGTCCGTGCTGGGCACGGTGATCTCGGCCAGCCCGCCGAGCAGTGCCGTCCAGCCCCCGTGGGTCGTCGCCGACGTCGGGCTCAAGTCGCTCGGCATGGACCACGGCAACCCGACCGTGCCCGGCGCGACCGTGTGGTTCTGCTCGGACGAGCACGTCACGTTCGCGCCGGACGAACCGCGTTCGGTCAAGGTCGGCGACCGGGTGCGGGTGCTGCCCGCCCACGTCGACCCGACCGTCGCCCTGCACGCCGCCTTGCACCTGGTCGACGGGGACACGGTCGTCGAGACCTGGCCGGTCGACCTGCGCGGCTGGTGACCCGCGCATGCCAGGGCGGCGCCCCGGGCACGTGAACCTCGAACCGCCCGAACCCGTTGATCGTCTGAGCACAGCCGCTCACGAGGAGGAAGAGCCCGCATGCCGTCTCTGGACCGACCCACCGCCCCGCTGCCGTACGACCTGCTGCCGAAGACCGCGTCGTTCACCGTGAACAGCACCGACATCACGGACGGCACCCAGATGGACATCAAGACCGCGCACGACTCGGCCGGCGGGCAGAACCTCTCGCCCCAGCTGTCCTGGTCGGGCGCCCCCGAGGGCACCCGCAGCTACATGGTCAGCTGCTTCGACCCGGACGCACCGACCCCGTCCGGGTTCTGGCACTGGACGGTGGTGGACATCCCGGCCTCGGTCACCGAGCTGCCCACCGGCGCCGGCTCCAGCGACGAGTCGCTGCCGGAGGGCGCCTTCCACGTCCGGGACGACTTCGGCCTGCGCCAGTGGGACGGAGCCGCCCCGCCCCCCGGCGACCCCATCGTGCACCGCTACGTCTTCGCCGTGCACGCGCTCGACGTCGAGACGCTCGGCATCGACAAGGAGGCGACCCCGACGTTCGCCGCGTTCAACGCGCTGTTCCACACGCTGGGCCGGGCCCTGATCACCCCGACGTACCAGCGCTAGCGAGCACGGCCGCGGTGACGGCCCGGCGCACGTCCGGGTCCGTCACCGGGGCGCCGTCGGCCCCGACGACGTAGAAGGCGTCGACGGCGGACCCGCCGAGGGTGCTCACCCTGGCCCCGCGGACGTCGAGGCCGGCCTGCTCCAGCGCCGCGGTCACCCGGTGCAGCAGGCCGGCCGCGTCCGCCGCCCGTAGCTCCAGCACCGTCGCCCCGGTGGCCGCGCCGTCGAACCAGAGCACCCGCGGCGGCTGCTGCGGTCCGCGGCCGTACGCGGCCTCCTTCGCCGCCAGCCGGTCGGCCAGCGGCAGCGTCCCGGCCAGCGCCCTGGCCAGGTCCGCCCGCAGCAGCACCGGGTCGGGACCGGTGCCGAACCGGGGGCTGACCGTGAACACGTCCACCGCGGTCGGCCCGACCGTCACCGCGCTCGCCGCCCGCACGTCCAGCTGGTGCAGGGCCAGCACCCCGGCGGCGCGGCTGAGCACGCCGGGCCGGTCCGGCGCGGCCACCGTGACCGAGTCGCCGTCGACCCGGACCGCCACCTCGTCCCGACCGGCCGCGGCCAGCTCCCGGTGGGCGGCCGCGAGCACCGGCGGCGGCTGCGGCGGCTGACCGGAGGCCGCATCCCGCGCCCGGTCGACGAGCTCGGCGACCAGGTCGGCCTTCCAGTCCGTCCAGGCCGCCGGGCCGGTGGCCAGCCCGTCGGCGATCGCCAGCCCGTGCAGCAGGTCCAGCAGGTCGCGCGAGCCGTCGACGGCCTCGACCACGGTCCGCACGGTCACCGGGTCGGACAGGTCGCGGCGGGTCGCGGTGTCCGGCAGCAGCAGGTGGTGGCGGACCATCGCGACGATCGTGGCGGCGTCCCCGTCCCCCAGGCCGAGGCGCGGGCCGAGCTCGCGCACCACCGCGACGCCGGCGTCGGTGTGGTCGCCGGGGAAGCCCTTGCCGATGTCGTGCAGGAACGCGCCGAGCAGCAGCAGGTCCGGCCGGGCGACGGTGCGGGTGAGCGCGGCGGCCTCGGCCGCTGCCTCCGTCAGGTGCCGGTCGACGGTGAACCGGTGCACCGGGTTGCGCTGCGGGTGCGAGCGGACCCGGGCCCACTCCGGGATCAGCCGCACCAGCAGGCCGGCCCGGTCGAGCGCCTCCAGCACCGGGACCGCGCGGTGGCCGGTGCCGAGCAGGTCGACGAACGCGTCCCGGGCGTCCGCCGGCCACGGCGCCGGCACCGGCGCGGACTCGGTCGCCAGCCGGTCGAGAGCGTGCGGGGCCAGCGGCAGGTCCGCCCGGGCGGCGGCGCCGGCCGCGCGCAGCACCAGCACCGGGTCGGCCCGCGGGTCGGCGTCCCGGGCCAGCACCACCTCGCCGCCCTGCTCGACCACGCCGTCGGCGAGCGGGCGGCGCTGCGGGTTCGGTGCCCGCCGGCCCGGCAGCACCCGGGTCAGCGTCCTGGTCCGGCGGCGGGCGGCCAGCTCGCCGTCGACCTGCCGCCAGGCGGTGTCGGCCGCGTAGGCGATGGTCCGGCCGGCGTCGGCGACGGCGCTGAGCAGGTCGTCCTCGTCGTGCCGGCCCAGGGCCGCGGCGATCGACGCCTGCTCCTGCTGCACCAGCCGGTCCAGCGCCCGCCCGGACCGGCGGTGCAGCTCCCCGCGGGTGTCCAGCAGGACGTCCCGGGCCGCGGCGACGGCCGGACCGGGCTGGTCGAGCAGCTGCGCCGCGGCCAGCGCGTGCAGGGCGTGCACGTCGCGCAGGCCGCCGCGGGCCTCCTTCAGGTCGGGCTCGAGCAGGAAGGCGAGCTCGCCGGCGGTGTGCCAGCGGGCCAGCGTGGCCGCGCGGAGCTCCGGCAGCCGGCGCGGGGCCGCCTGCCGCCAGGTCGCGTACGTGCCCTCGCGCAGCTGCGCCGACAGGGACCGGTCGCCGGCCAGGTGCCGCAGGTCGAGCAGGCCGAGCGCGGCCCTGAGGTCGTCGCGGGCGACGGCGAGCGCCTCGGCGACCGTACGGACGGAGTGGTCGAGGCCGACGCCGGCGTCCCAGACCGGATACCAGACCGCGTCGGCGACCGCCGTCACGTCGGGGCGGCCGCCGTGCAGCAGGACCAGGTCGAGGTCGGAGTGCGGCGCGGGCTCGCGGCGGCCGAGCCCGCCGACCGCGACCAGCGCGACGCCCGGGCCCGGCCCGGCGGCGGTCGCGAGCACGCCGGCCAGCCAGCCGTCGTACAGGTCGGCCAGGGCGACGCGCAGCGGCCGGCCGCGCTGGCCGCCGCCGAGCAGGGCCGCCCTGGCCACCCGCAGCTCCCCCGCGGCCGACCACTCCGCCGTCATCATGCGGTCAGAGCGCGTCGGCTCCGCGCTCGCCGGTGCGCACCCGCACGACCGACTCGACCTGCGTCACCCAGACCTTGCCGTCGCCGATCTTCCCGGTGCGGGCGGCCTCGACCACGGTCTCCACCACCTTGTCGGCGTCGAGGTCGTCGACCAGGATCTCGACCCGCACCTTCGGCACCAGGTCCACGGTGTACTCCGCGCCGCGGTAGACCTCGGTGTGGCCCTTCTGCCGGCCGTAGCCGCGGACCTCGCTGACCGTCAGGCCGAGCACGCCGAGCGTCTCCAGCGCCGACTTGACGTCCTCGAGCTTGAACGGCTTGACGATCGCCGTCACCAGCCTCACGTCGTCACCCCCTCACGGTCCGCCGGGGTCCGTACCGAGCTCGACATCGGCTGCGCGCCGTAGGACGGCGACCCGCCGAGGGTCGAGAACTCGTACGCCGTCTCGCCGTGCAGCGCGTAGTCGAGGCCCTCGTCCTCCACCTCGGCCGGCACCCGCATCGTGATCACCAGGTTGACCACGAACGCGATGATCGTGGTCATCACGAAGGTGTACGCGATCACCGAGACCACCGCCAGCGCCTGCTTGCCGAGCAGCCCCCAGCCACCGCCGTAGAACAGGCCGTCGGCGCCGGCCGGGTTGGTGTCCACGGTCGCGAACAGGCCGACGCAGAGCGAGCCGAGGATGCCGCCGACGAGGTGCACGGCGACCACGTCGAGCGAGTCGTCGATGCGCACCATGCCCTTGAGCGCGACCGCGAGCGCGCACCCGCCACCGGCGATCGCGCCCACCGCGATCGAGCCGAGCGGGCTGACGAACCCGGCGCACGGGGTGATCGCGACCAGGCCGGCGACCGCGCCGGACGCGGCGCCGAGCGTGGTGGCCTTGCCGTCGCGCAGCTTCTCCACCCCGATCCAGGCCAGCAACGCGGCCGCGGTGGCGGTGTTGGTGTTGACGAAGGCGTACCCGGCCAGCTGGTTGGCGCCCAGCGCCGAACCGGCGTTGAACCCGAACCAGCCGAACCACAGCAGGCCGGCGCCGAGCAGCACGAACGGCACGTTGTGCGGCCGCATCGGCTGGCCCGGCCAGCCCCGCCGGCGGCCCAGGAAGATCGCCAGCGCCAGCCCGGCGACGCCGGCGTTGATGTGCACGACCGTGCCGCCGGCGAAGTCGAGCGCGCCCTTCTGGAACAGCCAGCCCTCGGGCGAGAACACCCAGTGCGCGACCGGGCTGTAGACGAGGATCGACCACAGCGCGATGAACGGCACGAACGCGCCGAACTTCCACCGGTCCGCGGTCGACCCGGTGATCAGCGCCGGGGTGATCACCGCGAACATCAGCTGGAAGATCACGAACACCATCGGCGGGACGACCTGCGCGAGGTTGTCCACGTAGCCCGGAATCGTGTCGCCGATGTTCTGCAGCCCGGCGAAGTGCAGGTCGCCGATGAAGCCGTTGCCCTTGCCGAAGGCGAGGGAGAAGCCGGCCACCACCCAGACCAGGCTGACGATGCCGATCGTGACGTAGTTCTGCATGAGCATGGCCAGGGCGTGCTTCGCGCGGACCATGCCGCTGTAGAAGAACGCCAGGCCCGGCGTCATGAGCAGCACCAGCGCAGCGCTGGCCAGCACCCAGGCGGTGGCGCCGGTGTCCACCGAGTCGAAGTCGAACGGCACTGCTCCTCCTCTCGCTGACGGGGTTTCGCAGAAAGGTCGCAGCGAGCTGTTTCGGAGCCAGGTCCCGACTGTTTCGTGACCGTGAACAGACGGCGGTCCAGCTACGGGCGCGTTTCGTCACCACGGCCGCCCCGGGGCCGGGTCGGCAGGGCGGACCGGGTCAGCGCGGCGGGCCGAAGATGCCCTGCCCGGGCCGACTCGTCCGGCACCTGCACGAACCGGCGCCGTACCAGCCCGGGGCGGAACGGGTGGAGCAGCACCAGGCCCTGCCCGGTGTCGGCGAGCGTCAGGTCGGCCAGCGTCGGCGCGACCACCTCCGCGGTGCGGCCGCAGGAACAGGTTGATCCACGGGTGCGGCAGGAACCACACGCCGAGCGGGATGAGCACCTCGACGGTCGGCCGCAGCCCCCGCGGGCCGCCCGACGGCCGCCGCTACACCGTCTCCCCGAGCAGGGCATCCACGAACGTCTCGGGCTCGAACGGAGCGAGGTCGTCGGGACCCTCGCCGAGGCCGACCAGCTTCACCGGCACGCCGAGCTCGCGCTGCACCGAGACCACGATCCCGCCCTTGGCCGTGCCGTCCAGCTTGGTCAGCACGATCCCGGTGACGTCGACGGCCTCGGTGAAGACCCGCGCCTGGACGACGCCGTTCTGCCCGGTGGTGGCGTCGAGCACGAGCAGGGTCTCGTCCACCGGGCCCTGCTTCTCGACCACCCGCTTGACCTTGCCCAGCTCGTCCATCAGCCCGACCTTGGTGTGCAACCGGCCGGCGGTGTCGACGATGACCGTGTCCACGCCGATGTTGTCGTCGGTCTCGGTGCCGAGCTTGACGGCGTCGAACGCGACGCTGGCCGGGTCGCCGCCCTCGGGACCGCGGACCACCCGCGCGCCGACCCGGGTCGCCCAGGTCTCGAGCTGGTCGGCGGCCGCGGCCCGGAACGTGTCGGCCGCGGCGAGCAGCACCGTTCGCCCGTCGGCCACCAGCAACCGGGCGATCTTGCCGGAGGTGGTGGTCTTGCCGGTGCCGTTCACCCCGACGACGAGCAGGACGGCCGGATGCCCGTCCGGGTGCGGGATCGTGTGCAGGGTGCGGTCCATGTCCGGCTGCAGGGCGGTGACCAGCTCGTCGGCGAGCAGCGCGCGCAGCTCGCCCTCGGAGCGGGTGCCGAGCACCTTGGTCCGGGTCCGCAGCCGCTCGACGATCTCCTGGGTGGCGGCCACGCCGACGTCCGCGGTCAGCAGCGTGTCCTCGATCTCCTCCCAGGCTTCCTCGTCCAGGTCCTCCCTGGACAGCAGGGACAGCAGCCCGCGGCCGAGGGTGGACTGGGACCGGGACAGCCGGGAGCGCAGCCGGACCATCCGGCCGGCGGCCGCCTCGGGCACCTCGATTCCCGGGCCGGTGGTGTCGGCCAGGGTGCCCTCCCCCGGTCTCGCCCCGGCCTCCGGCTCCGCCCCGGGTCTCGCCTCCGGCTCGGTCAGCACCGCGGTCTCGGCCGCCTCGGTGTCGGCCCCCAGCGGCGGCACCGCCTTCTCCGGCGCCGGCGGCAACCTCGTCCCCCGCCGCCGCGGCACCACCAGACCCGCAATCGCAATCACGAGCACGATCACGATCGCCACTGCGAGGATCACCCACTCCATCCCCCGAGTCTCCCAGCTCCTCCGCCCGGCCACCCGACCGGCACCGCCGGGTCGGGGAGGCGACGAGGCCCGCCGCGGTCAGCTCGCCGCCGAGCCGCCCCCGAGCATCCGGTCCGGCACCGCCGCGCTCCGGAGCTGACGGTCCCGCGCCGCCGACGAGGTCAGGCGTGCAGGACCCTCGCGGGGAGGCGGGGGCTGGGGATGCCGCCGAGCCGCCCCCGAGCATCCGGTCCGGCACCGCCGCGCTCCGGAGCTGACGGTCCCTCGCCGCCGACGAGGTCAGGCGTGCAGGACCTTCGCAGGGAGGCGCGGGCTGGGGATGCGGTCGTCGGTGGTGACCAGCGGGCAGTCCAGCTCGACAGCCAGCGCGACGTAGAGCGCGTCGTACGCGTTGAGCCGGCTGCGCAGCCCCCAGGCCCGGTCCAGCAGCGAGCCGAGCGGGTAGCGCTCGACCGGCGCCTCGCGCAGGTCGGCGACGGCCAGCGCGGCCCGGACCGGGGTGACGGCGCGGCTGCGTTCGAGCCCGCGCAGTGCGGAGAGCACCTCCGCGTCGATCACCGCCGGCGCCACCATCTGCCGGTCGTCGACCACGGACTGCACCGACTCGGCGCGGAGCGTCCGCAGCAGGAGTTCGAGCAGCGCCCCGGCGTCAATGACGCAGTACACGGGCGGCCCGCGTGTCGCGGTCGGACCGCGACCCGTCCAGAGCCCCCGCCACGTCCGCGTCACGCACCGGCTCCCGGTCGGCGAGGGCGGCGAACCACTCCTGCGCCGACGGGCGACCCGCGTCGCGCTCGAGCAGCCTCAGCACGTACGCCGAGAGCGTCACCCGATCCGCCGCCGCGCGCTCGCGCAGACGGCGGTACAGATCGGGCGGCACGTCCCGGATCTGGATGGCAGGCACGGCACCAGATGGTAGCGCCGCCATGCCGCGCTCCGAAAACTTTGCTGCGATCGGCCGGCAAAAGTTGCGGCGCTCGGCCCAGGCCGCGCGTCCTCAGGCGGACTCGCGCAGCCGCTGGCTGATCACCGTCGTGATGCCGTCGCCACGCATGCTCACCCCGTACAGCGCGTCGGCGATCTCCATCGTCCGCTTCTGGTGGCTGATGACGATCAGCTGCGAGGTCGAGCGCAGCTCCTCGATCAGGTTGAGCAGCCGGCCGAGGTTGACGTCGTCGAGCGCGGCCTCGACCTCGTCCAGCACGTAGAACGGCGACGGGCGGGCCCGGAAGATCGCGACCAGCAGCGCGACCGCGGTCAGCGAGCGCTCGCCGCCGGACAGCAGCGACAGCCGCTTGATCTTCTTGCCCGGCGGCCTGGCCTCGACCTCGATGCCGGTGGCGAGCATGTCCTCCGGGTCGGTGAGCACCAGCCGGCCCTCACCGCCCGGGAACAGCGTGCGGAAGACGATCTCGAACTCCCGCGCGGTGTCCGCGTACGCCGAGGCGAACACGTCGTGGATGCGCTCGTCGACCTCGCGGATCACCGTGAGCAGGTCGCGCCGGGTCGCCTTCAGGTCCTCCAGCTGGGTGGACAGGAACGCGTGCCGCTCCTCCAGCGCCGCGAACTCCTCCAGCGCCAGCGGGTTGACCTTGCCCAGCAGGGCCAGGTCGCGCTCGGCCCGGGCGGCCCGCTTCTCCTGCACCGCCCGCTCGTACGGGGCCGGCTCGGGCTGCGGCTTCCCGTCCGCCTCGGCGCTGGCCAGCTCGGCGGCCGACGGCGGCACCAGCTCCTGCGGTCCGTACTCGGCGACCAGCGCGTCGAGGTCCACCCCGTACTGCTCGACCGCCGCGGTCTCCAGCTGCTCGATCCGCAGCCGCTGCTCGGCCCGGGCCACCTCGTCCCGGTGCACGACGTCGGTGAGGCGCTCGAGCTCGCCGGCCAGCTCGCGGCTGGAGGTGCGCAGCGCGAGCAGCTCGCCCTCGCGGACCACCCTGGCCTGCTGGGCGGAGTCCCGCTCGGCGACGGCGACCTCGAGCGAGGCGGCGATCCGGGTCAGCGCGGCCGAGGCGACGGCGACGACCGCGGCGGCCACCTCGGCGCCGCGGGCCCGGGACCGGCGCCGCTCCTCCAGCCGGGCCCGGGTGGCGCGCTCGGTCGCGGCCGCCCGCAACAGCTGGTCGGCCCGGCCGGACAGCGCCCGCACCCGCTCCTCGCCGGTGCGGACGGCGAGCCTCGCCTCCATCTCGGCCTGCCGCACCTCGCCGCCGCGGGCCTGCAGCGCGTCCCGCTCCTCGGTGGACGGCTCCTCGTCGACCTGGATCTCCTCGGCCGCGGTGAGCCGGTCCTCCAGGTCGGCGAGCTTGGCCACGTCCTGCTCGCGAGCCTCGGCCGCGGCGGCGCGGGCCCTGTCCAGCCGGTCGGCCTCGGCCGCCGCGGACCGGGCACCGGCCCCGAGCCGGCCGAGCTGCTCCGCGACCGCGTTGAGCTTGGCGTCGGACTCGTTGAGCCGGTCCAGCGCCGCCCCGACCGCGTGCCGGGCGGCGTCGGCGGCCGCCTTCGCCTCGACCAGCTCGGCCGCGATGCCGGTACGCCGGGACTCGGCCTCGGCCAGCCTGGTCTCGGCCTCGTCGACCGCGGCCTGCACCTCGATCACGCTGGGCGCGCTGGCGGACCCGCCGACCGCCCAGTCGGCGCCGAGCAGGTCGCCGTCGGCGGTCACCGCCCGCACGCCGGGGCGGGTCGCGACCAGGTCGCGGGCGGAATCCAGGTCGACCACCACCGCGACCCGGTCGAGCGCCCGGTCCAGCGCCGGCCGCAACGCCGGCGGCGCCTCGACCAGGTCCACGGCCCACTGCGCGGCGCCCGGCAGCGCCGGCCAGCCGGACCGCCCGCGGGCCGCCCGCGGCGAGTCGCCGGACAGAGCGCCGCCGTCAACCGCGCCAGCCGACCCATCGCCGGCCCGCCCGGGGACCGCGGCGCGGCCGACCGCGCCGCCACCGTCAACCGCGCCACCGACCGCGCCAGCCGGCCCATCGCCGGCCGGCCCGGGGACCGCGGCGTGGCCGATGAGCAGCCCGGCCCGGCCGGCGTCGTCGGTCTTGAGCAGCCGCAGCGCCTCAGCCGCGTCCGCGGGCGAGCAGACGGCGACCGCATCCGCGATCCCGCCGAGCGCCGCCGCCAGCGCGGCCTCGTGCCCCGGCCGTACGGTCAGCAGGGCGGCGACCGAGCCGAGCAGGCCCGGCAGCCTGGTGCCGGCGGCGAGCAGCGCGCCGGCCCCGTCCTTGCGGGTCAGCCCGAGCGCGAGCGCCTCCTTGCGGGCCGACCAGGTGGCCCGGTCGCGCTCCGCCTCGCGCTCCGCCTCGCCGAGCGCCCGTACCCGCGCCTTGGCGGCGTCGTACGCGGCGACCGCGGCTTCGTGCCGCTCGTCCAGCCCGAACTCGCCCTCGTCGAGCGCGCCGACCTCGGCCTGCAGCGCCGCGAACTCGGCGTCCGCGGCGGCGGCTCGATCCCGTGCCTCGGCCGCCGCCGCGGCGATCCGGTCGATCTCCTCCGCCTTGGCGCCGAGCCGGGTCCGCACCGCCTCGACCTGGCCGCCGAGCCGGGCCAGCCCCTCCCGCCGGTCGGCCACCGCGCGGACCGCGGCGACCAGCGCCCGCTCGGCCGCGGCCAGCGACCGCTCCAGCTCCTGCCGCTCGGCGACGGCCTCGGCCAGCCGGCCGCGGTCGTGCTCGAGCGCGTCCCGCAGCCCCTCCTCCTGGTCGCGGATCTCGGCCGCCTCGGCCTCCAGCGCCTCCGGGTCGCGGCCGGTCCGGGCGTCGTCCTCGGACGCGGACAGGTGCCGCTCCCGCTCGGCGGCGAGCCGGTGCGTGCCGCGGAAGCGCTCCTCCAGGGCGGACAGCCGATACCAGGTCTCCTGGGCGCGCGCCAGGGCCGGCGCGTCGGCGGCGATCGCCGCCTCCAGCTCGGCCTCCCGGGCCTGGGCCGCGGCCAGCTCGCGCTCGACGACCGCGCGCCGCTCCCGGACCGCGCTCTCGTCGGCGACCTCGCGGGCCAGCGCGGAGCGCAGCGCGACCAGGTCGTCGGCGAGCAGCCGCAGCCGGGCGTCGCGCAGGTCGGACTGCACGGTCGCGGCCCGCCGGGCCACCTCGGCCTGCCGGCCCAGCGGCTTCAGCTGGCGGCGAAGCTCACCGGTCAGGTCGGTGAGCCGGGTGAGGTTGGCCTGCATCGCGTCGAGCTTCCGCAGCGCCTTCTCCTTGCGCTTGCGGTGCTTGAGGACGCCGGCCGCCTCCTCGATGAACCCGCGCCGGTCCTCCGGCTTGGCCTGCAGCACGGAGTCGAGCTGGCCCTGGCCGACGATCACGTGCATCTCCCGGCCGATGCCGGAGTCGGACAGCAGCTCCTGGATGTCCAGCAGCCGGCAGGACGACCCGTTGATCTCGTACTCGCTGGCGCCGTCGCGGAACATCCGCCGGGTGATCGAGACCTCGGTGTAGTCGATCGGCAGCGCGCCGTCACCGTTGTCGATGGTCAGCGTGACCTCGGCCCGGCCGAGCGGCGGGCGACCGGCGGTGCCGGCGAAGATGACGTCCTCCATCTTGCCGCCGCGCAGTGCCTTGGCACCCTGCTCCCCGAGCACCCAGGAGATCGCGTCGACCACGTTGGACTTGCCCGACCCGTTGGGGCCGACGACGCAGGTGATGCCCGGCTCGAACCGCAGGCTGGTGGCCGAGGCGAAGGACTTGAAGCCCTTCAGCGTGAGGCTCTTGAGGTGCACGACTCTCCGGAAGCGGACGGCGGATGGGCCGGCTCGGGGGGAAGGGCCCTCGGGGAACGGTACCTGAGCGCCCGAGCGGATCCGCGCAAGACGTGCTGGGAGAACCCGGAACGGTGGAAGTCACGCCCATGGGCGCGTGCCGCGTCCGGACCGGGACGCGCGAGCGGTGGACCGGCAGTCGGCCGGCCCGGACTTCAGGCCAGAACGGGCTCGGACAGCTCGGAGAGCTGCCGCAGCCCACGCTCCAGATCGGTCGACGTCGACTCGCGATCGGTACGCAGCCGTGCGACCTCCGCTTCCAGGTCGCGTACTCGCGACCGTAGGAATGTCACCTCGTCGACGAGACGACGATCCGGAACCGCTCCGACGTAGCCGAGAAGGGCCTTCGCCATCTCGTGGGCCTCCACACCAGACGCTTCGGTGGGTCTTGGGAAGGGCACGCAAACCGCAGACGGAACCGGTGCGTGCGTCGCGTATAGGGTCGCACGGACCGGCCTGACGGGTCAACGTCCACCGTCGCTGCGTGTGTCCACGGGCGTGTTACCGCTCTGCGAACCCGGTGATTCCGCCGCGTGCTCCGGCCCATCGTTCGACTACCGTCCGTACCCGTCCGGGGGTACCAGGGCCGTTCAGGGCATCCAGCAGCGCCTGTACGGCGGAACGGGGACCCTCGGCCACCACCTCGACCCGGCCGTCGTCCAGGTTCGTCGCCCAGCCGACCAGCCCGAGTTCCAGGGCCTGTGCCCGTACCCACCATCGAAATCCGACACCTTGTACATGCCCGTGCACCCAGGCCGTCAATCGGACGTCGGCGGAATCCGCCTGGTCGACCGGCGTCACCAGCGCCCGTTCCGGGGTCGTGGCTGGCAGCGCGGGCAGCTGAACGACGAACGGTTCATGAACGGGTCGCGCCGGATCGGCGTGCCGCAGCGTGGGCACGGCTCGTGCTCGCGCCCGTACACGTGCAGCGACCGCTCGAAGTAGCCGCTCTCGCCGTTGACGTTGACGTACAGGCTGTCGAACGAGGTGCCGCCAGCGGCCAGGGCCTCGTTCATCACCGCCCGGACCGCCTCGACCAGCGTCGCGATCGCCGGCCGGGTCAGCCGGTCGGTGGCCCTGGCCCAGTGCAGCCGGGCCCGCCACAGCGCCTCGTCCGCGTAGATGTTGCCGATACCGGAGACGAGCGACTGGTCGAGCAGGGCCCGCTTGATCCCGGTACGCCGCCGGCGGACCGCCGCGGTGAACGCGGCCAGGTCGAACGCCGGGTCCAGCGGGTCGCGGGCGATGTGCGCGATCACGGCCGGCACCTGGTCGCCGGGCGGCCCGGTGAGCGGCTCGACCGACAGCCCGCCGAACGTGCGCTGGTCGACGTACCGCAGCTCGCGGCCGCCGTCGGTGAACGCGAGCCGCGCCCGCAGGTGCGGCCCGTCCGGCGTCTCCGGCGGCTCGACCAGCAGCTGGCCGCTCATCCCGAGGTGGCCGAGCAACGCCTCGGCCGGGTCCTCACCATCGCCCCCCAGCGGCAGCCAGAGGTATTTCCCGCGCCGCTCGACCCCGGTGAGGGTGCGGCCGGTGAGCCGGGCGACCACGTCGTCGGGGCCGGCGACGTGCCGACGGGTGGCCCGCGGGTGCAGCATCTCGGCCTTGGCGACGGTGCGGCCGACGACCCAGCGCTCCAGGCCGCTGCGGACCACCTCGACCTCGGGCAGTTCAGGCACCCGCCCACGGTAGTGGCACCGTGCACGGGGGTAGATCATGCGGCCATGGAGTACGAGGAGAGCCGCCGGATGCCGGCGTCCGCGGATGTCGTCTTCGACATCATGTCCGATATCGAGACCATGCGGCGCTGGCTGCCGACGACGATCGCGGTCGAGGACGCCGGGCCCGACCGCGTGCACATCGAGGGTGATGCGAGCGGGCAGCACTACGCCGCCGACGGGCTGTTCCGGGCCGAGAAGGACCAGCTGCGGATGGAGTGGGGCAGCGAGGGACCCGACTACGCCGGCTGGGCCCAGGTGTACCACGAGGGCGACAATGCCAGCGAGGTGAACCTGCACCTCTCGTTCTTCGGTAAGCAGGCCGAGGCGCACCGCGGCGCCGCCGCCGACCGCACCCGCGCCGAGATGCAGGAAGCCCTCGACCGTCTCGCCGACGAAGTCTCCCGCCGGGTCGGCTAGGCCTGGGGCGTGCGGGCCTTCAGGGTCTTCCAGGCCGACTCGGCGGCCTTCTGCTCGGCTTCCTTCTTGCTGCGGCCCGCGCCGGTGCCGAACGACTCGCCGCCGACCCTCGCCACCGCCGTGAACGACTTGGCGTGGTCCGGGCCCTCCTCGCTCACCACGTATTCCGGCACGCCGAGCGACATGGCCGCGGTCAGCTCCTGCAGCGAGGTCTTCCAGTCCAGCCCGGCACCGCGCTGCGCCGCGTCGGCCAGCACCGGGTCGAACAGCTTGTGCACGACCTCCCCGGCCTGGTCGAGACCGTGCTCGACGTAGACCGCGCCGAGCAGCGCCTCCAGCGTGTCGGCCAGGATGCTGGCCTTGTCCCGCCCGCCGGTGACCTCCTCGCCGCGCCCGAGCCGGACGTACGCACCCAGACCGTCCGGACCGAGCCCGCGGGCCACGTCGGCGAGCGCGCGCATGTTCACCACGGAGGCGCGCAGCTTCGCCAGCTGCCCCTCGGGCAGGTCCGGGTGCCCTTTGAACAGCGCGTCGGTGATCACCAGCCCGAGCACCGCGTCGCCGAGGAACTCCAGCCGCTCGTTGGTCGGCAGCCCACCGTTCTCGTACGCGTACGACCGGTGGGTCAGCGCGCGACCGATCAGCTCGGCCTCCAAGGTGACGCCGAGCGCGCCCTCCAGGGAGGACGAGTCAGGATTGGAACGAGGCTCTCCGCTCACGCCGACTGATCGCCCGGCCGGTCAGACGGCGACGACCTGCTTGTTGTCGTACGTCCCGCAGACCTTGCAGACCGTGTGCGGCAGCTTCGGCCGGCGGCAGGCGCGGTTCTCGCAGATGACCAGCGTCGGGGCCGACGTCTTCCACTGCGACCGGCGGGACCGGGTGTTGCTCCGGGACATCCGGCGCTTCGGGACTGCCACTGATCTACTCCTTCTCGGGACTACCACCGAACCGCTCGGCGAGAGCGGCCCAGCGCGGGTCGGTCGTGGTGTGGGTGTGGTCGGCAGGCAGGTCGTCGAGGCGCTCCCCGCAGCCGGCGCACAGCCCGCGGCAGTCGTCCCGGCACAGCGGGGACAGCGGCAGGTCGAGCACCAGCGCGTCGCGGACCAGCGGCTCCAGGTCGAGCAGGTCGCCGACGAGGTGGCTGACCTCGTCCTCCTCCGACGTCTGCTCGGTGGCGGAGTCCGGGTAAGCGAACAGCTCGGTCACCGGCACGCTGACCGTGTCGGACACCGGGGTCAGGCAGCGGGCGCACTCACCGGTGACCGGAGCGGTCACCGTCCCCGACACCAGCACGCCCTCGACCACCGACTCCAGCCGCAGGTCGAGCGTCAGCGGCTCGCCCTCAGGGATGCCGGCCATGCCCACGGTCATCTCGGCCGGCGCCGGCACCTCGACCCGGACAGAACGCATCGACCCCGGGCGTCGGCCGAGCTCGCGCACGTCGAGCACGAACGGCCGGCGGGGGTCGAGACGAGCGGCCGTCCGGGCGGACGACGTCGTTCTGGCTGGCATGGTCACTTCTCGAGGACAGGCGGAAACGGTGGCCACAGGTATGGACCGACCGCCAAGATTACCCGAGGCCCGACCGGTACGTCGAAACGCCTCAGGACATGCCGCCGAACTGCCTGGCGGCGCCACCGCCAGCTGGGCGACCTGCCGTGTTCCGGGGCTGATCGGCGGCTACTCCCCCGGGGCCGCGGGCGCCGATCTCGACGCCGTCGCCGGTTCCGCCGGTCCAGCCGGCGAGTCCGGTCTCGCCGGTCTCCGCGGTCTCGCCGGTCTCCGCGGTCTCGCCGGTCTCCGCGGTCTCGCCGGTCTCGCCGGTCTCGCCGCGGGCGAGCAGGTCCCGACCGCGCTCGACCGTGCCGAGCAACCGGGCCAGCGTGTCCTCGAGCACGGCCAGCCGCTCGTCGGCATACGCGTCGGCGTCCGCCCGCAACCGGCGCGCCCGTTCCCCGGCCGCCTGCAGGATGCCGCGCGCCTCCGCCTCCGCCGCCCGGCGCACCCCGTCGGCGGACACCATCCGCACGGCCGTCGCCCGGGCGTCGGCCAGCAGCCGGTCGGCCGCGTCCCGGGCCGCGGTCAGCACCCGGTCGGCCTCGTGCCTGGCCTCGGCGGTGATCCGGTCCCGGCGGTCCCTGGCCTGCCCGAGCAGCTCCTCACGCGCGGCCATCACCTCGCGGGCGTCCTCCAGCGCCAGCGGCAGCGCGGCGCGCAGCTCGTCGAGCAGGTCGAGCGCCTCCTCCCGCGGCAACACGCAGGACGAGGACAGCGGCATCGCCCTGGCCGACTCGACCAGCGCGACGAGCTCGTCGAGCGCGTCCGGCACCCGGCGCAGCGCGTCGCCGACCGTGCTGCTCACCGGCGCTCGTCGAGCCGGACGACCAGCCGCTCCAGCACCGCCGGCGGGACCAGCCGGCTGACGTCGCCGCCCCAGGTGGCGACCTCCTTGACCAGGCTGGAGGACAGGAAGCTGAACTCCGGGTTGGTCGGCATGAACAGCGTGTCCACCCCGGTCAGCCCGTGGTTCATCTGCGCCATCTTCAGCTCGTAGTCGAAGTCGCTGACCGCCCGGATGCCCTTGACGATGACCGGGATGTCGTTGGCCTGGCAGTAGTGCACGAGCAGCCCGTGGAACGAGTCGACCCGCACGTTGCCGTACTCGGCCGTGACCTCGGTGAGCATGTCCATCCGCTCGTCCACCGAGAACATGCTCGACTTGGTCTTGTTGACCAGGACCGCGACGACGACCTCGTCGTACAGCTTGCTGGCGCGGCCGATGATGTCGATGTGCCCGAGCGTGACCGGGTCGAACGAGCCGGGACAGACGGCACGGCGCGGCGCGGCGGCGCTCCCGGTCGTCACGAGAATCGACCGTACCAAAGCGTGCCCTCGCCGTAGCGGCGCTGCTTGAGACCCTCGACACGGTGCGGCCAGCGGGGTCCGGCACCCCGGCTGGAGCGCTCGACCGCGAGCACCGCACCCGGCGCGAGCCAGCCCTCGGTGAGCCGGCACAGCACGCCGGCCAGCTCCTCGTCCGGCAGTGCGTACGGCGGGTCGGCGAAGACCAGCTCGTGCGGCTCCGGCTCGCCGGCGAGCACCCGCTCGACCCGGTCCCGGCGCACCGTCACCCGGTCGGCCAGCCCGAGCGCGGCGGCGTTGTCCCGCGCCACCGCGGCGGCGCGCGCATCGGCGTCGACCAGCAGCGCGTGCGCCGCACCCCGGGAGACCGCCTCCAGGCCGACGGCGCCGGAACCGGCGTAGAGGTCGAGCACCCTGGCGCCCTCGAGGTCGACCAGTCCGGACAGGGTGGCGAACAACGCCTCCCTCGCCCGGTCGGACGTCGGGCGGGTGCGCTCCCCCGGCGGCACCGCCAGCCGGCGCCCACCAGCACTGCCGGCCACGATCCGGGTCACTGCGGCAGTGTCGCTGTCGGGGGCGCCCCCCGTAACCCCCGGGCGGTGGCTCGGGTGCACTGGTGGGTTTTCGACCGACCTCTTCCAACGAGCCCCGCCGATCGCGGAGGACCCAGCACGTCCGGAACACCGCGGTGCCAGGCGGTGCTCGGATCGGGGGCCGGCGACCCGCCCGAGCCGGAGGACCCCGTCACCACCGGAGCGCCGCGGTGCCAGTCGGTGCTCGGGCGGGCCGGCGGTCCGCCGGAAGTGAAGGACCCGTCACCACCAGGACGCCACCGTGTCAGCCGGCGCTCGGAGCGCGGGCGGGCGACCCCCCGATGGCGGAGGACCCCATCACATCCAGAACGCCGCGGTGCCAGCCGTTCTCGGGGCCGCGGGCCGGCGGTGCGTCGAAGCTCCCCTCGGGGCCGGAAACCCGGTGGGCCGCTGGCCTTGGACCGGGTAACGTCGCTCGACTGTGTCGTCTGCGCTGCCTTCCCCGGCGGCGGCTCGGGCGCTGGTGCGAGCGGGCTTCCGGCGGTATGCGATCTATCGGCGGGCGACGCTGGCCGGCGCCTTCACCAACACGGTCTTCGGGGTCATCCGGGTGTCGATCTTCTTCGCCGCGGCCGACGCGGCCGGCGGCTCGGTCGCCGGGTACGACCGCGCGGCGCTGTCGACCTACACCTGGGTCGGGCAGGGGCTGATCGCGGTCGTCTGGCTGTTCGCCTGGACGCCGGTGACCCTGCGGGTGCGCAGCGGCGACGTGGCGATCGACCTCGGCCGGCCGGTGCACCCGATCGCGGCCTGGCTGGCCGAGGACATCGGCCGGGCCGGGCAGGCCTGCCTGATCCGGTTCATCGGCCCGCTGCTCGTCGGCGGCCTGCTGTACGGGCTGCAGGTGCCGACGCGGTGGACCACCCTGCCGCTGTTCCTGCTGTCCGCCGCGCTCGCCGTGGTGGTGAGCTTCGGCGGGCGGGTCCTGGTCAGCCTGATCGCCTTCTGGCTGGTGGACGTCCGCGGCGTGCTGACCCTCTACGTGCTCACCTCGAACGTCCTCTGTGGACTGCTGGTGCCGGTGCACTTCCTGCCCGGCTGGGCGCAGGCCTTCGCGTACGCGACGCCGTTCCCGTCGATGCTGCAGGTGCCGCTGGACATGGCGACCGAGCGCTACGGCGACGCGGAGTCGGTGGCGCTGCTGGCGATGCAGGTCGGCTGGGCCGCGGTCTTGCTCGCGGTCGCGGTCCGGGTGTTCGACCGGGGCACCAGGAAGCTGGTGCTGCAGGGTGGCTGACACGCGGGTGTACGCGGCGCTGCTGCGGGCCGGCATGGCCGGGCAGGCGACCTACCGGGCCTCGTTCGCGGTGGAGCTGGTCGGCACCGCCATGGGTATGGGCCTCGATTTCGTCGAGATCTTCGCGGTCTTCCACCAGGTTCCGTCGATCGCCGGGCTGAGCTTCGTCGAGGTGGTGCTGGTCTTCGCGATCGCGTCGACCGGCTTCGCCACCGCCGACCTGCTGGTCGGGCAGAGCGACGCGGTGATCCGGCACGTCCGCGACGGCACGTTCGACGTGGTGCTGCTGCGGCCGCTGTCGGTGCTCGGCCAGCTCGCCGCGGCCGACGTGCAGCTGCGCCGGCTCGGCCGGGTCTCGGTGTCGCTGCTGCTGCTGGTCGTCGTGCTGGTGCGGCTCGACCTGGACTGGACGCCGGCCCGGGCGGCGATGGCGGTGCTCGCCCCGATCGCGGCCACGCTCGTGTTCGGGGCGCTGTTCGTGGCCGCCGGCGGGATCGCGTTCTGGGTGGTCGACGCGACCGAGGTGACCAGCGCGCTGACGTACGGGTCGGCGTACCTGGCCCAGTGGCCGACCGGGGTGCTGACCCCGGTGCTGGCCCGGTTCTTCACCTTCGTCATCCCGGCCGCGTTCACCGGCTACCTGCCGGCGCTGGCGTTGCTCGGAAAGCCCGACCCGACCGGGCTGCCCGACTGGCTGCCGTGGGCCGCGCCGCTGGCCGCGGTCGCCGCCGCGGTCGCCGCCGGGCTGGTGTGGCGGTCGGGAGTCCGGCACTACGTGGGAGCAGGAGGATGAGCGAGCCCGGGAGCACGCAGCGCGAGCGGGAGATGATCGTCGAGATCGAGGACCTGAGCCGGCACTTCGTGGTGCGCCGGTCGGTCGGCCGGCTGCGCCGGGAGAAGCGGGTCGTACGGGCCGTGGACGGGATCTCGTTCACCGTCGGGAAGGGCGAGTGCGTCGGCTACATCGGCGCGAACGGTGCCGGCAAGTCGACGACGATCAAGATGCTGACCGGCATCCTGGTGCCGACCTCCGGCCGGGTGCGGGTGTGCGGGCTGGAGCCGGTGCGGCAGCGTCGGGAGCTGGCCCGGCGGATCGGCGTCGTGTTCGGCCAGCGCAGCCAGCTGTGGTGGGACCTGCCGCTGGCCGAGTCGTTCCGGCTGCTGGCCGCGATCCACCGGCTGCCGGCGGAACGGGCCGCCGCCCGGCTGGAGCGGTGCGTCGAGCTGCTGGACATCGGCCCGTTCCTGGACACGCCGGTCCGGCAGCTGTCGCTGGGTCAGCGGATGCGCGGGGAGGTGACGGCGGCGCTGCTGCACTCGCCGGAGCTGCTGCTGCTGGACGAGCCGACGGTCGGGCTCGACATCGTCAGCAAGGAGGCGCTGCGCGCGTTCCTGTCGGCCGAGCGGGCCGAGACCGGCACCACGATCCTGCTCACCACGCACGACCTGCCCGACATCGAGCGGCTGTCCGACCGGGTCGTGGTCGTCGACGGCGGGCGCGTCGTGCACACCGGCACCCTGTCCGGGCTGGCGGCCGAGGCCGGTGTCGACCGGGTGCTCACCGTCGAGCTCACCGCGCCGGCCGAGCCGCTCGGCGACGTGCCGGGGACCAGGCTGCTGTCGGTGGAGGCAGGCGGGCTGCGCCAGCACCTCGCCCTCACCGGCTCGGCCGCGGCCGCGGTCGCCGCCGTCTCGGCCCGGACCGAGCTGCGCGACCTCACCATCGCCGAGCCGGACATCGAGGACGTCGTCGCCCGCCTCTACCGCCGCGCCGCCGCGACCCGATCGTCCACAGTGGACTAGAACGCGTCTCAACGCACCGACGGCACGCGCCGATGGGAGACAGCCGTTGGTCAGGTCTTCTCCAGGAACTCCGCGCGTTCCGAGTCGACCAGGTTGGTTACGGCGGCGGCCAGGCCGGGATGGTCGGTGAGCTCGGGGTCTGCGTCGACGATCGCGGACGCCTCGGTGCGCGCCGCGGTGATCAGGTCACGGTCCTTCACCAGCGACAGCAGCCTGAACGAGGACCGGCCGGACTGCGCCTCGCCCAGCACCTGACCCTCCCGGCGTTGCTCCAGGTCGACCTCGGCCAGCCGGAATCCGTCCACAGTGGACGCCACCGCGTCCAACCGCTCCCGGGACGGCGTCCCGGCCGGCGATTCGGTCACCAGCAGGCACAGCCCGGCGGCCGAGCCGCGGCCGACCCGCCCGCGCAGCTGGTGCAGCTGGGAGATGCCGAACCGGTCGGCGTCCAGGATCGCCATCACGGTCGCGTTCGGCACGTCGACGCCGACCTCGACCACCGTGGTCGCGACCAGCACGTCGACGTCACCGGCGGCGAACCCGCGCATCACGGCGTCCTTCTCGTCGGCCGGCAGCCGGCCGTGCAGCACGCCGACCCGCAGCTCGTGCAGCGGTCCCTCGGCCAGCCCAGGCGCGACGTCCAGCACGGCCAGCGGCGGGCGCCGGATCTCACCGTCCTCTTCGGACGGTTCCTCGGTCTCGTCCTCGTCGCCGGTGCCGCCGATCCGCGGGCAGACCACGTATGCCTGGTGCCCGGCCTCGGCCTCCTCGCGGATCCGCTCCCAGACCCGGTCGAGCCAGGCCGGCTTCTCCCCGGCCGGCACCACCGTGGAGGAGATCGGCGACCGCCCGCCGGGCAGCTCCCGCAGCGAGGACACCTCGAGGTCGCCGTACACGGTCATCGCGACCGTGCGCGGGATCGGGGTCGCCGTCATCACCAGCACGTGCGGGGTGTCGCCCTTGGCCCGCAGCGCGTCCCGCTGCTCGACGCCGAACCGGTGCTGCTCGTCGATCACGACCAGGCCGAGGTCGGCGAACTCGACGCCCTCGGAGAGCAGCGCATGCGTGCCGACGACGATCCCGGCCTCGCCGGAGGCGGCCTCGGCCAGCGCCCGGCGGCGGGCCGCGGCCGGCAGCGAGCCGGTCAGCAACGCCACCCGCGTCGCGTGCTCGGCCGCGTCCAGCTCGCCGGCGGTGGCCAGCGGGCCGAGCAGGGCGGCCAGCGAGCGGGCGTGCTGCGCGGCGAGGACCTCGGTCGGGGCGAGCAGCGCGGCCTGCCCACCGGCGTCGACCACCTGCAGCATCGCCCGCAGCGCGCAGACGGTCTTGCCCGAGCCGACCTCGCCCTGCAGCAGCCGGTGCATCGGATGCTCGGAGGCCAGCTCCGCGGCCAGGGTCGCCCCGACCTCCCGCTGCCCGTCGGTCAGCGCGAACGGCAGCCGGCGGTCGAACGCGGCCAGGATGCCGTCCGGGGCGGGCGGGCGGGCCTTGCCGGGCCGGCTCGCCGCCGCCAGCCGGCGCTGCGCCAGCAGCGCCTGCACGGGCAGCGCCTCGTCCCACTTCAGCCGCGTCCTGGCCAGCTCCAGGGCGGCGCGGTCGGAGGGGCGATGGATGTCGCGCAGGGCGACGTCGAGGCCGACGAGGCGGTGCCGGGCGCGCAGGTCGGGCGGCAGCGGGTCGGGCGGCGGGTCCAGCTGGTCGAGCGCGAGACGCACGCAGCGGGCGATCGTCCAGGTCGGCGTCGCCGCGGTCGCCGGATAGACCGGGATGAGGGCGCCGGCGAACTCCTCGATGTCGCCCTGCGAGTCGTCGGCGTCGAGGATGCGGAAGTCCGGGCTGTTGAGCTGGCGCTTCCCGTTGAAGACGGTGACCTTGCCGGCGAACAGCCCCTGCCGGCCGACCGAGAGCTCCCGCTCCCGCCACGGCTGGTTGAAGAACGTCAGCTTGAGAGTGCCGCGACCGTCGGTGATCTCCGCCTCGACGATCGACCCCCGGCGGGCCCGCATCGGCCGGCGGCCGACCTTGCTCACCTTCGCGAAGACCGTCACCTCCTCGCCCGGGCTGAGGTCGCGCAGGTCGGTCAGCTTGCCGCGCTCGGCGTACCGCCGCGGATAGTGGCGCAGCAGGTCGCCGACGGTCTGCAGGTCGAGGCCGTCGTCGAGGGCCTTCGCGGCCCGGCCGACCACGTCCCGCAGCGGCGTCTCCAGCGTGGCCACTACTCGACCCCGATCAGCAGCGGGACGTCCGGGCGCAAGACGCCGTGCACCGAGACCTCGACGCCGAAGTGGTCGCGGGCCACCTGCCGCTCCAGCCGCTCGGCCAGTGCGGTCTCCGCCGCCGCGAGCACGAGCGTGACCAGCTCACCGCCGCCGGACAGCATCCGCTCCAGCAGCTCGCCGGCGACCAGGGCCAGCTCGCCGCCCACGATCACCACCTCGCCGTCGACAAGCCCGAGCACGTCGCCGGCCTTGCACGGCCCGGCCATGGTCAGCGCGTCCCGGGTCGCCGGGAACACCTCGCCCCACCGGGTCGCCGCGGCGGCCTCGGCCATCGCGATCACGTCGTCGCCGAACCGGCGTGCCTCGTCGTGCACGGCCACCGCGGCCAGCCCCTGCACCGGAGAGCGGGTCGGCACGACCGCGACCTCGACGCCGGCGTCCCTGGCCCGGGAGGCGGCGGCGTCCGCGGGCGCGGTCAGCTCGGCCCGGCCCGGCAGCACGACCGCGGCACCGGTGCCGGCGGCGAGCACGGCCGCCAGCACCGCGTCCTCGGTGCCGTCGGCGAGCAGCACGCCCTCGGCCGCGAACAGCTCGGCCATGCCGGCGCCGGGGGCGACCGCGACCACCGCGGTGCCCTCCCGGCGAGCCGGCGGCTCGTCGGCGAACCGGGTCACCGTGATCCGGTGCGGCCGCCCCGCCCGCACGCCGGCCTCGATCGCGGCGCCGATGTCGTTGACGTGCACGTGCACCGTCCAGGTGCCCTCGCCGGTGCCGACGACGACCAGCGAGTCGCCGAGCTCGACCAGCTCGGCCCGCAGGGCGCTGGTGTCGGCGGCGTCGAGCAGGTATTGCACCTCGTAGCCGTACGCGTCGGAGCCGGTCTCGCGGGCCATCTCCCGCGGCGGCCGGCCGGAGCGGGTCTTCGGCACCGGCACCGGGTCGCCGGCGACGACGGTGGCCAGCGACTCCAGCAGCACGCACAGGCCGCGGCCGCCGGCGTCGACCACCCCGGCCCGGGCCAGCACCGGCAGCTGCTCGGGGGTGCGGTCGAGCGCCCGGGCGGCGCCGCCGGCGGCGGCCCTGGCCACCTCGGCGAGCGAGTCACCGGCGCCGGCCGCCGCCTCGGCGGCCGCGCGGACCACCGACAGCATCGTCCCCTCGACCGGCTCGGCCACCGCCGTCCAGGCCAGCTCGGCCGCCCGGGCCAGCGCCTTGGCCAGCGCGGCCCCGTCGGGGTCGCCCGGCATCGACTCGGCGAGGCCGCGCAGCACCTGGCTGAGGATGACCCCGGAGTTGCCGCGGGCGCCGAGCACCGCCCCGCGCGCCATCGAGCCCAGCGTCGCGGCCAGGTCGCCGGGCGGGTCGGTGCGCACCGCAGAGTCGGCCGCCTGCAGCGTGAGCAGCAGGTTCGTGCCGGTGTCGCCGTCCGGCACCGGGTAGACGTTCAGCCGGTCGATCTCCGCGCGGGCGGCCTCCAGCCCCGCGACGGCCCCGGTGCACCAGCGCCGCACGGCCGACGGGTCCAGCACCTCGATCGCCGCCACCTCCCGGGTCGCGAGGGTACGGGTCCAGGCGCGTTTGGTGCCCCTCGGACCCGCTGGCTACACTGGCGCGGTTGCCCGGGTCCGGTGTGCCCGGCGCCTGACGTGATCATCCGGATTCAGAGGAGTACCTCCGTGGCCAGCGTGTGCGACGTCTGCGGCAAGCGGCCCGGCTTCGGCAAGTCGGTGTCCCACTCCCACCGTCGCACCTCGCGCCGGTGGAACCCCAACGTGCAGACCGTTCGCGCGCTGGTCGCCCCCGGCACCCGCCGGCGGGTGACGGTCTGCGCCTCCTGCCTGAAGGCCGGCAAGGTCACGCGCGCCTGACCCGCCCGCCTCCGAGGCCCGCTCCCGTCGTCGGGAGCGGGCCTCGCCGCATCCGGACCCCGGCCACACCGCCACCGCGCCCTCGACCGACGCCGCCCCGACCCGAGGCGCGGACGGTAGGCGGGCCCTGGGCGCGCGGCCGTGCCGAGGGGAGTGGCCGGCGCAGCCGGCGTGGGTCAGGGGGCCGCGCGCCTCTCGCCGAGCCAGGCGCCGAGGCCGTAGTTGAGGCCGCCGAGGCCGAGGCCGGTGACCAGGGTGCCGAGCGCGGTCGCGAACCGGGAGATCCCGTCGCCGTCCGCGGCCAGCCAGAGGATGAAGCCGAGCACGCCGGCGCCCGCGCAGACGTAGCCGACGATCGTGAGCAGCGTCGCCGCCAGGCTGAGCTTGTCCTGCGCCGGCTTCGGTGCGCTCGGCGCCCCCGACGACGGGTAGCCCGACCCGCCGTACCCGGCGCCGCCCTGCTGCCCGTACGCGGTGGACCCGCCGTAGCCGTACCCGCCCTGCTGGCCGTACGCGGGCTGCTGCCCGGACGGGTACGGCTGCTGCTGCGCGGCCGGCGGCTCCCCGTACGGCTGGCCGCCGTACCCGCCCTGCTGCCCGTAGCCCTGCTGCGGGTCGTACTGGCCGGAGCCGTAGGTGGGCTCGCTCATGTCCTGCCTCTCTGTCGCTCTACAGCCCCCGGGCCCGTGCGGCGGCGACGACAAGGTCGGCCGCGGCGGTCCAGGAGATGGCGGTGGTGTCGATGACCAGGTGGTAGTGCCGGGCCTCGGCGGGGTCGGCCCGGTAGAAGTTGCGCACGTACGCGGCCCGGGCGGCGTCGTTGGACCGCAGCGCCCGGCGGATCTCCGCCTCCGGCTTGCCGGTCCGGGCCACCGCCCGCGTGATCCGCACCTCCTCCGGGCCGTCGAGCCGCACGTGCAGCGCGTCCGCGCGGCCGGCCAGCACGATCGCCGCCGCCCGGCCGAGCACCACCCCGCCGGAGTCCGCGATCTCGTGCAGCACTTCCTCGGTCTTCTCCCGGAAGGCGTGCTCGTCGGTGAACGTGTTGTATGCCAGCGGGCCGGCGCCGGCCATCTCCGGCACCAGCGCCATCGAGGAGATCACCCGCCACAGCCCGCGGTCGGTGGTCTCGTCCCGCCGCTCGGCCTGGTCGAGCGGCACGTCGAGCTTCCGGGCGACGCTGGCCGGGACGGCCCGGTCCACGAACGGGAGCCCCAGCGCGGCGGCGACCGCCGGCCCGATCTCGCTGCCGCCGGCGCCGTACGACGCCGAGACGGTGACCACTCCCACGGGGGCAGAGCATGGCACGCCCCGCGGGTCAGGGCGCCATCCGCTTGCCGTACGAGCGGGACAGCGGTCGGCCGGCGTAGTAGCCGAACCCGTCGATCGGGCGGTAACCGCTCGACTCGTACAGCGCGATCGCCTCCGGCTGCACGGTCCCGGTCTCCAGCACCAGCTCGTCGATCCCGGCCGCGGCGGCGGTGCGCTCCAGCTCGGCCAGCACGGCCCTGGCCACGCCGCGGTTGCGGTATTCGGCCACGGTGAACATGCGCTTGATCTCGGCCCGGCGGTCGCCGAGGTTGCGCCAGCCGCCGCAGCCGGCCGGCGCGCCGTCGAGCCTGGCGACCAGGAACAGCCCCTCCGGCGGCAGGAACTCGGCGACGTCGATGGGCGCCTCGTCCCGCCCGCCGTACCGGACCACGTACTCGCCCTGCACCAGCTCGACCAGCTTCAGCGCGTCGGGCTCGTCCAGCCGGGCGGGGGTGACCTCGATGCTCACCGCCACCGCCAGGCGTGGTCGACCGGGCCGATGCCGGCGCCGAGCGGGAAGCCGTGCGCGATCGCCCCGGTGACGTACTCCTTCGCCGCGGCCACCGCGTCCGGCAGCGGGTCGCCGAGCGCGAGCCGGGACGCGACCGCGCTGGCCAGCGTGCAGCCGGTGCCGTGGGTGTGCCGGTTGTCCAGCCGCGCCGACCGGTACGTGCGGGTCTCGCCGGTCGCGGTGAGCAGCAGGTCGACCGCGTCGCCGTCCAGATGGCCGCCCTTGACCAGCACCGCGGCCGGCCCGAGCGCGAGCACCGCCTCGGCCGCCCGGGGCAGGTCGGCCTCGGAGTCGACCTTGACGCCGGTGAGCTGGTTGACCTCGTACAGGTTCGGGGTGACGAGGGTGGCGACCGGCAGCAGCCGCTCGCGCACCGCGACGACCGCGTCCGGAGCGAGCAGCGAGTCGCCGTGCTTGCTCACGCCGACCGGGTCGACCACGACCGGCACGCCAACCCGGCCGAGGACCTCGGCGACCGCCGACACCAGTTCGGTGGAGGCGAGCATGCCGGTCTTCACCGCCTCCACGCCGATGTCCGACAGCACGCTGTCCAGCTGGGCCCGGACCGCCTCGACCGGCAGCTCCCAGTAGCCCTGCACGCCCAGCGAGTTCTGCGCGGTCACCGCGGCCAGCACGCTCATCCCGTGCACGCCGTGGGCGAGCATGGTCTTGAGGTCGGCCTGGATGCCGGCGCCGCCGCCGGAGTCGGAGCCGGCTACGGTCAGCACGCGCGGAGGAGCACTCACCCCGCCACGGTAGCCAGGTGCGGCCTGCCTCAGCGGAAGTGGTCCCAGCCGCCGGGGCCCGGGTAGGCGGCGCCGTCGACGACGACCCCGCGGCCGCGGGCCACCCGGCCGATCACCTTCCACGGCGCCGGCGGGCGCCTGTCGCCCGGGAACGTCGCGGCCAGCGCGTGGTCGTCGCCGCCGGCCAGCACCCAGTCCATCGGCTCGACGCCGAGCGCCTTGCCGACGTCGCGCAGCTTCGCCGGCACCTCCAGCCGGGACGTGTCCAGCTCGATGCCGACCTCGCTGGCCACCGCGACGTGCTGCAGGTCCGCGACCAGGCCGTCGCTGACGTCGACCATCGCGGTCGCGCCGAGCTCGGCCGCCCGCGGCCCCTGCGCGTACGGCGGCTCCGGGCGGCGGTGGGCCGCGACCATGCTGACCGGCGAGCGGAACCCGCGCCCGAGCACGGCCAGCCCGGCCGCGGCCCAGCCGAGCCGGCCGGTGTAGGCGACGACGTCGCCGGGCCTGGCACCGGAGCGGGTCACCGGCGCCCGGCCCTGCAGGTCGCCGAACGCGGTCACCGCCAGCACCAGCACGTCCGAGCGGGTCACGTCGCCACCGAGCACCCGGGCGCCGAGCGGCTCGCACTCGGCCCGCATGCCGTCGGCCAGCTCCTCCAGCCAGGCGACCGCCAGGTCCGGCGGCACCGCGAGCCCCAGCAGCAGGCCGGTGGGCACCGCGCCCATCGCGGCCACGTCGGCCAGGTTCTGCGCGGCGGCCTTGCGGCCCACGTCGGTGGCGGTGGACCAGTCCCGGCGGAAGTGCCGGCCGTCGACGAGCAGGTCGGTCGTCGCCACCACCCGGCCGTCCGGCGCCGCCAGCACCGCCGCGTCGTCGCCGGGGCCGAGCGCCGGCTCCGGGGCGGGGCCGGCGGCGAACCTCGCGGTCAGCCGATCGATCAGGCCGAACTCCCCGACCTCGGCGACAGTGATGGCTCAATCCTCTCGGTGACGAAGTTCCCGCCAGCGGCTGAGGTAGATTCTCCACCTCCCCGCATCCGTCCGACGAAGGGCTCGCCGTGGTCCAGGCCTACATCCTGATCCAGACCGAGGTCGGCAAGGCCGCGGCCGTGGCGACCACGATCGCCGAGATTTCGGGGGTCACGCAGGCCGAGGACGTCACCGGTCCGTACGACGTGATCGTCCGCGCCGAGGCCAACAACGTGGACGAGCTCGGCAAGCTCGTCGTCGCCAAGATCCAGGCGGTCGCCGGCATCACCCGCACGCTGACCTGCCCGGTGGTCCACCTCTAGCACGCGCGGGCGGCCCTAGACTCGACCGGTGCGCACCGCGACCGACTCGCAGCAGCCCGCGCCGGCGCGGGACGACCGGCGGTCGGCCGCGCGGCTGGCGACGCTCGTCGCCGTGCCGGTGACGCTGGTGCTGCTCGCCGTGGTCGTGCTCGCCTCGCGGCAGGCCGGCTCCGGTGCCGAGCCGGTCGCCCCGGCCGGTAGCGCGGCGACCAGCGCGGCCGCGCTGCCCTCGATCAAGGTGGCCGCGCCGCCGCCGCTCACGGCCGGGCAGCAGCGGGCCTGCCAGGAGCTGATCTCGGCGCTGCCGACCGACCTCGGCGACCTGCCGGCCCGGCCGGTCGACTCGCCGTCCCCGTACGTGGCCGCCTGGGGCGAGCCGGCCGTGACGCTGCGCTGCGGCGTCCCGCGGCCGCCGTCGTTCATCGCGACCGCGGACGTGCAGCAGATCAACGGGGTGAGCTGGTTCGCCGAGCGCCGCGGCGCGACCACGGCCTGGGTCGTCGTGGACCGTCCGGTGTACGTCGAGGTGCTCGCCCCGGCCGCGGACGCCAGCGCCCCGGTCGCGCGGCTGTCCACCGCGGTCACCGCCGCCCTGAAGCCCCGCCCCCTCGACCCGGCGGACTAACCCCGGGTCAGCGCGGTCTGGATGAGGCGGTCGAGCAGGGTCGGGTAGTCCAGCCCGGACGCCGCCCAGGCCCGCGGGAACACCGAGATCGGCGTGAACCCGGGCATCGTGTTCACCTCGTTGACCGTGACCTGTCCGTCGGGGCCGACGAAGAAGTCGACCCGGGCCAGGCCGGCGCAGTCCAGCGCGGTGAACGCGCGGGCCGCCAGCTGCCGCAGCCGTGCGGTCACGTCCGGCGGCAGGTCCGCCGGGATGTCCAGGGTGGACACGTCGTCGAGATACTTGGCCTCGAAGTCGTACCACTCCCGGCCGCCGGTGAGCAGGATCTCCGCCGGCACGCTCACGTCCGGCGCCGCGCCGTCGATCCCCTCCAGCACCGCGAGCTCGATCTCCCGCCCCGGCACCGCCGCCTCGACCAGCACCTTGTCG